>Ga0255170_1000370_pt1 | contig 18397 bp, 17 predicted proteins | sample Atl_Yuk_RepA_8d_FD_186015 | JGI IMG/M metagenome (GOLD analysis project Ga0255170, IMG submission 186015) | Freshwater microbial communities from Altamaha River, Georgia, United States - Atl_Yuk_RepA_8d | ecosystem: Environmental > Aquatic > Freshwater > River | place: USA: Georgia | collected...
GGCGACTCGATTCGACCCGTCTTTTCGTACACCGAGTGAGATTCGAGAAATTCTCGCGCGCGCTCTATCGGTGTCAAACTCACGGCTTGACCGTAGTTGCCGCGCCAGTCAGAGTGCGGCGATTTGTGAAAACTGGCGAAGTCAGGATGCTGCGCGCTTTGGCTTCGCCACGCGCGGCGAACGGTTCACCATCTTCGGGGCTACCCGGTCGGTGACGCAGTTGGCATCAATGATCACCTTTGCGACATCGGTACGACCCGGCAAGTCGTACATCGTGTCGAGCAACACATCTTCGAGAATTGCGCGCAGACCGCGGGCACCCGTGCCACGCTCAAGCGCAAGTTCGGCGATTGCTTCTAGACCGGGTTGAGTGATCTCGAGTTCCATGTCTTCGAACTCAAAGAACTTCTGATACTGCTTCACGAGCGCGTTCTTCGGTTCAGTCAGAATCTGCATCAAAGCGTCCTTCTTCAACGAGTGCACCGCACCGATCATCGGCAAGCGCCCGATGAATTCGGGAATCAACCCGAACTTCATCAAGTCTTCGGGCAACACCTTGGCGAACAAGTCTCCGGGGTCGCGATCGCGCTTCGACTTAACAGTGGCGTGGAAGCCCACCCCTTTGTCACCAAGACGCGAACCAATAATTTGATCAAGACCGGCGAACGCACCACCAACGATGAAAAGCACGTTGGCGGTGTCAATCTGAATGAACTCTTGGTGCGGATGCTTGCGCCCGCCCTGGGGCGGCACCGAAGCGACCGTGCCCTCGAGAATCTTGAGCAGGGCCTGCTGCACTCCTTCGCCTGAGACATCGCGGGTGATCGAGGGGTTTTCGCTCTTGCGGGCAATCTTGTCGATCTCGTCGATATAGACGATGCCCATCTCGGCGCGCTTTACATCAAAATCAGCTGCCTGCAACAACTTGAGCAAGATGTTTTCGACATCTTCACCGACGTAACCCGCCTCGGTGAGCGCTGTCGCATCGGCAATCGCGAACGGCACATTCAACATTCGCGCGAGGGTCTGGGCCATGTGGGTCTTGCCGCATCCAGTGGGCCCGAGAAGCAAGATGTTGCTCTTCTGCAGCTCTACCTCGTCACGACGTGGCTTCTTTGCTTGCGAATACTTGATACGTCGGTAGTGGTTGAATACGGCGACGGCCAGCACTTTCTTGGCGGCATCTTGCCCGACAACGAAGTCGTCGAGAAACGCTCGAATCTCACGCGGTGTCGGCACGTTTTCAAGACCGGCACTGCTGGTGTCGGCAATCTCTTCATCGATGATTTCGTTGCACAAGTCGATGCAGTCATTGCAGATGTACACCGAAGGCCCGGCAATGATCTTCTTTACCTGCTTCTGCGTCTTTGAACAGAAGGAACACTTGACGAGTTCTGCGGTGTCGCCGAACTTTGCCATCGTCGCCCTACCGAATGGGTCCGCTGCGGTCGGCCAACTGTCGCGTGCTGATGACTTCGTCGATGACTCCGTAGTTCTTGGCCTCGTCGGCTTCCATCACGAAGTCGCGATCAGTGTCGGCATGCACGCGCTCAATGGTCTGACCGGTGTGCTTCGAGAGAATCTGTTCGAGCAAGTCGCGCATACGCAGAATCTCGCGCGCCGCAATCTCAAGATCGGTGACTTGGCCATAACCGACCTGACCATACGGCTGGTGCAGCAACACGCGCGCATGCGGGAGCGCGAGGCGCTTCCCCTTCGTGCCGGCGGCAAGCAACACCGCTGCAGCTGACGCTGCCTGACCAAGACAAATCGTCGCTATGTCGTTCTTGATGAACTGCATCGTGTCGTAAATGGCGAACAACGCAGTGATGTCACCACCAGGGCTATTGATGTAGATGTTGATGTCTTTGTCGGGATTTTCACTCTCAAGGTGAATGAGTTGCGCGCAAATCAGGTTGGCGATGGTGTCGTCGATCGGCGTACCAAGAAAGATGATGTTCTCTTTCAGCAAACGGCTGTACAGGTCGTAGACCCGCTCGCCGCGGCTCGTCACCTCGGTGACGTTAGGGACGTAATAGTTCGAGAACTGCATGGGGGGGTTCAGTCGCCTTTCGGCTCATCTGCCACCGTACTGGTGGCGTCTTCACCTGTGTTGGATTCATCATCGCCGCCAACCCCTACGCCCGTGTCACTGGCGGGGTCAATGTTCACGCCCTCGCGCAGCAGCATGTCTGTGGCGATCGTCGCGCCAGTCTCGTCGACGTACGTGACCTCGCGCACGAGCCACTCGAGCGCCGCCGATTTGCGTAGTTGTGCACGCAGGTCGCCGACGGCATCATTCTTTTCGTACAACTTCTTGACGCGCGCGGGCTTCACCCCGGCACGTTGAGCGATGCGTTCGTATTCATCTGCAATGGCTTGGTCATCGACTTCGATGTTGCGATCTTTTGCAATTGCTCGCAAGGCAAGATCAACGCGCACCGCCTTTCGTGACTGGTCACGTAGCTGTTCGATGAACTGCTCTTCGGTCTGACCGGTGATCTGCAAGAACTGTGCGATGGCGATGCCCTGTCGCTGGAACGTTTCGACCGTGTTGCGCACTCGCGACTGCAGGTCGCCCTCGATCATCGGCTGTGGCAGCTCGATGTCAACCAGCTTCGCCAATTCGTCAGTCACGCGGTCGACGACACTGTTGCGCGCCTGATTGAGACGAGACTCGCTCATGCGTTCACGCAATGCGCTGCGCCAGGCATCAACCGTGTCGAACTCGCCAAAGGTGTCGGCTACCCACGCATCAGTCAATTCGGGCAGCTGAAGTTCCTGCACCTTCACGACCTTGAGAGAAAACTGGGCTTCATCGGTGTTGCCGTTGGGCACTGCCGTGAAGGCTGCTTCTTCGCCCGCTGACATGCCGACGAGTTGTGCGTCGAAGCCCTCTGCCACCCAACCTCGACCTACCTCATAGAGCCACGCTTCGACGTTGAGCCCTGGCACCGGCGTGCCGTCACGGGCAGCCGAAAGATCTACGGTGACTTGATCGCCCGTAGCAATCGGACGCGCAGCATCGACGAGTGTGCCGTGTCGCTTGCGCTCGTTGTTCACGACGTCGTCAATTTCCTTCTCGGTCGCAGTCGTCGCCGGCAATTCCACTCGCAGCCCGGCGTAGCCCGCCACCGTGATGACCGGGCGAATCTCCATCTCGCAGTGGAAGGAAATCGGAGCGCCAAGCTCTTCTGCGCCGTGTACATGGTCGACCTTTGGCGTGGCGATGATGTCGATGTCATGCTGCTTCACCGCTTCGGCGAGATACTTCGGCACGGCATCTTCAATGGCTTGCGCGCGCGCCGCCTTCATTCCTGCCTCACCGAGGTGGGCGTCAATGACCTTGCGCGGGGCTTTGCCGGGTCGGAACCCCGCGATACGCACCTCACGCGCCAATTTTCGATAGGCGATCTCGACATCGCGATCGAATTCGGTCACATCGACCGAGATGTTGACGTTTACTTTGTTGCCTTCAAGGGGTTCGACCGTGCACTGCATGAAGGGAGAAGGCTACAAGTGACATACTGAGTGCATGCCGTTTTGGAAGCCGCACTCCCTCGCCAAACCCCACGAAGGCCAGCTTGATCTGCGCATCGGTGACACTGTCGTAACCACGGTGGAATTACCCGAGGTGCCTCTGGGCAGTCAGGGTCGCGTAATTCTCGCCAATGGGTTTCAGTGGCAGCGGTACTGGGTGCGCTTCGGCAACGGTGTCGAGGTGAGCGACCTTGATCACCGACATCTGGCACCCGTGGGTCGCACCAAGAAGCGTCTCGCCAAAGCCGCCAAGCGCGCGAAGTAAGCCGCTGTTCAGGGTGAGCGCGACACCCGTGACAGACCCGCGCGCGCAACTCTCCACCACGCGCTTTCCGGGCGCCATGGGCGAATGGGCGCGCTTCGACGGGCCTGCCGGCACCCAGATGGTCGACGTCGCGATTCGCGCAGCCAGCGAGTGGTCAGCGAGCGGCAACAACGCCAACACCCACGGGGCATTCGCTCAGGCACACGCCACCGATGCGTTGCTCGAGCGTGCTCGCGTAGTTGTTGGCCAGTTGCTCGATGCCGACCCGCAAGGTGTGTGCTTCGGCGCAAACATGACGACGATGACCTTCGCCTTGACACGCGCCATTGCCCGCACGCTGCGGCCCGGCGATCGTGTCGTCGGCACGCAGCTTGACCACGATGCGAATGTTTCGCCGTGGCGTATCGCCTGCGAAGACTCGGGTGCCGAGCATGTACTAGCGCCATTCTCGATACCCGACGGGCGTCTCGACATGGGGGCCCTCGCTGATCTCATCACACCGAACACCAAATGGGTCGCCGTCACCGGCGCGTCAAATTTGATCGGCACGATGCCCGATCTTCGGGCAGTGATTGCACTCGCGCGTCAGGTTGGCGCGCGCGTGTTCGTCGACGCTGTTCACCTCGTGCCACACATGCCCGTAAGTGTTCGCGAACTCGGATGCGACGTGCTCGCTACCAGTCCCTACAAGTGGTATGGGCCGCACGCCGGAGTCATGTGCATCGAACCCAACCTGCTCAATGCTCTACCTGTTGCCAAAGTTCGCCCCGCCGACAACATTGGCCCGCGACGTTTCGAGACCGGAACACCAAATCTTGAAAACATTGCCGCCACCGAGGCCGCTGCGCGATTCTTGTTGGAAGAGGGCATGGCGAACATCGCTTCCCACGAGCGCGACGTGTTTGCTCCGCTGCTCGAGGGCCTGCTCGCGGTGCCACACGTGCAGGTGTGGGGCCCGCCCACCCTCGAAGCACGCACGCCGACCGTGGCGTTCACCGTGCGCGGCAAGACACCCGAGCAGGTTGCACTTGCGTTGGCAGCCGAGAAGGTCGCCGTGTGGGATGGCAGCTCATATGCAGTCGAAGTCGTCTCACGACTCGGCCTTGCCGACACGGGCGGAGTCGTGCGCGCAGGCGTGGTGCGCTATGTGACGCACGACGATGTGGCGCGACTCTTGCGCGTGGTGCGCTCGTTAGCCTGAACGCCAAGCGGGATGTAGCACAGCTTGGCTAGTGCGCCTGGTTTGGGACCAGGAGGTCGCAGGTTCAAATCCTGCCATCCCGACAGATGTGCACGGCAGTGCGCGATCACTACGACGAGGAGCACCGACGATGGAGACGCCACTCAGCAATAAAGAGAAGTACGTCTCGCTCGTCACATTTCGTCGCGACGGTCGAGCGGTCGCCACACCCGTGTGGTTCGCTGCCATGGGTGAAGAGTTTGGCGTGATCACCGAGACAAATGTCGGCAAAGTGAAGCGCATTCGCAACAACCCACGTGTCACGGTGCAGGTGTGCGACTACAGCGGCAAGGTGGTGCCAGTTAGCGACGCGAAGGCCCAGCCCGTGCTCAACGCGACGGCGCGACTCGTGACGGGTGCTGAAGCTGTGCAAGTGCGCAAGGCAATCGCCAAGAAGTATGGGCTCACCTACATGGGTTTTGCGGTGTATTGGAACTTGTCGAACCTGCTCGGTCGACTGCGCGGCAAGGCAGATGACTCCCCCGAGACCGCGATCCTGTTTCGACTCGTCGCATAGGTCGAATTTCCGCCAACAGGTTGAGAGCCAGCAGCTTCCCTTCGTCGTTCAACGCGGGATGACGAGGGTGTCGACTCGCGAGGTGATCGAGTCGAGATAGCCGATGTCCGGGTCAATACCGATGCCCGGGCCTGACGGCACGTCGAGATGGCCGTCGCGCAAGACGAATGGCGTCGTTACATCACGGTGGAAATATCGCGCCGATGCCGACGTGTCACCGGGCAGCGTGAACCCTGGCATTGCCGCCAGTGCAAGATTGGCCGCGCGACCGAGACCGGTTTCCAGCATTCCACCGCACCACACCGCAACGCCGCGCTCGTAGCACAGGTCGTGGATCTTCTTGGCCTCGAGATAGCCGCCAACGCGGCCAGGCTTGATGTTGATGATGCTGCATGCGCCAATGTCGAGCGCTTCGCGCGCGACTTCGGCAGAAACGATCGACTCATCGAGACAAATCGGCGTGCGCACGGTCTTGGCGAGATCGGCATGTGATGCGACCTGCTCTTCGGGTAGTGGCTGTTCAATGAGCAGCAAGTTGAACTCGTCGAGTTGGGCAAGATGTTGGGCGTCGTACACCGAATAGGCCGAATTGGCGTCGACCTGCAGCAACAGCTTGTCTCCGAACGTGCGGCGCACAGCCCGAACGAGTTCGATATCGCGACCTGGTTCGATCTTGAGTTTGATTCGCAGGTACCCGTCGTCGAGATACCCCTGCACCACGCGCAACAAATCGTCGATGGTGGGTTGAATTCCCACCGACACACCAGATGGCACCCGTGTTTTCGTTGCACCAAGAAATGCACCGAGGCTTAGGCCCTGCGCGCGCAGTTGATGGTCGAGTAGCGCAGTCTCAACTACGGCCTTGGCCATATAGTGGCCGCGAAACTGTCTCGAGGCCTCATTGAATTGCTCGGCAGTCGTGGTTGTCGTGACGAGTGGCAACAAAAATCTCCGCAGCATTGCCTCGCATCCGTCGACGTATTCACTGGAATACATCGGCTCGCTCATCGCGACGCACTCACCCCAACCCGTACCCCCGTCTCCGATGACTTCCAGATACAACAGTTCACGCGCCGTCTCGACGCCGAAACTCGTACGAAAAGGCGACACCAAGTCGATGTGCGCACGGCGCAGACGAATTTCACGAATCATCTGGGCACCACCGCGTACGAACCATCTGCCATGTAGCCCGCGATGCGCCACGGCCCGTCAAACACCTTGCGCAAGTCTGCCCGCTGGCGATCTCGCCACCCCTGCGCAACATCAGGGTCGGTGCGGCGCAGCGCTTCGATGTCGGGTGGTATTGCGACCGCCCACTCTGCAGTCGCCACGAAACTTCCGCGTGGCGGCGCCGGACTACCGCCTACCGACCACATCACGAACACTCGGTCAGTGCGTTCACCCCGGTTGAGACCGTCGTTGATGACCCCATAAAAGTTCTCGTGATACTCACTCACCTTGGCACCGAGCTTGACCAAGTTGAAATAGGCATTACGGCGCACCAGAGGGTCGAAGGTCCAGGTCACGAAGTCAAGGCCCTGCTTGCTCGCCCACTGCCACTGGTGATGCTTGAGTGCGAGACCTACCCCTGCGTTGGCATGCGCCGAGAGCACGCCAGTGACGTGAGAATGCAAACCCAGGCGACCCTCGTGGCTGGCGAGAAAGCCCCACGTCGCACCCACGACCACACCGTCAACTTCAGCCAGCGAAGCGTGCCCACCAGCGTGCAGAGTGGCGATGATGGTCTCGGTCGGCACCATGGCCGACATTCCCCACACGCGGTCAAAGAGCGCGCCGGCCGCCTCGCAGTCGGCGCGGCTCGCGACGGTGGTGACGCGCACAGACCTGACGCTAGTTCTGAGTGGCAGTAACCCGACCTCGCTCGACGCATCGGTGCGACCCGATCGCTGCATTCGCTTGACTGCCCTGCGCTGCGCAAGGATGGTGCCATGCCCGTCCGTGTGACCGTCGTTGACCATCCCGTAGCCCAAGAGGCACTCACCCACTTGCGCGATCAAGACACCTCGAACCAAATGTTCCGCGCCGAGATGCGACGGCTATCTCTCGTCGTCGTCGCCGAGGCGACTCGCCAGATTCCTACCCGCGCGCGCAAGGTGACGACCCCGCTTGCCACCACTGATGGTGTGTCGCTCGCGAGTCGACCCGTACTCGTGCCGATCTTGCGTGCCGGTCTTGGCATGTTGCCCGCTGCGATGGAACTACTGCCCGATGCCGATATTGCTGTTGTTGGAGTACAACGCGATGAAGAGACACATGAGCCGAGTGAATACGTCGCCAAGTTGCCTCACGATCTAAGTGGTCGTACCTGCGTGGTGCTCGACCCGATGCTCGCGACTGGTGGCTCACTGGCGCATGGTTGCAAGATTCTCGTTGACCGCGGCGCGAGTGGGCCGATCTTTGTCGCGTGCGTACTTGCCGCCCCCGAGGGCATCAAGCATCTTGAGTCAACTGGCATGAACTTGCACGTCGTAACGGCGTCAATCGATAGCCATCTGAACGAACGAGCCTTCATCGTGCCCGGGCTCGGCGACGCTGGCGATCGCCAATTCGGCCCACCGAACTAAAAGCCTTGCCGCAATGTTGCGGAGCACCCGCCTACAGCGCCCTGCCAAGAGACAACCAGATAAGGGGTTACTGGTTGCCTCCCGGCAGGAAGCGCTGCAGTTAAAGTACGTGCGCTGATCACGAGGCGCGAGTGCGCCAGTGAATCAGCTACCGATGACTCCTCCGTCTTTGCGGGTGATCACCAAAGTGCAGTCACGCGGCACCGGACCAGCAGCACCGGTGAACGGTGCGGGGAAGTTGCTGATCTTCGGGTCGCCATCGCCGGGATGCTGCAAGTTCACGAACATCGTCTTGCGATTCGGGGTGACGGCCACACCGGTGACCTCACAACCAGCCACACCGGTGAAGATGCGCTTGATCGCTTTGGTCTTCGAGTCGGCAACCAGCATCTGGTCGTTGTTCGCTCCAGGTTGCGCACCGTCGGTCTGGATGAAGATGCGACCGTCTGGGTCACCCCAGATGCCGTCGGGTGATCCGAACATCTGACCACCTTCGTCGAACGTCTCTTGGGCGATCATGAACAAGTTCCACTGGAACGTACCGCCGAGATTGCCGTCAGAGTCCTTCCAGCGGATGATGTGACCGCTGGCGTTCTGGCGAATGGGGTTGGCTGCGTTGACACCAGGTTGACCCGTGCGACCACGGTTGGTGTTGTTGGTCAACGTGCCGTATTGCCAGCCGTCGGCTCCGGTCGAGATCCACTCGGGACGGTCCATCTTCGTGGCTCCAGCGAGGTCGGCGGCCAGGCGGGTGTGCACAAGGATCTTGTCAATCGTCCACGATGACAAGGCCGGGTTGCTCGGGCTCAGTTCGAGCCAGTTGCCGGTGCCGTCGTCGTTGAAGCGAGCTGCGTAGAGCGTGCCTTCGTCGAGTGGGCTCTTCCCGGCGGCGATCATCTTCTTGTGGTCGCGCGCTGAGACGAACTTGTAGATGTAGTCGAAGCGCTCATCGTCGCCCATGTACACCACGATGCGATTGCCCTTGCCGACGACCACTTCTGCACTTTCGTGCTTGAAACGCCCGAGTGCCGTGCGCTTCACTGGCTTGGCCTTCGGGTTTTCAGGGTCGATCTCTACCACCCAGCCGAAGCGATTGATTTCATTCTGGTATCCAGGTTGCGAGCGATCGAAACGTGGGTCGAATGTGTGCCAGCCATAGCCGAAACCTGCTGCAGAAACGCCATAGCGGGTTTCCTCAGCGCTCGCTTTCCATGCGGTGCTCGCTGTTCCGAAGTAACCGTTGAAGTTCTCTTCGCACGTGAGATAGGTGCCCCACGGGGTGTAGCCGTTAGCGCAATTGTTGAGCGTGCCCTGCGGCTCGTTGCCGGCCGAGTTCTTCAACAAATCACTGTTTGCGGCCGGGCCGCTGAACTCCACCGGAGTGTTCACGTGGATTCGGCGGTTGCGCTTGTCCTTCTTCATCGACCAACCCTTCGGACCCTCTTCGATATAGAAGATTCCAACACCGTGCAGATGCTGCGAGACACGCACATCTTCAAGGCTCGTGGGCAACGCCTTGCCAAGCGCATGAGTGGTGGTGCCGTATTCGTAGTTCACGGCGAGCATGCCCTTCTTATCATCGCCGAAATACCACATACCGTCGTGGCCGAGGCCAGCTGAAATCGCTTGCTGATCACTCGAGAGCCCGTAGGCGAACTCACCCTTGCCGTCGAGGCGGGTGCGCCAAGGCAGAATCACCTTGTACTGGTATTCGGGCGCGATGGTCGGCATCGGCGAGTTCTGCAGTGGGATTGAGGTGAAGTTGATCGGCGGACGCTTGCGTGCAGCGACACCGCTCGCCGTGCGACGCGTTGGCTCGACCGCCGAGGCCTTCACGCTGGATGCTCCTGCGAACACGAACGCTGCAGCCGCTGCGCCACCGGCGAGCACCGAACGTCGTGAGACGAAAGAAGTCAGCACGTCTTCGAACGTGCGGTTATCGGAAGTGTTGCTTCCAATGTCTTCTGAATCAAAATTGATGGTCATGTTGTCCCTCTGTTGTCGTTGAGTGATTTCGTTCGACACGTCTGCCGCCCAGACATGGCCGCCGAGTGCTTCGGCGACGGCAGCAAGATTGCCCATCCAGGTGAACTTCACATGAACGACAGTTAGCGGGCGGTCAGATTCGTAATGAACTTATGAGAACGGCAACCACCGTGATCGTCGCAATCTGTGCACTAACGAACCAGCGAAGCAAGGAGCGGTGACTTCGCTCCATCGCCACCGTGAGGTCAAGAAGTTGGGCTGAGAGCCGCCGCTCGACGTTTGTTAGCCGCTGGTCAACTGCACGTATCTCGGCCTTCAGTTCACCCCGCAGTGCGTTCATGTCAGCCTTGATCTCCACGCGCAGCGAATCATGATCCGCCCGCAGCTCCGCGCGCAGCGCAGCTTGATCGGCCTTTGAATCGGTTCTCAGGTCGTTACGCAACGAGGCGAACCCGGCGACCATCACGGTGCGTAGGTGGGCCAGCTCCATGCGCACGAACCCGCGAGTGGCAGGTAGATCGAAGTCGTCGGCCGTCGTTGGCGTTAGCACGGTCATGATCTGCATCATCTCGTCGATTGGTGTGTCTGTCAAGTACGCCTCATTTCTCGGACGCTGGTAGTCCGCCACCCATGGTGTGCCACAAGTGCTCGTTGTGGTCGCGAAACTGATCGCAACTTTGTTCGTGAAAGTGGTCTAGGCCAAGCTCGAAATAGCGCGGCTAGGCGTTGAATGCGTCGCTGTCGGGGTAAGGGAACCACTCGGGGTCAGGTTGCGCAGTCGGTGCAATCATCACCATTTTTGAACGACGGAACTGCTCGAGCCCCTCGGCGCCGAGTTCACGCCCAGCGCCGGTGAACTTGCGCCCACCAAACGGAATCGCGTCGTTGTCGTTGAGCGGCGTGTTTACCCACACAATGCCGGTCTCGATTTCGTTCACGGCGCGAAACGCCTCTGCGAGGTCTTCGGTGTAGATGTTTGCACCGAGGCCGAGTTGTGAATCATTGGCGCGCGCGATGGCTTCGTCAAGGTCACGCACTTTGCAGACAGGCGCCAACGGGCCGAAGCATTCGCCGTGCATGATGTCCATGTCGTGTGAAACTTCGAGCACGGTTGGTTCGAAGAACGCACCAGCCGACAATGCCGCGGGGCGACGACCTCCGGTGACCACATTGGCACCCTGTTCGACGGCACGGTTGACGATTTTTTCTACGCGGTCGCGCTCGCGCACCGACGCCATCGGGCCCACATCGATCTTGTCGAGGCCGTTGCCGACCCGCAGTGACTTGGCCATCGCCGCCAGACCAGATACGAATTCGTCGTAGACACTTTCATGCACATAGAAGCGCTCGGCCGATGTGCACACCTGTCCGCAATTCAGAAATGCCGCGAATGCTGCCCCGCGCACCGCGGCATCCATCGGTGCTGACGGCATCACGATGAACGCGTCGTTGCCCGAGGCCTCGATGAGGGCAGGCTTGAACCGCTGCGATGCGGCGCGCGCAACAGCCTGGGCTGCCGGCACGCTGCCAGTGAACGCGACGCCGTGCGTGTGTTCGTGGGCCACGAGCATCTGGCCGACCTCTGCCCCACCAGTCACAACTTGCACCAAGCCTGCGGGCAAGTGATCAAAGGCTCGCATCAACGTGAGCAAGGTCATCGGTGTGAGTTCGCTCGGCTTCACGATCACCGCGTTGCCCGCAGCGAGTGCCGCGGCTGCCTGCCAACCAAACAGCAAAATCGGAAAATTGAAGGGCACGATCGACACGATGGTGCCGAGCGGCTCTTTCACCACCATGTGCAACTGACCCGCGATGGCTGGGCCCGCCACGCGACCCTGTTCGTTGCGCGCAATCTCGGCGTAGTAGCGAAACGATGACGCCGACGCCCCGCCTTCCCAATTGCTCTCCCGGAACGGCTTGCCCATCTCGCGCGTAAGCACCTCGCCCGTGGTGCGTGACATCTCGACCATGCGGTCGGCAACACGGTGCATCGCAGCCGCACGATCGAGTGCACTCATCGCCCACCATTCACGTTGGGCACGGGTCGATGCCTCGATCGCTTTGTCGATTTCGTGCGCTGTGGCGTGGGCAAACTCGGCGATCGTCTCCCCCGTCGCGGGGTTGATCACCGGGGTGCGCGGACCAGAACCAGCGACATAGTCGTTGTTAATCCAGTGATGGGCGGAGGTTTCGCGCATCAGTTGCTCGGTGGCTGTTGGTACAACAGGCATGAGACGAGAGTAGACGCCCAAACCGGGCACGCGCTATGCGTCAGCCGAGAATCAACCGGGCACGCACCATGCGTCAGCCGAAGAACGATGACGACACGTCTGTGAAGAAATCAAGGTCGATGGTGCGCGTCTTGCCACGCGTCACCTGCATCGACACCCTCTCGATCTGCCCGCACTTCAGCACCACCATGTCTCCGAACGCCTTGGCGTACACCGCATCAACTGCTGCCAAGCCGAATCGGGACGACAGCACTCGGTCGTATGACGTAGGCGTGCCACCGCGTTGCACATGACCAAGTTGCACGACACGCGACTCAAATCCCGTAAGTCGCGACAATTCAGGGGCGATGATCTGACTGATGCTGCCGTGCAACTCGCGACCATATTTGTCGAGGGCAGGCTCGGGGATCTGCAAAGTACCCGCCCTCGGACGCGCACCCTCGGCCACCACGACGAGCGAGGCGTAACGACCTCGGTCGTGACGTCGAGTGACAATCTCAGCAACTTCTTTCATGTCGAAAGGAACTTCGGGCACCAAGATTGCTGTGGCGCCACCGGCAAGACCGGCGTGCAGCGCAATCCAACCCGCGTCTCGACCCATGACTTCGATGACCATGACGCGGTCATGGCTTTCTGCAGTGGTGTGCAGACGGTCGATCGCGTCGGTAGCTATCTGCACCGCGGTTTGAAACCCGAACGTGGCATCGGTGCCAACAACGTCGTTGTCGATGGTCTTGGGCACTCCCACAATCGGCAGGCCATGATCGTCAGCCAACATCGATGCCACGGTGAGCGAACCATTGCCGCCAATCACAATGAATGCGTCGAGGTCAAGATCTTTGAACACCTTCTTCGTGCGCTCGACGCCGTCAGTGTGGTCGAATGGGCTGCCTCGGCGCGTGCCGAGAATCGTGCCGCCCTTCGGCAAGATGCCGCGCACTTTGCTGATGTCGAGTTCTTCGAAACGCTTCTCGAGCACACCATCCCACGCGTCGTAGAAACCGAGAACGCGGTGACCGCCTACTCCATGTGCCTTACGCACGATGGCGCGAATCACGGCATTGAGACCCGGGCAGTCGCCGCCGCCGGTGAGTACGCCGATATTCACGACATCAAGGCTAAGAGCAGCTGATGAGCCCCTGGCAATGCATGACCAGCGTTCAATCGCCGACGCGACGAGCGTTTTCCACCAAATTGATTCGATAGATCACTTCGTCCAGCGCGTCGCCAGCAGTGACCGTCGGATACCGAAGCGGATTGTCAGCGGTGACGCAGCTCGGTAATGGCGCCAGGAGCGTTGACGGACGCGGATGGCAGAACTGCACGATGCTGTAGCGCTCGCCGTCGTAGCCGGGATCAGCGACAACTCTGTGCCAACCGATCGGAATGACACCATTGGTCAGTCGCTCAAGCATGATGCCCGTGTTGAGAATCACGTGTCCTGCCGGGGGCACCGCGTCGATCCATCGCCCGTCATGCTTCACCTGCAGACCCTTGGCTGTCGCACGTGGCAGTGCGGTAATGAGGTTGATGTCACCGTGCTCTGCCGCCCACACATGTCCGGCTTCTGGAACCTGCTTCATGCTCGGGTATCGAATGGCGCGATTCAATGCACAACCATCGTCAACCATGCCGTCGAAGAAGTTTTCCGAACAGCCCAGCCCGATAGCAATGATGCGCAAGAACCTCGTCTGCAAACCAATCATTGCATCGTGGAATGCGTAGAGCACCTTGCTGATGCCCGGCACCGAGGCTTCAGGCAAGACCTGGTCGGGGTACGCCTGCGGAAATTTCCGTTTCATCGGGTGGCCTGCTTCGAGCTGTTTGCCCCAGTTGAGCATCTCCTTCCAGTCGGGCTTATCGCTGACTTCGGCAGTCTCTACCAGCACACCGGTGTAGCCCGTCTGACCGTTGGCTCCGGCCGCGATGTAGCGGCGCTTCTCCTCGATCGGCTTGTTGAAGAACTCAAACAACATTGCATAGGTGGTGTCGAGCATGTCTTCCGACAAGTCATGACTGGTGTAGACGAATCCCGTCGCCAGGCTGCGCATCACTCCGTCGACCACCGCTTGTCGCTGCGTACTGCTTCCCCGCTCGAAGGCAAGCAAATCCACGTCAAGAATGTCTTGTGACATGCCTTTCACCTTATTCCTATGCGCACGCAATGCGGGTATGGTGACCTGAGCATGATGACGCGAGCTTCAGCCCCGTCAAGTGCTCACACCAGTACGCCGTTTAGTCGGATGGTCAGAACAGGCAATCTGTCTCTGCACGTGCTGGAGTGGGTGCCCACGCAGGAGAGCAATCGAAAAGTCGTGATGCTCGTGCATGGCTTGGCGTCAAACGCACGGCTCTGGGATGGCGCAGCCTCGGCGCTGTGCGCGAAGGGCTATCGCGTTTTCGCCGTCGATCAACGAGGTCACGGTCTCAGCGACAAGCCGTCGAGCGGATATGACATGGCCACGGTTGTCAACGATTTGGCCACTCTCATCGGAACGCTGCAACTCAACCAACCCGTTGTCGCCGGACAGTCGTGGGGCGGCAATGTCGTGGTTGAACTCGCGCACCGCAACCCAGAGGTAGTCGCAGGCGTCTGTGCAGTGGATGGTGGACTCATCCAGCTGGCTGACCGATTCTCTGACTGGGAGTCCTGCGCACAGATCTTGGCTCCTCCTCTGCTCGCAGGCACATCTGCCAGCGACTTTGAGCAGATGATTCGCCGTGCATACGCAGGCTGGCCCGAGACGGCTGTGCGAGGAACACTCGCAAATATGGAAGTGCTCGCTGACGGCACCATTCGGCCGTGGCTCTCTCGCGACCGACACATGGACGTACTTCGGGGATTGTGGGAACATCGTCCGCTCGACATCGTGCCAACGCTGCGAAAGCCCGTGCTGTTCACCCCGGCAGCTTCTGAAGAACATCGCAGTTTCGACAACACTCGCGACTACGAGCAACTCGCCTCACGTCACCGACATGTACGAGTGGAACTCTTTGCACCCGCCCACCACGACCTTCATGCCCAGTTTCCCGAGCGGTGGGCCGACACCTTGCACCGATATGTGGAAGAGGGGTTTTTCGTATGACGTCATTGCCAAGAATCCTCACAATCATGGGCTCTGGCGAAACCGCCCCGACGATGGTGAGCACACACCGCCGATTGACCGCGTTATTGCCGTCGCCAGTACACGCCGTCGTGCTCGACACCCCGTACGGCTTCCAAGAGAACGCATCGGAACTCGCATCTCGTGCCGTCGACTACTTCAAGGTCAGCGTCAACGTTGACCTTCGCGTTGCCGGACTCACGCGGTTGAAGCCGAGTCTCGACGGCACGGCCCCGAGTTCTGCCATTGTCGAAAAAGGACTAAGAGCTGTCGATGATGCTCACTACCTTTTTGCTGGTCCCGGCTCTCCGACGTATTCGATGCAGCAGTGGTCACAGACACCTATGCGCGAATTGTTGACTCGGAAACTCGAACGCGGCGGCATCATCACCTTTGCTTCGGCTGCCGCGCTCACACTCGGCGAGCGAACGGTGCCCGTGTACGAGATCTACAAGGTCGGAATGGATCCTTACTGGAATGAAGGTCTCGGAATCTTGCGAGATCTTGGAATTCCCGCATCGGTTATACCTCACTACGACAACACGGAAGGCGGCTCGCACGATACTCGCTTCTGTTACCTCGGCGAACGCAGACTGCAGATCTTGGAGTCACTCATGTCAACCGAGGAGTACGTACTCGGTGTTGATGAGCACACTGGGCTCGTCATTGACCTCGAACACGAGACGGCACAGGTCGTCGGCAATTCCACGGTGACGCTTCGCAAAGGTTCTCGTCAGAAGATCTATGCGACCGGAGCGAAATTCCCGTTGCAGGAACTGCGCTCTCCGTCGTTCTCGGGCGGCGCATCTTCCAAATCGCCAGGGGCTGCACATTCAACGACGCCGAGCGATATTCAACGCACCGCGTCAGGCGCAACCACCACGACGTCGCTCATGAGCTCGGCCGAATCACGACGTGAGTCATTTGATCAAGCACTCGCGCGAGGCGATGCTGATGCCGCGATTGAAGCTGTGCTCTCGCTCGAGTCAGATATTCGCGCCTGGTCTGCAGACACACTGCAGAGCAATGAGCGAGAGCGCGCAGTCGCGATTTTGCGTTCGATGATTTCTCGACTAGGCGAAATTGCCATAAGCGGATTGCGCGAGCCGAGAAGCGTGGTGGCCCCGTTCGTTGAAGGTCTTCTTGCAATTCGCAAGGTCGTGCGGGCAGAAAAGAGATTCGACTTGTCCGACGTGGTACGCGACAGCCTGCTTCAGGCAGGAATCGAAGTTCGCGACACCAAGGATGGTGTCGAATGGGTTCTCAAACCTCAGACGTGATGCAGTGAGGCCACTCGCGTGCGAGCGCGCCGACCGGCGAAAAAATACACCGAAGTGAACGCGCATGCCGCAACGAGGATGATGGTGGCTCCTGCGCTTGTGTCGAGGTGATACGAGGCATTCATGCCGACAAAGCAACTGGCAGCCCCAATTGCTGGCGAGATCAGCAGCATTCTTGCGAAGGAGTTCGTCATCATTCGCGCAGTTGCAGCTGGAATCACCAGCAGGGCTGAGATGAGAAGTGTGCCAATCACACGCATCGTCACCAAGATGGTGCCCGACAACATCACCATGAGCGTCACTTCGATGTACGACACGCGCACACCAGACACTTCAGCCACTTGCGGGTCGAACGTTGCGAACAAGAACGATCGGTAGGAGACGACGAGTGCAACCGCGACTATCACACCCACAACCAAGATCGCCATGACGTCGCCCCACGACACGCCCAGCACACTGCCAAATAACACAGCTTCGATGCTCTTGCGCGCTTGTCCGTAGCGATTCAAGAGTGCGATGCCGGCAGCGAAGCTCGCAGTCGTGACGATTCCGATCGCTGCGTCTGCGCCGAGGATTCTGCGGCGTGCGATACGGCCGATGAGTACTCCGGAGACCACTCCCCAAATTCCAGCACCGATGAAGAAGTTGATTGACATCACAGCCGACGCGGCTGCTCCGCCAAACACGGCGTGTGAGAGACCGTGGCCGATGTAGCTCATCCCGCGCAATACCACGTATACGCCGAGCACTCCGCACAATGCGCCGGCCAGCGTTGCTGCAACCAATCCTCTGCCAAAGAAGCCGAACTTGTACGGCTCAAGTAGATCAAGGGAGAGCGATACTGCTGCCGCGCTCATCGCTGCTCTGTTCGCTCGCTGCGTATCTCGCGCGCAGCATCGCGCATGATCTCTGACGCTTCATAATCATGATCAAGCACGATTGGCATTCCGCCATGTTCGAGCACATGCAATGGGGCTCCGTACGTTCGCTCTAGCACCTCGGGAATCAGCGTCTCGCGTGGTGGGCCGTCGGCAATCACTTCGCGGTTGAGGCACACAAGTCGCGGCAAGTGGCTAGCAAGACCGTTCAGATCGTGAGTCGTCAGCACGATGGTGGTCCCCTTGTCGTGTAGGTCATGCAGAAGGTGAAGCACTTCGTGGCGCGTACGCACGTCGACGCCAGATGTCGGCTCGTCGAGCAACAACACATCGGGTTTACCAAACATCGCACGCGCCACAAATACGCGCTGTTGCTGTCCGCCGCTCAATTCACGGATGTGCCGACCATCAAGTCCGGCCAGACCAAGACTCTCTAGTACCTCTGTCGCTTCTTCTCGTTCTGCACGCGTCACGGATGGCCATCGTCGATGAGTGCGAGTCATTGCCAGCACTTCGCCGACCGTGATCGGGAAACTCCAATCGACTGACTCCACTTGTGGAACGTAACCGATGCGGGTGCCACGTACCACTTCGACGCTTCCTCGTGCTGCTGGCACTGCACCAGTAATCGCCCGAAGCAACGAAGTCTTGCCAGAGCCCGAGGGCCCAACGATGCCGACGAATTCACCACGGCGAACGTGCACGGTGACGTTCTCAAGCGCGAAACTTGTCTCGTACGCGACACTGAGGGCATCGCAACGGATGAGCACA
>Ga0255170_1000375_pt1 | contig 18337 bp, 18 predicted proteins | sample Atl_Yuk_RepA_8d_FD_186015 | JGI IMG/M metagenome (GOLD analysis project Ga0255170, IMG submission 186015) | Freshwater microbial communities from Altamaha River, Georgia, United States - Atl_Yuk_RepA_8d | ecosystem: Environmental > Aquatic > Freshwater > River | place: USA: Georgia | collected...
CCCGAATTCACAGGCATTGCCTGGACTCGCCGGGGCTGATGGCAAGGGCAACGCTTTAGCGGGAATTTGTTAGTCGCCCCAGCAAGTGGTCATAAATCGGCGACGTGCGGTGACTGTGTCACCTCATGAGAATCAACTCAGGAATACCGTCTTCACCTACCCAGATGAATGCGTTTTGCTGAAATTCTTCTGCTATCTCTCGGGCATTTGTCTCGGAAACTCCCCACACCAAGGAGCTGCGCTCACCTGACCATCCGTTTGAAGGATGAACACCCTCCCCTGGCGTGTGGTTCAAGCCCTGTGCGTTCAGGTGCAGATTCAGTTTGCGCTCAAGAATGGTGTTTTCTTCTTCCTTCAGAGCAATGCTGTATGGGTTCCATGCGGTAACAAAGGCACAGGATTTGAGCCCTCGCTTCGCCAAGGCCTTCAGCACTTCAGACGACACCTGATCAACCTTGAGTGTGAAAGGTTCTACACCCTCAACTCGGTAGTGAGTCTCCCGGTATGCCTGAATAAGTTCAGGAGGTAAGTTGGTACTGTCGTTCATGTTGTACTGCTCACAGGGAAAGTCGTTTCATCTCGTCGACCGCGCTTCGAACTGCTTTGGCGGTCTTCGTATCACGGGCTTCAAAAATCTGAGCCAAACTTTCGTAATACCAGAGCGTTTGCTCCTTGCTGGCTGAAAACCGGTCAAAGACCTTCTGGCCAATATTCAACAGGTCTTCCACAATGGCGCGGGCGTTGTGCAACTTGTCCGAACTAGAAACAAGCAGCACGTCATCGCTGGCCGATTTGAGGTGATCAAGGTAAGCCTGTTTTCTGATTTGCCACGGAGGCTTTCTTCCACTCGCATCGGGCACGCCATCGGTGCATCCGGCAACGATGTCCGCCACCCGGTCTCCGAATTTGGTGCGGATGCGCTCGGCATACTCGGCACCGCCATCTTCCACGGCATCGTGTAGCAGTGCGGCCATTGCCTGTTCCTCATCGGCTCCATGGTCCAAAGCAATAGAGGCCACGCCCATAGGGTGGGCAATGTAGGGAATGCTGGTGCCCTTGCGTTTCTGGCCATCATGGGCCTCCACTGCTAACGCTAGTGCCTGTGCGATCTTGTCTGTCAGCATGATTGATCCTTCAAGTCATTGTGTTTCATTCTTCCTCAGAACTGCCCACCCCCATAAGGAGATGGTGGACGGCCGGGGGTGTAGTTGAGGAAGTCCAGGGCAAGGATCTTCAATCCATCCACCTCCTCAACCGTGGGCAGTCCCTTTTCTCGATCAAGGAGACGATCCTTGAGCATTCTTCGAAAATCCCGCATTCCAGCCTCGGTCGCTTGCTGGCGATCGGTTTCTGAGAAGACCTTGTTTTCGTACATATCCATCATGAGTCCGAAGGCTTTCCAGATTTGTTCTTCATTCATCTTCGTTTTCCTCCTTGGTATCGAGCCATTCATCCACTTTGGCTCTGATCAGCGCATCGAACTCAGAGTAGAAACTGCTTGACGCATCCACGATGAACCAATGAACCCGGTCACGGGGATATCCGTCCCCTTCGAAATTGCAGTCAAGGCAATTGATCAGGTCCCAGCTTTTCAGAAAGAACTCGACCAACTCCTCCAACTGCAATGGTTTCGTACTGGTTCTAAGGCCTGTATCGCTGAGGGTGTCTCCACCGTATTCATCCACCACTCTGTAATGAATGCGTTGTCCCACCTGGCGGGCATAGACACAAGTCACATCCTGTGTGGTCGAAGCAATCGTGATTCGGGCTATTTCAACTTCCTGGCGTTCCCGTGTGGGCAAATACTCCCCCCCCATGAATGAGGGATGAACTCGCCCGAGCAACTGTCGATCCTCTTCGCTAAGCACCTCTTCGGTGACCTCTTGAGGTAGCAGATCCTCCTTGCCATCCTCCAGGGCTTTGGCGTAAATACGCCGCCTCTCTGCGCCCTTTATGTCGGAGAGCAAGGCAATACCTCGCTCTTGCGCCCAAAAGTAAGTGGTTGGCCGGTACTTGAGATCGATACCTTCTGTGTGAATTCCCATGGTTTTCTCCTGTTTAGCGGCTTTATCAGATGAAGGGGGCCGCAATCTGGATCAAATCCCCCCAACTCTTTTCAAGAGTCAAATCCACTTCATTTGCTGTTCTGGACTGGCCCAAAGCCCTCGTCAGACTGTGGGTCAGGCAGTACGTCCTCAGGAAGACGCCAGTTGAGGCGCGTGACCAGTTTGATCAGTCGTAGCCTGTTGTAAATCTGGATGTCATTGACCCACTTGGGAATCGGTTCATTGAACTGATTGACATACAGCTTGCTGTGGTGCCACCAGGCCCATCCAACATTGGCACTCAATTGGCCAACTCCCGCTGGATCAGGGCTTGCAATTGCTCAAGGCCAGATCGATCGATACAGGCTCTGAACCTGAACTGCTCATCTTCCGGATGTGCTGATGATTTCCACTGACTCGTAATGGCCAGGGAGTAACCGCCCGCCAAAGACCGAACCTTGTCCAGAGAAACGATGTACCGGAAGTCGCCGTTATCGAACAACGTCGCCCGCGCACTCGGCTCGAACGGTTCATCATTGATCTTCTGGATTTCACGGCTTCGCTGACGGTCCACCTCATGCAACTTCGTGGTCAGCAGTTCTCGTTCCATCCCCAACGCAACAGGGTCAAAATCGGACTCACCTTCTGCATTCAGATAGCGATCCCAATCTGGATCAAAAAAGAATTCAATTCCATCTGCGCCCCGAACCTTGATCCGAGCTGAACCCGGCACGGTCTGGAGGTCAAAAATTTGCTCATCAATTAGAAGGGTGAATTGCCCCATGATTTTTCTCCTACCCGCTGGATTGCGAACCTTGGCGTTCGCTGCGTGCGGGTCGGGGCGCAGACGACGCTTTAGCAGAATTTGTTGGTCGCCCTGCAAGTTGTCCTTAAATCGGCGACGCGTACTTACCGTACGCAGGTGCATCTTCTACTCCTTCAAGCTCATAGCGCGAGCCTGATGAAAAAGAAGTCTAAAAATGTTTGGCCATGAAAAAACTCCTGCACCTCGCAACTGTGGAATAACGTCCAGAGTGCACACGAGGTCAGGAGTGCCGGGACGTTTAGCTGTCTTTTACGCCCCAGCAAGTACCTAAATCGAGCGGTCAGTGATGACTGACGTAATGATTATGTCACCGATGACGAAACACGCCAAGAATCATTTAGAAATCCGCATCCGGTCATCGCCAACTGGCTCATCATCGTCGAGATTCCTTGGCGGGAGGTGCTTGACCACGTCGGGTTCTGGATCATCAACGTGCGCCACGCGCCTGTGTCGTTTCTGGACGATCCAGTCACAAGGAAGAGTGACGCCACCCATCATGTCGTGAACACAGAAGTCGATCCAGTGTTTCTTGCCATTGATTTCCCTGGTCGCCTCAAACCCCATGGATTCCCACTCCTCGACAATGCTATGCATGTACATAGGATTCATTGACCCATCCCGGAACAGGTAGTCGTCGTACCAAACACGCCCGCCAAGCAAAGGAGCGTGATCAATGAGGCATTGCTCCCAGCCACCCGGATACTTTTGGCGGATCATTTCAATGGGAACGATGAAGTCAATGAATTCAGTGTCTATGGCCATTTGATCCTCCTGTCATTGTGAAATCCGAGCAACTTCGATGTCTGAGACCTTCTTGAAGTCTTTCAGAGAGAACTTGGCCAGCCGGACAGCCTCGGCGCTCTGGTAGATGATTTCCACCTGGTTCTGCACCACCCGATGCCTGAGTGTCTGCTCCAAGTTGCCCAGTACCTTCTCGAGTCCCCCGCCGTCCATCCTCACAAGATAGACGCTTCCAGAGTCCCTCTTGTTTTCACCTTGATTCTTGTGCTTTACAGGCTCGGCTTCAATGTAAAGAATCTCGGACTCAATGCCATTTTTCAGAGACTCGATCCGATTCAGGAGCAGCGATTGGTCCTGGAACAGCCATTTCGATTTCTCACTTTCGCTCTTGAAAAACAGCAAGTTCCTGACATGTATGCCTCGCCCTTCCTCGTATGAGCGACCTCCATCGTCTTCCGTCATGAGTTTGAAAACAGGGTTGCCAGCTTGCGAGGTGAAATCCGTGGGACGCAAGACAAAGGACTCCTTTCTGTCTTCGCCCTGCCCTTGTGCCTGCGGAACCTCAACGCCCTTTTTCTCGGATCGAAAAAACCCCTTGCCGACCTCAATACCGCCCATCGTGGCCAAGCCAAGCAAAAACAGGAGGCCGATGCCAATCACGATGGTATTGAACCGCCGCACGTACAGAATGAATTTATCCATCGACCTGTCCTTCAAATCGCCACCTGGGAATAGGCGTCAACCAATACAACCTTCATGTCTGGGGGAAGGTAGCCCCACCCCTTCGCGGCAAGCTCGTCCGGCATGCCAAAAAGTGCTTCAGCAATGCCGCCAGCAATGGCAGCGATGGTGTCGCTGTCTCCACCGATTGAGACTGCATTCCTGATGGCATCTTCGAACCCGTCCGCATGCAATGCGCAGCAGATGGCTTGGGGCACAGAGTCAACGGCCTTTTCAGTCCTTACATACCCAGGGCGAATCTGGTCAGGCGTCATGGAGGTGTCATAGGCGAACCCGTCCCGAATCCTGTATCCGATCTCTTCAACAGAAACATTGTTTCTGGCCCAGAAAATTGCCAGTGCAACGGCTCTGGCCGACTTGATCGCATCGGGATGGTTGTGAGTGATGTTGGTGACCGCGTCCGACCATTCGATCACTTCCTGCTCGGTTTGCGCAATGAATCCAACGGGGGCAATCCGCATGGCTGCCCCATTGCCCCAACTGCCGTACGGTTTGGGGTTGTCTTCAAAAATCCAGAGGGCAAATTTCTGGCCCCATCCTCCGTTTTCCGCATACCTTCGGCACCACTCCTGCAGTTTCTTCTGTGGTTCGATGCCACTGATCAGGGCGTCCGCCACAGCAACGGTGCATACCGTGTCGTCCGTATAGCGTGATTTCGCATGAAAAAATGGACTGAAATTCTTCGCCTTGTAGTTCTTGAACTCGTAGACCGAGCCCGCGATGTCGCCGATGATTGTTCCTAGCATTCGAGTGTCTCAGTTGAGTGAACACATGTTCGTGGGCCAGGAACCTGCATGATGAGCGTTTGACATGAACTCAAGCATCTCCAAGATGTCTTCATCGCTGGCATTGACTGGAGTCATAAAGATCTTCTCTTCAGATTCATTGACCGTAATGACAGTGGCCATGTGATCGTCCCGGAGGTAGCACTCCAACAGAGAATTCATCAGGTACAAGAAATGGGCTTGCTTGTCCTGCTCCATAGATTTGGCTTTCTCAACCAACTCTTGGAGATCTCCTGCCATGAAGGGTTGCATCGACATCATTTGCCTCCAGTCTCTTGGTCGCCTTCTTCAGGCAACTTCTTGTCGGCAAGATCTCCAATTTCCTTCAGCCAACTTGGCTTCTCAGGGCAGTTTTTCTCGATCCAGGCCTTGGCTTTGACGTCCCCCAGAGACGCAGCTTTGGCCATTAGCCTTGTTGCTTCGGCCATGTCGGCATCCACGCCCTCTCCTGCTTCATACATCTTGGCCAACTCTCTGAGGCCGACTGAACTGTCTTGCTTGGCTGATTGCTGCAACCAGTGCAAGGCGATCTCGTGGTTCGCCTCAACGCCATGGCCATAAGAAAAGAGCATGCCCAGGTACGCCTGTGCGTCTGCATGGCCAGCTTTGGCAGACTTAGTGAGCCACTTGGCAGCAGCGGGAATATCCTCTTCGACCCCCTCCCCCCAGAGATAAGCAACTCCCACCTTGTAAGCGGCCTTGACGCCGCCCTTCTCTGCAGAAGCTTTGAAGCACCTGAACGCCTGCTTAGGGTCTTTTTCTGTTCCGTGCCCGTTTTCGTAAGTCAGGCCAACCAGGTACGTTCCCCAGGAGTCGCCTTGAAGGCTGGCCAGGTGGAAGAGGTTGTGAGCCTTTTCTTCATCCCGTTCGACCGTGGATCCCTGGATGTACATGATCCCGAGGGCGGTCTGACAGTCCGCGATTCCGAGGCTGGAGCCTTTTTGCAACCAATGAAGGGCCTCATCCTTCTCCTCTTCAGGGCCACGCTCGCTCTGGAGCGCCTCAGCCAGTTTGTGGATGGCAGGGCGGTGCCCTTGTTTGGCCGCAGCCCGTAGCCAGGTCACCCCCTCCATCTGATCTTCATGGCTTTTGCCGAACCAGGTCAGATGGCCACCCAAAATGGATTGCCCAAAGGCATCTCCAAGCATGGCGCTTTGCTTGAGAAGTTCCAGCCCAGTTAGCTCGTCTTCTTCCAGCAGGTCGCGGCCAAGCACAGCACATGCAGTCTCATTTCCCAACGCAATAGCCCTTCTCAACCAGTAGTGACTGGTTTCAAGATCCTTTGCATAGCCATGTTCACCGTTTCGGAAAATCTGCCCTAGCTTCGTGCAGGCATAGCTTTCGCCCTTTTCAGCAGCCCGCTTGAGCAAATCGATCGAATGATCAGCATCCTGATGCTTATCCAGGTGCTTCAGGCGTTCGAACGCCAGGCAGTACATGGCAAAGGCATCACCTGACGATGCCCCGAGTTCCAGGTGATGGTCGTAATTTTTCTTGTCCACATCCGCCCAGAAACAATGGGCCGAAAGATCGCCCAACTCATCGGCTGCCTTCTGGTACATGGCAATTGCAACCTGAACATCATCCTTCGCGGTGTACCTGGCGACATTGATCAGGCAGCGCGATGAGCCCGCCTGAGCGCCTCTTCGGTACCAATCCATGCCTTTGTCCGAGTCAACGGGCACGCCGTACCCAAGACGATGCCAACGCCCTAGGTGGAACATCGCGAATTCATTGCCTTCCTGGGCCAACTCCTCCAGGGCTGCGACGGCTTTTCCGAAATGCCGCTGCTCTCCCCTGTCCGGCCAATACTGCGAAGCCGCTTTGAAGGCCTGCACCTGCTCTCCCGGTCTATTGAGGGAATGGCGCAAATAGTCAAGGTAATCCAGAGGGTTGCAACTATCCTTGATGAGTGACCAGACGATCTGATCGAGTTCCTGATCTGAAGTGACTTCGTACATGCTGACCTCCTAGAAGCCAGAGTACATGTGCTAAGGCTCAGGGCATGAGCCTTAGGGCTTTATTTGTCCTCGGTGAATCAAGTCCCCAGTAGGGTTCCTGCACCAGGATCATTGAGCTATCCTTAGGGTTTCTACGGTTTTTGAGGCCTAGCCATGCCACTCGTGAATCCGCCCTCCGTCGTCAAGGGAAATCCTGTCAATGTCAGATCTCTATTCGTAAAGTTCAATCACATCCCGGTCTATCAGCGGGATTTTGTTTGGCAGGGTAAGCAAGTCAAAGCACTCTGGAATGACCTAATTCAACATTACCGGGCATATGCCAGAGACGAGTCTTTGATCAATCCTGAAGGCTACTTTCTGGGGGCAATGGTGGTCATCGAGAAAGAAGATGGTGCTCCAGATGAAGTTATTGATGGGCAGCAACGCCTCACATCTCTGACGACAATTGCCTCAATATGTTTCGACGCTCTGACGAAAATTGAAAATCAGACTGAAGAAATAAAGGCGTGGACTGCAACTCTCACTCAAATGATTGCGAGCCCTGATGGCGGGGGCTTTACTCCTAAGCTTTCTTTTTCAGATCAGGAAATCACAGAATTCTTCTTCACCAGCATTCACAAAAATTCAAGCAAGGCTTTGAAAGAGACTTATTGGAATGAAGCATGGTGCAAAGAAAAGCTCAAGCGCAAGAAGGCACCTTTCTTCAAGATGAGAGAGGCGATCAGTGTTGGATATCAAGAACTTGAAGCTTTTCTCAATGAGGTTCATGATCCTGAGAAAAGAATTAGACGACTGATTTCATTTATACAGTTGCTAACCGAAGGCGTAATTGTGTTACGCATAACAGCGATGTCTTATTCGAATGCATACGCAATTTTCGAATCTTTAAACAACAGAGGCATCCCACTTTCCCAGTCAGATCTCATCAAAAATGAAATTCTCGACGCATGTGACAACTCAAATCTTGTAGAAGTTGGTGAGCATTGGCAAAACGCTCGTCAAATAATCGATAGCATCGAGATCAAAACACTCTCTATGCCGGATTTCGTGCACTACTCCTACATTTCTCGAAACGGAATGGAGAAGGCCAACAAACTCTATGACAAAATCAAACAGAGGATTTCAAGTCCAGCTCTTGCTAAGAATTATGCTGAAGGTCTCGAAAAAGACGCGAATGCCATGTATTGCTTGACAGAGGCGTTCGATGCGGGGTGGAAATCTGAAACAAATAGCATGTTGAAAGACATTAAGAATGTTCTCAACATCAAGCACTGCTATCCTTTTCTGATTGCTGCCTATCACGCCCACGCAAACAATCCTTCTACCTTCAACTCTTATGTTGAAGCTGTGATGAATTTTGCATTTCGCTACATGAAGGTTATTGAAGACCCACTAGAAAATTTCACTGCAGCCATTGGTTCTGCATGCGTCATGGTCATCCAGGGTAAATCTCTGGACGAAATTAAAAATCACTTTCGAAAAGAAGCACCAGATGATCAATTCATTAAGCGGTTTGAGGACGCATCTTTTTCGAACACTAAGCTGGCCTATTTCACCGTTTACTATCTTGAAAAAGTCTTGCTCAACGGCACGACGCCGAACGACCATGGCGTTGACCAGAACCTAGAACACATCATGCCTAAAAAGCCAAGCGCAAGATGGCCCGAAGCGACCGCATGGAAGAAAGCAAATCCAGAAGAGTTTAGTGAGTATCTGTGGAAAATCGGGAATCTCATCCCGCTTCCCGCCTCGATCAACAAGTCACTTCAAAACAAACCAATCTTGCAAAAGTTACAGGATCCTTCAGGTCAAGACTACACGTCTGGGAACCATCACCTCAAATCCCCAACCACGATTTCCAAGTATTTGGTCGAAGGTCAATGGACGAAGGAGAGCATTGACACTCGTCAACGCGAACTTGCCGAAAACTATGCAGTTAAGGCTTGGCCACTCTGAGATGAACTGAAACTGGTTCACCCACCCAACCACTTAAGAAGTCTTGTCATATGAGTTCTAGCGATAGGACTCATAATTTTTTAAGGTACTCGCCAGCATCCTCTGGACTTGCGAGCGAAGATTTGTTGGTTCAAGAACTTCGACCTCAGACCCATGCTTCAAGATGTCTCCTATCAGCTCCCTCTCATCCGTATAGGGCAACTCAAGAACATAGGATCCATCCTTACCAACTATCGACTTTTGTTCTGGGTGCCACTCCTCTCTTGACACCCACCTTGCTCGATTTGCGGAGAACTTCAGCTTTGCCCAGATAACCTCTTGGCCACCAAAAATACCGTAGCCCCTAGCCACTTCTGAATCGATTTTTTCTTGTGAAATCTCCTTGGCAGGGAGATCAAGAATCTCACAATCTTTGATTGCGTCGATGGAGAAATTCCTCAACCCGTTTCTTAGATGGCACCAAGCATCCACGTACCAGTTGTCACGATAGTGAACCAGCTGCTGGGGCGAGATGATGCGCTCCACGGTTTCACCATTTTGGCGATTGAAGTGCTGAATCTTGAGTTGCTTGCGGTTCAGCGTGGCTTGCGTCACCTCTTCAAACCGCTTGAGAGCGAGCTTGCGTTTACCCGCATGAACTAGCTTTACCCGCTGAGCCAGCACCTGAGCGTCTACCCCTTGTGATGAAAGCATGTCATTGAGGCGTGTCTGTAGGGGCTTTAGCTTGGGACCAAGAACACCAGGCTCTAGTTGCTCGATCATGTTCTGGATGGTCAGAAGAGCAAGAACCTCCTCCTGACTGAACCAGAGCCCAGGTAACTCCTTACGTGAATCCACAAGTTCAAGCCTGTACCCACCCAGGTCCTTGTCAAAGACCACCGGGATGTTGAGACGGTCGCGCAACTTGGCCAAGTCGCGTTTGAACGTCGCCAGCGATATCTCCATCTTCGTGAGGATTTCATCGCGAGGCACAGCACGCCGCCCGGTCAAGAGGGTGCGATAGCTATAGAGGCGGTCGATTTCACTCATGATGCGTTTAGTTTTGACAATTATTGTCGGTGATCCAGCCAGTTGGTCAGGACCAGCGCCAGATGCTCTCGTTTGTTCAACTTTCTGGGCTCCAAAAACAAGCCGTAGTCCATAAGTATGAATTTCGACTCAAGTACCGTGATTGGCGGCTTGGCAGCAGCTTCCTTGATCCAAGGCGGACTGAAGGAGAATGCATGGGGAATCGGTCCCATCAGGAACGCCCAAGTCAAGAAGGCCCATAGAGTCATTCCTCACCCCAATTCCCCATGGGGGTCATTTCGATCTTGTCCCTGGGGCAAATGGGCGGACCAAATTCGAGGTATTTCCTGTACATCGGCACCTGAAACCCGCACTCAGGACATTTGGCCCTGGCCCTGGCTTTGCTGACCACCTTGCGGTGGGTAACTTTCAAGGCGCCATGGGGGTATGGACCGAGCTTCGCGGCCAGATCGGTCAGTATCTTTTTCAGTTCTGGCCCCGCCCCGGCACTGCGCATGGGCCCCTGCATGCCAAGGCTCAAGGCAATCTTTTTGAACTCCTTGCCGTGCTTGTGCTCGCAGTTGTCAACGGCATGAACTAGCTCATGAACCAACGTATCAAGCACTTCCGCAGGCTCATGCAGCGTAGGCGAGATGAAGATCTGATTCTGGTCATTTGTGCTGCTGTCGCGCGACCAGCATTGACCAATGTGGTGGCTGCGCGTACCCGTACTGGCAAAACCACAGGAAACCATGACATCCTCGGGAATCTTGTGGTGTTTGACCAGGAAGATAGGACGGATCAGATCAACGGCTGCCAGCAGCCATGATTCACGGTTGGTGTGATGTCTCATGAGGCTCATTTCCGGGTATTCAACAGGCTCAAGTCTGGAGAGACATGAGCTAATCCGGTGAGCCCGGGGAACAGGTTTTTTATACAGTCCATAAGCATCTGGCTCTCAAAGCCAGGCTCACGGGCTGAGCTTGCTGTCTGGAACACTCTCACCTGTCAGATGACTAAGGCACCCACGGGATTGAAATGCTCAGACCTCTCGCATTAATTTTTGCCATTGCCCTCCCAATGTGTGGGCGTGCCGAATACGTAGCACCGATTTCTACGCCATGGTCTCTTACTGACATCCACGTGAAGAAAGACTGGACCGTGCTTCAGCGCATGGAGGTCATCAACCAGGTAGAAACTGACCAGGGAATTTCCCTACTCGGGGAGCAGAGGATCACCTTCAACAGCGCCCATGAAAAGGTTCGCGTGATCCGGGCATACACACTCCAGCCTGATGGAACGAAGGACCTTGTAAATGCTGACCGGATCCGGACGCAAGATGACCAAGCGGATGCGGGCAACGGCATCTACAGCGAATCGAAGGTCAAGGTCATCATCTTCCCCAATGTGCGGGTGGGCAGCAAAACCTACTACCTTGCCGAATCGGTCATCCACACCCCGGACTTTCCCAGGCAATTCACATGGACCGAGTACTTCTCGCCACACAGGAAGTACGGCCAAGTCGAAGTTAGGTTCTCGCATGACTCTGCACTGAACATACAAGTAGACGGCAAGGGCATGACTGGCGGTAGAACCCATACTGAAGGAAAGTCGAAATCTGGAACTGTCCAGTACTCCTTCCGGTTTGCGCAGAACGAAGCGAATCCAGTCGAGCCTGGTATGGTCAGTTATGTTGACTTTGCCCCCCAGTTCTCAGCCAGCAGCTTTCAAAGCTATGAGGAGGTTGCAAAGGCTTACCAGGATCGCGCTCGCCCAATGGCGCAGGTAACACCTGAAATTTCAACCCTTGCAAAGAAAATCATTGGCAGCGCTACAAACAACGAGGAGAAGGTCGGGCGACTGTATGCCTGGGTTTCACGGAATATCCGATACCTCGGAATTTATGCGGGATCAGGTGGCTATGTCCCCCACTCCGCCCCCAGCATCCTCAAGGCCAGGTATGGAGACTGCAAGGACCACGCAACATTGTTGGAGGCTCTCCTCAGGTCAGTCGGGATTGAAAGCTCGCAGGTACTTATCAATTCGGATGCTGCGTACCTGTTGCCCAGGTTGCCGAGCTTTGCCGTCTTCGACCATGTGATCACCTACGTGCCATCGCTGAACCTGTTTCTGGACTCAACGTCGCGCATGACCCCATTGGGTTTGCTTCCTGCAGGGGTGGTTGGCAAACCGGGCTTGATCACCTCGACCGGTCAGGTGATCGTTACTCCCCTGGACGATATTGCCAAGGACAGAACAGAAACCACGACCCGGATGACCCTCAATCCGGATGGCAGCATCACTGGCACGACCAGTGTCGAGCAGCGTGGGTACTTTGAACTCTTATCTCGATCGAAGGTCTACAGTAACCAAAGAAAGTCGGAAAAAGAGGTGGTCGATGGCATGCTTGCCAGGTTCAATGAATCCGGGAGAGGAACCATAAAACACCCCGATCCTTTGGATCTAGGGGCTCAATGGAATATTCATGCCGAATTTTTTCTCGACCCGATCGTGAATCTTCCAGGAGTGTCTGCCCTTGTAATGCCAATTGGATTAGCTCAGGGGAGATTCCAAACTTTGGCCAGCACCAAAGCCAACGAGATGAGCAAGTATCCGCACATCTGTGGATCCTCCATGCATGAAGAAGTCATTGAAATGACACTCCCCACCTCTGTTCAGCTGATCAGGATCCCAACCGGAATCCGGCACAAAACTGCTGCGATCAGCTACGAATCAACTTACCGGACTAGCGGAAGGACCGTAACCCTTACCAGACGGTTCTCGGCAGACAGAGCCAAGTCCGTCTGCGGGAATGAGGATGATCTGGAGTGGGACCAATTCACCAAGGTTCTTCAGAGAGACCTGCGTCAACAATTTTTCCTGGAATGATCACGATGAAGATCGAAATAGTCATTGGCAACATCGTCAAACAACCGGACGTAGAAGCCATCGTCAATTCAGCGAATGCAAACCTAAGGATGGGTTCAGGAGTAGCAGGCGCTATCCATACCGCCGCAGGCCCAAAGCTTGAAGAGTATTGCAGGCCATTTGCTCCGCTTGAACTTGGATCAGCACTGATCACGCCTGGATTTCTGCTACCCAATCGATGGATCATTCATGTGCGTGCTGCACATTACATCAACAATACAGAGCCAGAGCGCTACTTGGCTTTTGCACTTTCATCTATGCTGAATACGTGCAGGGACAATGGAATTCGAAGCATCGCACTCCCCGCAATTGGGACAGGCGTTTTTAAATTTCCACCTGCTCTTGCAGCAAGAATTACAGCCCAGACGCTTTCACAGTATGAAAAAATTGCGCAGAACATTGAATTGGTACGCATCTGCGTAACAAATGAAGAGATGAAAGCGACGTATCAGTCTGCAATCGAACTAGAGTTAGTCAACGTAGAACCAAAGCCGTAAATGAATTGGCACTACTGAAGCTGTGGACTCCAGAAAAACGAGCTTTCGGACCGAACTCCCCGCCCAATCATCTCCATCGGAAATGAATACACCTGCTTTGGATGGAAGAGACACACCCAAGATTGGCAAGCGAATTCTCGACGATTTGTACGTTCACACAGACTATCTTGATTGCGTACTAGAAATTGAAGAATATCGTCATTTGGTTCAAGCTGCGTTGAACGCAATGTCGCCAGAGGATCTAAGGCTATGTAACGTAGCAAAGATCAATTTGCACAGAAATCGCCTATCTTTTCTTCAGTACCTGCGTTTTGAAGAAGACCCATTCCCTACGCTGAATGGCTCTTGGGTCTTCGACCCTACCAGGCAATCATTCGCCCTCCGCTCGTACTCGAACTCGCTCAATCCGCCAATCCTTCACAGAAAGGAGCTATTGGTTGGACTGGACCACCCGCAACGGTCAGTGTGGGCTGGTATAACAAAATCAGCCGAGGAGATCGGACTGTTCTCAAGTGATAGCCCGATTGGATTCAAGATCAACTGGCAGAGGCTGATCGCGGAAAAGGGTTTCCGTTTAGATGGGGATCATTTTTTGCCTCTGGGAAATCAAGTCGAATCGTCAGATTCAAATGACTTCGTCCCAGGCGAATCCGTTCAAAGACATCTCACGGCTTTGAGCCGGTCAACGTTATCAGCTCCAATTCAACTCATGATCAGTCATGGTTTGATTTCTCCATCTGTTGAGATCTTTGATTACGGGTGCGGCAGAGGAGACGACCTAAAAGGGCTCAAGGAGAACGGGTTCATATGCAGTGGATGGGACCCACACTATGCGAATGATTACCCGCGAGTTCCAGCTGACATTGTCAACCTTGGTTTCGTTGTGAACGTCATTGAGGATCCAGCTGAGCGAGTTGAGGCCATAAAAATGGCATTTGAACTGGCTCGGGTTGCAATGGTTGTCTCCGTGATGCTCCATTCAAAAGACCGTCCAGGAAAGCCATACAGAGATGGCTTCCTTACAGGCAGGAGCACTTTCCAAAAATATTTCTCTCAAGACGAATTCAAGGACTACCTCGAGAGCATCCTAAACCTAGAGCCAATCATGATTGGCCCAGGAATAGCTGTAGTTTTCTCAGACAAGGAAGCAGAACAACGATTTCTTCTAGGCAGATATAGAAGCTCAAACGTGGCTCGCAGGCTTTTAAGCTCACGATTGAATCCTAGGATTCCACGTGTTCTCAAAGAGCGGAAGGCCAGAGTACCGAGGGTTTCGAAAGCAGCACGTGAATTTGAGGAGCTTCGACCGACCCTCGAATCGCTCTGGGCGCAGGCACTAGATTTCGGAAGATATCCGGAATCCTTTGAAATTTTTGAGCTTGATGCACTTCAAGAGAAAATTTCAATGACTCGAGCGAAAAGGCTTATTCACACCCACTTTGATCAAGACTTGCTGAAACAGGCAGCTCAGACCCGTTCTGATGAAATCAAATTGTTCTTCGCTGCAAGACAATTTGGTAGGAAACCGGCCTACAAAGAATTAGACCTTCGACTTAAAACCGATATCAAGCATTTTTTTGGGGACTACAAGACGGCCAATCAAGAGGCCATGAAGCTATTGGTGGCATCAGCTAACCCAGATGAAATCAGAAATGCGTGTGAAGAAGCTGCCGCAGATGGCTTGGGTTGGCTTGAAGAAAACAGTCATTCACTGCAACTGCACATATCACTCGTTGAACGACTACCTAGTGTTCTACGAGCCTATGTAACTTGTGGGCTCATCCTTTGGGACAATCTCAGTGAATTTCATCTCATCAAAATTCATGTTCCGACAGGAAAATTAACTCTGCTCCAGTATGCTGAATTTGACGATGAAGCGATCCCACTTCTCACAAAAAGAATCAAGATCAACATTCCGAAGCTTGACTATGACGTTTTTGAATACGAGTCACCCGCTTTCCCGCCTACCCCACTGCTCTTCAAAAGCAGATACATGCATGAGGATCTTCAGGGCTATGCACGGCAGGTTCAATTCGACGAAATGCTAGAGGCTAGCGGGGCGCTTGATGAGTTCGATCAGTACCCCTCGCTACAAAAGATTCAAGATGCACTGGCTATCCGAAGGCTCGAAATTGAAGGTCTACAGTTACAGAAAAGCAGCTCAATTCCATCCTTGGACCAGAAATGCGGTCAGTTTCTGACTTATAGGGACCTAATTCAGTGTGGTGAAACTCAGACGAAGCTGGGAATCCCCAACCTTCCTCTCAATCCAGAAACATACAACGCCCTGTACGCCCTCTGTACAACGTTGCTGGATCCGTTGATTGATTACTTCGGCGCTATCAGACTCACCTATGGTTTCTGCTCTCCTGCCTTAGGGGCAAAGATCAGCTCTCGGGTTGCACCGAAACTCGATCAACATGCAAGCCATGAATGCAACAAACAAGGGAAGGCCATATGCGAACGGGGGGGGGCTGCCGTTGATTTCATCGTTGATGATGAAGACATGATCGAAGTCGCGCAGTGGATAGCTGAACACTTGCAGTTTGACCGGATGTATCTCTACGGCCGGGGAAAACCGCTACACATAAGCTTCAGCGAAACACCATCAAAGCAAGTCATCTTCATGGTCCCTACAGCCTCAGGCAGGCTGATGCCACGTGTGTGTTCACCGGAAGATATTGCAGAGTTTGCAGGCAAAGTCACCGCGTTTTAGGCTGTTTAGCCTACAAAAAAATACTTGGCTCCAGGATCTTGTTTGTGTGTAGAATCACAAACAACGAACACAGGATTGCAAACGTATGTCAAATTTTGAATACGCATTTCCTTCCATCAGAGGGGTGCAAGCGGGCAAGGAATATTACGTTTCCATGTGTCCCCTGCGACTGATTCCGCGCATATTTCTCTTCGATGATGATGAACTTTCTCCTGAATTGCGTGCCCAGCGCACTCTAAATCGCAGCAGGATTCCCGAGATGGCAAGGTACATCCTGGGAAACAAGAGTGACTACGTCTTTTCCGCCATCACAGCCTCCATCAATGGAGCCGTACGGTTCACACCTGTAGATGACAAGAAAGCCGATGAGCGTCTAGGCATCTTGCATGTCGACATGAAAAATCAGTTCATCATCAATGATGGACAGCATCGGCGTGCCGCAATTGAGCAAGCAATCAAAGAAGACCCATCACTTGGTGACGAAACGATTGCCGTAGTCTTCTTTGTAGACCAAGGACTTTCACGTAGCCAGCAAATGTTTGCTGATTTGAACCGACACGCCATTCGACCGTCGAAGTCCTTGGGGCTCCTCTATGACCAACGCAACGATGCAGCGAAAGTTGGCAAGCTTGTGGCTCTCAAATCCGAAGCCTTCAAGGGCATGGTGGAGCTGGAACGGAATACGCTGTCTGAGCGTTCGCGAAAGCTCTTCACTTTGAGCGCACTGTGCTCTGCAACCTCAGACTTCCTTGGGATGAGAGAGTTTTCAACACCAGATGAAGCCGCAGATGAGGCCATAGCCTACTGGGATGAGCTCGCCAAACACATTCCAGAATGGCAACTGGTTCGCAAGTCAAAGATGACTGCAGGAGAAATTCGCAGAGATTTCGTCCACTCACACGGCGTACTCCTCCAAGCGTTTGGAAGAGTTGGTGCCAGTCTGAATGATGGAAAAAAGCCGAACTACGCCCCTCTTGCAAGCCTCAAAAAGATCAATTGGGCAAGATCAAACGCAAGAGACTGGGAAGGACGAGTCATGATGGGTGGCCGACTGACCAAGGCATCCAACAGCGTCGTACTTGCAACTGCATTCATCAAAAAGATCATTGGTATTGAGCTCAGCCCTGAGGAAATCAAGGCAGAAGCAGCATTCAACAAAGCAAGGGCGAAGAAGTAATGGCCTCAGACATCTCTGAAAAGATCGAAACAGCGATCTCAAACATTGCCAACCTCTACACAGCGGATGATCTACCTTGGATCATTGGCTATAGCGGCGGAAAGGACTCCACCACTGTTCTTCAACTGGTTTGGCATGCAGTTGCGTCAATCCCAAAGGAAAAGCGCACCAAGAAAATCCATGTGATTTCCACAGACACCCTCGTAGAGAACCCGGTTGTGGCTAAGTGGGTTGAGTTATCGCTTGCCAAGATCAATTTCGCATCAATCTCAAATCGGATGGGCATTGAGGCGCACCGCCTAACCCCAAAGATTGAAGACAGATTTTGGGTTAATTTGATTGGTAAAGGCTACCCTGCCCCACGTCCTAAATTTCGCTGGTGCACAAGTCGTCTGAAAATCAGCGCATCAACCGACTTTGTTCGGAATGTGGCAACGGAGCGAGGTGAGGCGATTCTGTTCCTGGGTACTCGATCTGGTGAGAGTCAAGCACGAGCCAAAGTCATGGCCAAGCACTCTGGCAGTACTCGCGAACTTCTGAGTCGCAATTCAGATCCGAGACTCGACCGAGTCTGGATTTTCCCACCCATCGGCGACTGGACCAGTGACGAAGTCTGGGAATACCTGATTGAAAACGAGAACCCTTGGGGACACAGCAACATTGAGCTGTTTCACCTCTACAAAGGCGCCACTCCTGACGCAGAGTGCCCCTTGGTCGTCGATAGCAGCACGCCAAGCTGCGGTGACAGTCGATTTGGATGTTTTGTTTGCACCATGGTCGAGAAAGACAAGTCCATGATGGCAATGATCCAAAACGATGAGGACAAGAAGTGGATGATTCCACTTTCGATCTTCCGAGAGGAAAAACTCAACACGGACGACTTCAAGCACCGTGATTTCCGACGCCTGGACAAGAACATCAACATGTACAAGACCAAAGAAGGTCACGCGTTGATT
>Ga0255170_1000377_pt1 | contig 18326 bp, 18 predicted proteins | sample Atl_Yuk_RepA_8d_FD_186015 | JGI IMG/M metagenome (GOLD analysis project Ga0255170, IMG submission 186015) | Freshwater microbial communities from Altamaha River, Georgia, United States - Atl_Yuk_RepA_8d | ecosystem: Environmental > Aquatic > Freshwater > River | place: USA: Georgia | collected...
ACATGGCGCATGGGTTGAATCCAAAGCGGATGGGTAATGGGCTCAGCCCTAACGTCATCCACTCCCTGGATTCCAGCCACATGGCATTCGCAACACTCGATGCGTTTGACCATGGCGTCACCAACCTTGGCGGTATTCATGACTGCTTCGCTACGACGCCAGCTGAGATGAGCCAAGTGCGCAATTCAGTGCGCAACAGCTTTGCTGCGATGTACTCCGATGACTGGTTCACAGCCATCACGTCGGAGCTGATGGCCCAACTGCCATCTGAACTGCACGCCAAGCTGCCAGCCATGCCGGAAGTTGGCCGGCTGGATCTCAACACCGTTTGCAACGCGACTTACTTCATCACTTGACCATGAACTACAACCTTGTTTCTGGCATCCGCCTGACCACACCTGTCTGCAAGTTCCAGTACCCGAAGCTGGTTGAACCTGAAACCAAGTTCAACCCTGAAGGGGTCTACAAGCTGACCGCAGTCATTGATGCAGCTGAAGCAGCTGAGATCGGTGATGCCCTTGATGCCCTGCTGAATAACCACAAGGCATCGCTCAAGGCACAAGACCCCAGCAAGAAGGACTGGAAGCTGGCTGACCTGCCCTATTCCTTTGAGGACTACGACGGCAAAGCATCCTTCATCGTCAAGGTGAAGATGAAAGCCAAGGGCATGGGTCGTGATGGCAAGCCCTGGACTGCAGCGCCTGCCATCTTTGATGCCAAAGGCCAGCCAGTCCGTGACCGTGACTCCCTTAAGGGCATGTGGTCTGGCACCACCGGTCGTGTGTCCTTCGAGGCGCAGCCCTTCTTCCAGGCAGCCATTGGCGCCGGCATTACGCTTCGCCTAAAGGCGGTGCAAATCATCGACCTTGTTGAAGGAGGTGGCAGTGCCGAGAGCTACGGCTTCGGAGAAGAGGACGGCTGGTCTGGTTCCTCGGAGATCACGCCGTTCGACAGTTCGACGTCCATCCCCGTCGACGACTCCGACTTCTGAGTACCGCTCAAAGTTTGAGCAGCAAGTCGCTGGCTCCCTAAACAAAAGGGGCTTGGCCTTCAACTACGAAAGCCAAGCCCTGACCTACACCATCACCGCTACCTACACGCCGGATTTCATCCTGCCCAATGGCGTGATGGTTGAAACCAAAGGGCTCTTCACCCCAGAGGACCGTCGCAAGATGCTTGCCGTCAAGGCACAGCACCCCGACAAAGACATCCGTCTGTGCTTCATGCGGGCTGCAACCAAGCTGTCCCGTCGCCCTAATGCCATGGCCTACTGGCAATGGGCAGAACGCCATGGCTTCCTCTGGTGTGAAAAGCAGATACCCACCACCTGGTTTGACGATGCCATCAAAGTTCCTGCGGCATGAACCCTGCCCGGAGTGCAACAGCAAGGACAACTTTGCTCGGTACGACGACGGTCACGGTCATTGCTTTGGTTGCGGTCACCAAGAACAACCACCCAAAGGGGAAACCCTCAAGCCCATTGCGCCGATGGCACCACCAGTTACACCGCTCCTGGATTTCATCGAGATCAAGGCGCTTGAAAAGCGAGGCATTGACCTCGATACCTGCAAGCTCTTTGGTTACGGCTACTCCATCCACAACGGCTCCAAGGTTCAGGTAGCCACCTACCGGGACACACAAGGCAAAGAGGTGGCGCAGCATGTCCGTGATGCAGACAAGCGCTTCCGCTGGCTAGGCGATACCTCCAGCATTCAGCTATGGGGGCAACACCTCTGGCGACAAGGCATCGGCCATAGCGGTGGAGCCTTCGTGGTCGTCACCGAAGGGGAGATCGACGCCATGTCGGTCAGCCAGGTGCAAGGCAATCGCTACCCCGTTGTCTCCGTACCCAATGGGGCGCAATCAGCCAAGAAATACTTGGCCGCCAATGCTGTCTGGCTCAGTCAGTTCAATCGCATCGTCCTCTGTTTCGACAGCGATGAACCTGGCGAGAAGGCCGCTCAAGACGCGTTGACTGTCCTGCCCCTTGGCAAGGCAGCCATCTGCCGGCTGCCCCGCAAAGACGCCAACGAGATGCTCAAGGCAGGGGAAGGTGACCTCCTGCGCGATCTGCTTTGGAAAGCCACACCATCCCGCCCTGATGGCATCGTCAATGCCTCCGAGCTATGGGATGAACTGATCAAGCCAGGTGCTGCATCCATCTGTCAGTACCCATGGCCGCAGCTGAACCACATGACCCGTGGCTTCCGCAAAGGTGAGATGACCACCATCTGCGCAGGCAGTGGCGTCGGCAAGTCATCCGTCTGCAGGGAGATCGCCCATCACTTCCTTCGCCAAGGACTACGGGTGGGCTACATCGCCCTTGAAGAATCCATCAAGCGCACCATGCAGGGCATCGTCGGCATTGAGCTGAACAAGCCCATCCACCTGGACCCTGCTCTTGTCACTGAAGAGGAACTGCGGGATGGCTTTGACCGGGTCTTCGGCACCGGTCGTTGCTACCTCTACGACCATTTCGGATCTATGGATCCCGAGCACCTCATCAACAAGATCCGATACCTGGCTGATGCAGAACAGGCTGACCTCGTCATCCTCGATCACCTCACCATCGTTATCAGTGGCCTCGCTGATCTCGATGAACGCCGGGCTATCGACGTCACCTGCACCAAGCTCCGCCAAGTCGTTGAGCAATCAGGCATCGGCCTGATCCTGGTCTCCCATCTCAAGCGGCCAGAAGGCCGCGGCCATGAAGAAGGTGCCCAGACTTCCCTCTCCCAACTGAGAGGAAGCCACGCCATAGCCCAGCTGTCGGATCTTTGCATTGGCGCAGAACGGAACCAACAGGGCGACGTCGCTGAACGCAATGAGCTGCAGCTACGGGTCCTGAAGAACCGCTTCTCCGGTCAGACAGGACCTTGCGACAAGCTGCTCTACGACCAGGACACCGGTCGACTGGTCGTTCCCATGTCCCATTACTTCGGCACCTAACCCACCACCATGAACTGCCCCAAGTGCAACTGCGATGTCATCCGCACTGCAATGACACGCCGCTACCGCAGTGATGCCGTCATTCGCAGGAAAAAATGCACCGACTGCAACCACGCCTGGTACACGATGGAAACCCAGATCCCCACTAAATCCATCCTTCATTCCCGCAATGGGGAAGGCGCTTCCACCTTCGTCCTGCAAGAAGACTTCAAGCACCTGGCCTACCGATGAAGCAAGACACCTTCACTGTCCCTGGCCTGCGCATCACCAGGCAATACGACCGGTGGAATGGCGCCCTGTTCCTGGCCTGGAAACCCAACGTCTCCATGTGCTTCAGGGATCGCAAAGAACTGCTCAAGTTCTGCTCCTGGCCACCTAAGACACCAACAGGTGATGCCCTTCGGGAATGGCTCAACAGCTTTGAGGTCAATGAAACCCAGGCCGATGAACCACAACCTCAGTCGTCGTTATCCGATGAGCTACTAGCCACTGGCTTTGGCCCTGAATGCCATGACGTCGACAACGACAACACACGCACAATCATCTGATGACCCTTCTCGTTGATGCCGATTGGCTGATCTACTCAGCCTGCGCTGCCTGTGAAACCGACATCCGCTGGGATGAATGGATCAATACCCTGCACCTGGAGCAGGCGGACGTCAAAGACTTCATCTCCTCCAAGCTCGCCTATTGGATGGACCTCACTGGTCACAGTGACGTCGTCATGTGCCTGTCTGATTACCCCTCCTTCCGGCACACCATCTACCAGGACTACAAGGCAACACGCATTGGCAAACGCAAACCCCTTGGCATCAGAGACATCAGGCTCTACATCGAACAGACCTACACCACTCGCACCATGATCAACCTGGAGGCTGACGACGTCCTCGGGTTGCTCGCTACTGGTGGTCAATACCGCGACCCGATCATCGTCTCTATCGACAAGGATCTCCGCACCGTGCCATGCCAACTGCTGGCCAATGACACCGTCGAAACTATCCATCCCGTTGATGCCAACCGTACCTGGATGACACAGGTCCTGACAGGCGACACCTCCGATAATTACGCCGGTCTCAAAGGCCATGGCCCTGTCACTGCAGCAAAGACCTTGGCTGATGCCGTCACCCTCCCAGACCTATGGGACAAGGTGGTCGCTGCTTACAAGAAAGCAGGTAGGCCCTACAGCGAGGCACTACTCAATGCACGCCTGGCTCGCATCCTGCGCCACGGCGACTACGACTACGACACCACCCAGGTCAGGCTTTGGGACCCTGATCAAGACCCGCAGATGAAGCCATAGGCATCCCAAGGGTCTGGTAAATCTGCACCAACCTTGGATCTTGCATTGGCACCTTGCCTTGCGGGATGTCCTCCTGCGCAATGCGCATGCCGGTAAAGGCCTCGGTCAATCCAGTGCCAAGGCCTTCTCCGACACCTGCAGCACCACCACCAGTCATTGCAGGTGAGCACATCTCAACGACCCTTCCGCTTCTTTGCCATACCAGCTTCGCTCAAAGCAATCGCCAAAGCCTGCCGAGGGTTCTTCACCACACGACCACCCTTGCCGCTATGTAGCTGGCCTTGCTTGTACTCCCGCATGACGGCAGCAACCTTCTTCTCACCCTTGCCTTTCATTGCTTGACCCTCTTGGAAACGACACCAGCCAGGATCTCAACCACTCGATAAACCCGAGCAACCAACCTGCTGTACTTATCCAGCCGCTCGTTGTCCTTAGGAGTGGGGGTCATGTTCACCCACACCAATGCCGCGCCATGCAGGGCTACTGCAAGCGCAACGTAATCAGCAACCCGATCCATCATGTTCAGGGCGTTGGCCTCTACTAGCCTGCCAGGCCTCGCCAAGATTGTCCGCTGCCTCCCTCGCTAGCCATCGGCTGATCGTTGATTGCTGATGCCACGCTGCATTCAACACCTCAGCAGCAGCTAACAATCCCTTCCAATCCTCTTTCTCGTAGAGATCCAATAACAGGCGCTGCGTCGTCTCCTGCCTTAACGACAACTCCAGTGGGATCTCCAGCTGGTTCATTCCGGGTGCAATGTCCGGGCTTCCAACATCGTGACCCGCTGCTCCACACTGTTCAAGCGGCTAAAGGTTTCTTTCCGATCAGCCTTGATGTCGACATGCAGTTGCTCCAACCTGGTTGCCACGTTGTCCACACTCGCAGCCAACCGGATCACAGCATCACGTCCTTCCCTGCTGCGACTGCCAACAGTCCCTAAACCCATTGCCCCAACGGTGATAGCTGCACCAATAACAGCTGCTGCTACTTCAACCACGGCTGGATCGACACCTCAGCAGCAGCGTATCTCCCGCTGCCATGCCATGCACATCCAATGAATGGGCAGGTGGTTGGTCCTCCCGAGGTGCCAACCTCACCGCGTCCTGCCAAAGCGGACTACCCGTTCCCCTCAAAGAAGAACGGCGCAAATCCTAGCGACCCTGGCCCCTGCTCTTCTTCCGGCCCCTCGGCTTGCTCCTGACGGAATTGCCGATGCTCGTCTTTTTGAACTTGGCCCTGGACTGGAACTCCTTGGCGGAAGGTGCCTTGCTCTTAACAGCCATCGCGTAGTTGCTGCTGCAGGTACTCCCGCAGCGCTTTATCCGCTGGGGACTTGTTCGCTTTCAAGTCCAGCTCAAAGATCCGATCACGCAAGAGCTGCTTCCGTGCCTGGCAGAACTGCTTCTGCACTTCCTCGCTTTTGGCGTACCGACTGTCAATGGCCACCGTGGTGCCAACGACAGCTGTAAGGACAGCGATCGCAGCACCAATGAAGGACAGGCGGTCAGGCAAGTCCAAACAGCTCCTTCAGCTCCGCCACGGTCAACCCAGCGGCTTCCAGCTTCTGCTCAGTGGTGAGCACTGGAGCGGGTTCGGGTTCAGGGGCAGGTTCGGGCTGCGGGCGGGATTGGATCTCCGCAATTTCTTCGGCGGTCAGTTCGACGATTTCCTGCTCGCCGGTTTGTACGTCAACAACAATGCGGTGCATGGCTTAGCCCTCGTAAAGAATGTTGATCGACCCGGCGTCAAAGGTGTCGGTGCCGTTGACGGTAGTGATGCGGACGCGATCTAAGGTGGCGGAAAGAGCTTTTGAACCACCTAGCCAAATCATGTAGGGACTTGCCGTGTTTCCACCAAGCACCCCAGAACATGCCCATAAATTAGTGGTGCCATTCAGCAAACATAATTGCAAAATACCGTCTCGAATAACAGAAGCATTGCCTTGTCCAGTCGGATCAATTTGAAAAGCTGCAGAAAAAGAGGAATTTGTAGTTACTACTTGTGTAGCACCAGAATAGCCCGATGTTTCTATTCCGCCTGAATCGCCTATTTGCATTTGAACAGGGCTAGTTCCGTTTGTACTCACCCCGCTAAACATCACCGTCACCCGTTTCGCCCAGCTTGGGATCGAAGTGAAGTCAATCGACGTGCCACTGGTCGAAGCAACTGCAGTACCAGATTTAATCGTGCCTTGAATCGTAGTTGCAGTCAGCGTAGAAATGGTAGTACTTCCATCTGCCGCCAGGACAATATTGTTCGTTGTCGAACTGGGATTAAGGATGTTTGTCGTTTTTAAACTACTCATGATCAGCCCTCCAGAAGCAGGTTGACAGAACCGGCGTCAAACGTGTCGGTGCCGTTGACGGTGGTGATGCGAACTTGGGTAAGAGTGTCAGAAAGAGTTTTCTCGCCCATTGTGCTCGCATAAGTATTGGTGTTTGTCTTGACCCATCCGCTACCGTGCCAAGAATTAGATCCGAAATAAGTAAATTGGATCGGACCGTAATGAGCACCAGCAGCTGCGTTAACCTCGATTATAAATCCAGCTGTAGAACTTGCTGTATTTATGCTAGTGCTACCAGCATAAATTGTTCCACTGTTGTATCCGGTGGTTTCGACTCCACCAGAATCACCAAGCTGAATTAAAAATCGACTTGTCCCACTCGTACTCACCCCATTGAACATCACCGTAATCTTCTTCACCCAACTCGGAATCCCGGTGAAGTCCACGCTGGTGCCACTGGTCGTTGCCTGAGCGGTTTCAAGCACCATCCGCCCGCGATCAACAAAGCTCAGCGTGCCAGAGCCATTAGTAGACAGCACCTGATCGGCACTGCCATTCCCCGTCGGCAGGACAAGCGTGTTGCTACCAGCGGTTGCCGGTGCATCAACTTCCACATAACCGGATGTGGAACCGTTAAGTCTTAGGGGCATTGGGTTACCTCCGGTTTGGGGTACTTAGCCTTCACAGCACCACAAGCGGCGTAGTAGGCATCGAGCTTGGTGGTGTCACCAGTAGACGCCCAGTAAAGAGCGTCAGCCAATTCAGCCAATGAGGGGTACTCAGGTTGGCGTTGGCGTTGGTAGGCGGTAGCTGCTTGTTCTGCGGCGATTACAGCAGCAGCGGCATCGACTAGGGATTGATCCAGTTGGATCTGGTTGCCGTCTGCGTCGAAGGCTCCAGTGCCGTCGTCGATAGTGACCGCGTTGGAGTATGCGCGGCGAATAGCTTCGTGGTTAAGCATCAGCCTGCCACCTCGATTGCGGTAATGGTGGAAATAGCCAGCGGAATGCCGTCATTGTCAGCGTCATAACCCATTCTATTTATAGTTGCAGTTGACGAAGCCTGAGTGGAACAATACACTTGATACGTTAAAGAGCTAGTAGAGCTAGGTGAGTCGAGATACGATAGATTTGCAGGGGCAGCGTGATATGTAGCATAAAGTTTTACAGCAGCAGAACATCTTGCTCTGTTACCGTTCGCGTCGCCTCTGGCACCAGTGATAATTGTGCCACCTTTAGCCAAATATATATATGAGGAATAATCGTTAGTCTGGTTGCCAACTGCACCAACGTTCACTAAAACCAAAATCTTGCTGGACGTAGACGAAGGGGTAATAGTTGCAGACAACCCCGTAACGGCTGCAGGACTGGAAGCAGTTGCTGTTGTAGTAAATGTATCAGTTTTAGTCGTACTCACCACCTGCAAAATTGCACCGGCGTAGCCGATCTTCGCCGCAGTGACAGCATTAGCCGCAATGTCATCCGTGGTGATGCTTCCATCAGGCAGTCCACCTGCTGAAAGCCCCGTAACTGTTCCTGATCCGTTGATCGTGATTGGCATGGGTTCCTCCTGTTAAACAATCACCCAGGCAGAACCTGAGGGGATGGTCACCGTGACGCCGGAGTTGATCGTGATTGGACCAGCAGTCATAGCGTTCTTGCCTGCAGTCAAAGTGTAGTTAGAGGTGACGGTCTGACTGTTCTCATAAAACACATCATCCGTTCCTCCGCCAGTAGCTCCGCCAGCAGTACCCCAGCTCAGATTCCCAGCAGCATCGCTCTTCAGTGCATGCCCTGAGACCGTCGCATCAGCAGCAGGCAGCGTCCAGGTGACATTGGCAGCAATAGTCCCAGGTGCCTGGAAGGCGACCCAGTTCCCGCCATGCCCTGTTGCTTCGCCAAACCGCAGGTCACTTTGGTTGTCCAAGGTGACGTTGCCAGTCAGCGTGCCGCCAGTCAGGTTCAGCTTTCCGCCAAGACCTGTATCGACATAGCTCTTGGTGGCAGCGTCCTGAGCAGCAGTGGGATCTGTGACGTTGACGATCTTGTGGCTATTGAGATCGACCTGGTCGTCTAATACGACGCTGCCTGTGCTGCTGCTGATCGTCCGGTTCAGGACATCAAGGTTGCCGCCAAGCTGTGGCGTCAGGTCAGATGCCAGATCAAAAGCAATCGACCCGCTGGGGATGGTCACATAACCAGTCCGCTGGTCGACCGTCAAAGTCGAACCAACCTTGAACTTGCCGTTGTGGTCAGTGCTTGAGATCCAAACCCGACCATCGTTCAGGTCAACGACTTGGTTCGCCTCAACAGGAACACCACCGTTCTCAGGCAGTGCGCCGTAGTTGGTGCCACTGCCCACGTATTCCATGGTGTGGCCACTGGTCGAGATCATCGACCGCAGGAAGAAACTGACTGCATCACCCGTCGTGATGCCAGCTGCTAGGCCCAGGTTTTCAGATTGGTTGACTGGGTTGGGGCGGCTGATCGTTACCGTCCATCCACCACCAGAAGCAACAGCAGACAGGATCGGATAGGTGTTGGCGCCGACCTGGACCAGCATGTTTTCAGCAGGCCTAGTCGCATCACCAAACCAAGTGCCAGCAGCAGTTGGTGCGCCAATGGTGAAGGTCAGGTCGTTGGTGGCTGCATTGGCCGCTGCTGTCGCCGTAAAGATGGCAGTCGTTGAGCGACCATCAGCAATCAGGCCATAGCGACCAAAGTCAGTGGTGCTAGCGCTGAGGTTGACCTGGCCACCATTCAGTGCCTTGACGTGATAGTGGTTGAAGAAGCCATAGGACGACGTCAGCTGGCCATAGCCGTTGTTGCAGACCAACATGCCCGGACCATCCAGGCAGATCTGCGTGAAGCTATCGACCAGGAACGACCGCAGTGGTGAAGCAGTAGCAGGCAGCGAGCCGTCGACGATGATGCCGCCACCTGTTGGAGCAGACGTCAGATCACCTGCAGTGCCAGGCAGGCTGTTGGGATTGAAGCTGCTGTTGTCGATCCCAGAGTCTGCGATGTTCGTGCAGTTCTGGATGTAAGGCGACTTGACGATGGTCGCATTGGGGAAGAAGCCAGCAACCCAGCCCTGTGCAGCAGGCAGGCCGAAGGTGGCGTCGTTGTCGATGGCATGGCCACCACGAACGCCAGTGGCCTTCAAACCAGCAAAGGTGAAGTTGGCGATGTAGGTGCCGCTGTTGCAACGGAAGATGATCGACGTCTCCGTCGCTGCTGTTGGGTGGATGAAGCAGCTACGGATGGAATCACCAACGATGGACAGGTTGGCCACCGTGATGTCGATTGGCAGCGTCTCTTGGTAGACGCCAGGTGCTACGCGAATGATGTCCCCTGCATTGGCAGAGGCCACAGCATTTTTGATGGTCTTCTTGGGGCTGATGATTCGGTGACCGTCATTGGCGTCATTGCCATTGGCGGCATCGACATAGATGACAGTGGCCTGGGCGTTGAAGGTGCCGCCCGAGGTGATGCCAGACCATGCACTACCAGTCCAGTAGGACAGGGTTTTGTTGACGTCGTTCTGCAGCCAGGTCTTGCCAACCTGCCAGCCACCGGCTGGGGCAGTAGGCAGGGTGGGGCTGACCACCATGGTGTGACGACTGTCGTGAGCAGCAGTCGTGCCGATCTTGTCGTTAGCGCTGACCCAGGTTTCACCTGAGTCAATGGTGTCAGTGGTGTTATCCCAGAAGTTGGTATCGACGTAGCCCTTGGTGGCTGCATCCTGTGCATCAGTCGGAGTGCCAAGGCCGGTGACCTTGTTGTTCGACATGGCCAGGTTGCCAGTCATGGTGTCGCCAGCTGAGGCGACCGTCGTCGTATCTACGTAGTTCTTGGTTGCTGCATCTTGAGCAGCAGTTGGGTTGGCGACATTCGTGATGCGCTGGCCATTGGCAGTAGGCAGGCCAGTGGCAGGGTCGATGTAGACCGTTTGCTTGTTGTCATCATCCAGCTCCTGCTCTTTGTAGAGGTGCTGAAGATTGCTGGTATCAAGGTCAGCGGCAACCAGGGTGGAGCCATCGGTGTAATCCACCAATGGCAGCAACAGTGGAGTAATGCGCCTGGTCTCAACCCGCACGCCATTGCCAGGAGCGCTGGCCAGTAGCACGGTGCTGTCGTTGACCCAGGTGTAAGCAGTGTCGACGTAGTTGACGTAGACCTTGACGTGTTCCTTCCTGATGTATGGGAAGGGAACGGTGAACTGAGTCTGCGAACCGTTGCCGGTGTATAGGGCGTAGGAGTAGGGCATCAGCGGTTACCGGGAGTGATCGACCAGGACTGAACTCCTGCCTGTTCTGGTTGGGCGGTAGCCCCACCGTACCGACGCAGGTATTCCTTTTCACCTTTGTCTGCTTGGATCACTGCTTCCTCCTGGGTGATGAGCTGACCTTTGGGTGTCGTGGCCTTGTAGACAGTCTTGGCCAGTTCCTTGTATCGCTGGATTTCTGCTTGCAAAGCAGCAGCGCGAAGGCTGACGAAACGGTTGGATGGACCTTCGATTGGCCAGGACTGGTACTGCTGAGAAGTGATCAGCTCCATCGCTGATTGCTGGAAGGTCCGGCCAAACTCATCCTTCACCGTGGCAAAGGTGATGACGTAGTCCTCCAGCTCGGTGGGGGTAAGACGCATCTCGGCACCGAAGTCAGCAGCACGAGGGCCAAGGAAGCTGCTGCCTTTACCGCTGAGGCGAGCCATCTCTTCATGTACTGGGGTCAAGGGTTGACGGCCCACCTGCATGGCAGCCATTGGGGTGAACTGCATCAGTGACTGCAGCCATGGCATCTCAGCAGGGATCTGCTCAGCACCAAGGATCCCGGTGGTCAGGATCGGAGCGCCGGTGATGTAATCCCTGCGAGCAGGCAGGTCGTTCGACCAGCCAGGCACTGCATTGCGCACTTCATCCAAGGTCTCCTGGAAGAAGCCCATCAGTCCACCGATGTCGCTTGGATCAACGGAGCGGGAGACGGGGTCCACTTCCCGGCGAGCAGCACGCAGGGCAGAGCTGTAAGGCACCATGCTGGCTGCCAGGCGGGAGAAGTACCGCGACAGTGCATTGCGCTGGTTGGGACCGCTGATCACCTTGCTGGGGTTGAAGGCTGCTTCGTACAGCTCGTTGAAGCCCTGGAAGTAGCTCTTGCTCAATACACCACTGGTCGACATGCGGGCCAGGGTCAACACCAAGGAGCCGCCAAGGCGGTTGCGCTGCTCTGTCGACAGGCTGTTGGCGATGTCGGAGTAATCACCGATGGCACCGAAGAGGGTGGTCAGAGGTTCAAAGGCACGCATGGAGATTGGCGTCACCCACTTGCCTTCCTCCTCATTCCAGACCTGGACGGAGTAGGGCAGGCGCCCTTCGATCTCAGTCCACTTCTGCTTGGCAGCAGGATCCAGGGGACCACCGCCGTTGAAGCGGACGTAGCCCATTGCTGATGCCATGGTTGCCATGGCCAATGCAGCGGAGCCTGTCGCTATCTCGCCAACAGCCCGATCCCTAGTGAAGGCGTCCTCGCTGGTGATGTCCCGCCAGAAGGTGTCAACGAAAGCAGCAGCAGGCGTATTGCGAGCAGCGGCCTTGATGATGTTGTTCGGCACCCGGATGAAGGGTTGGATGAACTTGAAGGCGGGACCCACATAGCGGGCATTGGCCAGGGTATCCATCGCTTCACCAGGCAGGGAGCCGATGCGGCCAATGGGCGTGCCTTCCGTCATCCATGCCGCCACCTTGTTCATGGCGGTGCCTTCATCGACGTACTGCTTGGCAAAGTCCTGCAGTTCCTGCTTCTCCAGCCCCCTTGCCAGGCCCAGCCGCACACCTTCGGCGTAGGTGCGTGGCTCCAGGTCGGCCCATATCGTGTCGGTGAAATTCACGGAATCCATGAACTTCTGAGCGTGCTGGCTTTCCATGTGAATGTCGGCCAGGTTTTTGCCGTTGATCACGGCATCCTTGACCGACTCTTCAGTCCTGGCCGCGGCGTATTGCTGCGCCCATTTCCAGGCCTCAGGACTCATGTCCTTCATGCCACGCTCAACTGCCAGCTCCATGCCACGAGGCAGGTGGCGGACATGCTCAAAGGCATAGCCCGCCAAGGTGGAGTTGAAGGTGTCGATGGTCAGTGCCAGGCGGGTGGCGCCAGTACCCAACACACGCCACAGGTGATTCGCCATTTGCCCGATGGGCTGCTTGGCGTACTCCTCACCCATGTTCATGGTGTTGACCGTCCAGCCGGTCATTGAGTCCGGCCCTTGCAGCAGTTCACCTTGGGCTTCCTGCTTGGCAATCCGGTTGAGGTAATCAACCGTGCTGCTTTCCAGGTTGAACAACGACTGGCCTGCCTTGAACGCATGCCCTGCAGTACGCATGGCATTAGTCAGGTTCATCCAGTACTGCTGGTACATCAGCAGCGAGTACATCGCCCGCTTCATCTCACCTTGCAGCACACCACCAGCTGCTTGCTGCAGCGGCAGGCGGGCCAGGTTGAGCATGCCGTTCAGCAGGTTGGTGGTCATCGTTGCGCCACCACTGATCAGGTTGTTGGTGCGGAGCATCAACAAGCCATTGGTGCCAACCGACCTGGTGTCGTCAAAGGTCCGCCAGAACTTGGTGCGGGCCTGGCTGTCAGCACCAATGCTGACCAGCGTTTGGGCCAACGCATCAGCCGCGGCCTGGGCCTTGGGAGTGATCTCCCCGCCATTGATCGCTTCAGTCAGCTCAGGGTCGATCTTGTTGGTGATCGTCTCCTCAATGGGCTTGGCCTGCTCAGCTTCCAGCTCTTGCTTGATCTGAGCGTCGACGTCGATCTCCTGGCCAGGCTGCACATCGGTGGCGACAGGAGCCTCGGGGATCTCTGCGTCCTTGACGTTCTGATTGGCAGGGATGTCGTAATCCCTGGGGATCTGCATCTCCAGGCCTAGCTGACCCCAGGGGCGAGTCACCCGCATGATTGCCTGGTGAGCGGCCCTGCTGGACTCCGCTGCAGACACCAGACGAGCCAGGCGCTCCGATTCATTGAGGCCGTCGAAGTTGGCGCTGTTCAGCCACAGAGCAGCTTCTTGCGCAGCTTCAACCTGCTTCTTGTCGGCATAGGCCATGGCCCGGTTCAGGGCGCCTTGCTGGTACTCATCGAAGCCACGGGTCAGTGACTTCAAGCCAGCCATGATCGCTTCGCTGTCTTCACCATGACGGGCAAACCAGTTTTGGTTGAAGCGACGCACCTCGTCGGGGCTGAAGATCGGGATGCCGGATTCGGTGGCCCGATCAGGCAGCACCTTGGACATGGCATTCAGGCCATCGACCAGGTCCTCGCGCTTGGCGGTGTAGACCGTCCGACCAGAGGGTGACTGCACCTTCTGGAAGTTGTTGGCCATGAGGTCTTCCATGGTGACCTCACCGTCCAGCAGGGCTTGGCGGTTGACCTCCAGCTGCTGAGCAAAGCGACGTACCCAGTCGTCGTTGTTCTCAGGGCCGGCAGGGGGATCAACGGGAACAGGGCCCTCGGGCTCCTGGGGCATGACGCGAGAGCGGCCAGCAACGCCGGCTTCTTGCATAAAGAGCGATTCGCCGGGGGCACGACCTGCCATTTGGCCTTGGTAGGTGCGCTCAAAGACGTCCTCCCAGGTCTGGAAGCCATTGCCTTGTGCCCAGTTTTTGGTTGCCTCCAGGAACTTCAAGAACTTGTCAAACAAGCCCTTGATGCCAGCGCTGGCCTTGATGGGGATGCCTGCTTTGCGAGACAGGTTGTAGACAGCTGCTGCTTCAGCGATGACCTCAAAGTCATCGGCATCAGCCATCTCTTCACCACCACGGGCGGCGATCTTCTCCAGCTCGGGGCGTGCCTTGCGGAGGACGGCGTTCTCCTGTGGGGTGAAGATCCGGTCGTTCAGGTAATGGACGGCCTCGTGATAGCCAGTACCTCGCAGCTGGTGAGGCGTCTTGCCTGCAAGGGCAATACGGATCAAGTTGAGGGCAGGGTCGTACAGACCAGCTGAGCCGATGTCGCTATCGGGCACAGAGTCAGGGATACCCCAATCACGACGAGCAGCAGCAAGCTCCCCAGGGGTCAGCTCGATGCGAGGCTCAAAACTGATCTTGGCTTCAGGCCCTGCAATGCGCTGAAGTTCAGCGCGTAGGTCATCAAGGATTTCACCTTGGACAACAGTCGGACGACGCGACAGCGGGGTCGTGAAGTCAGCAATCGCATCACGCATTTCATTGATGAGGCGTGCAACTTCTGGGCCTTCGGCTGCCTTGGCCTGTTCACTTAGGTCACGCAGGCGGCGGATGAGACGGCCACCTTCCCCGACGGATCCGTAGTCGGGCATGCCAAGCCGTGCGCGGGCAGCGCCACCAAACCCTTGGTCAGGCAGGTCGATCAGGCCAGGCTGTGCATCCCTGGCTTGAGCCTTGATGGCAGCACGCACCTTGTCGCCATGGCTAGCAATTTCACGCAGGTCGTAGCCAGCTGCTTCAACAGCAGAGCGGAACTTGGGCGCAGCCTTGGAGACAGTCTTGACGTCATTGGCCAGGATGTAGGCCGCACGATCCAGGTCACTGGCAAAGCGCAGCTCGAACTGCTTGGAGCCGTAGCTGTAACGCGGGGCTGACCGCTGCAGTTCATCCGGCAGACGGAATGCAGTAGGTGCAGCAGCAGGTGCTGTCGCCTCCAGTCGATCCACAAAATCGCGCTGGTTGACGCCTGCCTCCTGCAGCTTCTGGAGGACTTCCGCCCGCCGCTCGGGAGGAAGGGTGGCCAGAGCCTTGTCCAGCAAGGCCTTGGTTTCTGCTGTTTGAGCGGGTGCAGGTTGAGCCTGTGGGGCCGGCGGAGCAGCGGGTTCAGGGGCAGCAGCAGCAGGCTGTTCCAATGGCAGCCGCGGCCCTTGCACCTCATCCTCAATCGCCTGGCGCAGGCGGTCGATGTTTTCGTTGACGACGACAGCAGCAGTACGGCGACCCTTCACCTGGGCTGCCATTTCATTCAGCAGATCACGCACCGGCCCGGTGTAACCGGTGACCCGGTTAAACACCTCAACAGCAGCGGCGGCCTGCTCCCTTGCGGCTTGGCTGCCGGCGACGTCGATCACATTGCCAGCGGCTTCCAGGATCCCCTTACGACCAGGGCGTGCAGCCGAGGTCAAGGCAATCATTTCTTCCCGCAGAGCCTTGAAGGACTCAGTGCGGATGTCCAGCAGCTGGTTGAAGTTGGAGGTCCTGAACATGTCCTCCATGCCAGGCAGCACACCACCACCTTCAGGGCCAGAGGTCTGCGCAAACTTGGCCTCTTGCATGGCCTGCAGGATCTTCTCTGCCGACCACTTGCCCTTGCCAGCCGCTGCTGCGACGTCACGGATGACGGCCTCATCCAGCGGCTCAGAGCCCAGGGCGATGGCCTTGGCCATGTCCAACTTGCCGGTGACGCCCTTGTCGAAGATTTCCTGGGGCAGGCGGCTCAGGGGGATGGCCTTTTCAGCGACGGGCCCGCGGACATTGATGTTGCGCTGGGCCAGCTGGGCAGGGTCAATGCCCATGTCGCGCATGATCTTGGCGGCATCCCAGGGCGTACCCATGCCTTCGGCCATGTTTTCCATGGCCCCGATCGCCCGAGCCTGCTCGGCAGTAGGGGCCTCGATCTCCCAAGTCAGGATGTTCTGCCGGCCAGAGCGCTGAGCCAGGGCAAGGCGGTTGTGGCCATTGACCACATACAGCCGACCGTCGGCGGGATCACGCCAGACGCTGATGATCTTCCCAAACAGTGGGTCGTACTCAGCCGCTTCTTTCAGCGAACCGGAAACGCCGGTCTTGGTCAGGCGGCCTGCTTCCTTGAACTGGAACCGCTGGGGGTCGGTAGCGATTTCTGCCACCGGAGTTTCCCGCACTTGGGAATAAGAGGGCAGCTCGACACCACGAACCTCGGGCGGCACAGCGCCTGCGACATCAGGCACGGTGTTGGCTGCACGGGCAACTGCAACCTCGACGTCGTCGATGGCCTTGTTGTAATCCGCTTCAGCCTTGGCTACGGGCTCCCAAGGATCAGCGATCTCGGGCATCTTGCCCTGCACTTCAACGCCCGTCTTCTCCCACATGGGAGTGCGGCGGCGTGCCTCATAGGCCTCAGCCACCTCAACGGCGCGGGGCTTGCCCTTTGGCGCTCCAGGTGCAGCAGCAGGTGGCTCAGCAATAACTTCTGCCGGTGCTGCCTTGGCCGTTGCATCAACGACCTGCTCAGCCGCAGGGGTGGCTGCCTGCCTTGCCTTCCACCAGTTGACAGTGGCGCGAGCTGCCAGGCCAAGGGATTCCACCACTGCATTGGCGGCAGGATCCAGCAGCAGGCCTTCAACGCCGTTCTTCCAACGGGCAGTCGACGCGGTGTCGTCATTCCGGGAGCGGACCAGGTCAAGCAGCGGGCCGCCAAGAGGCGTTCCGGTTTGTTGCTCCACCCACCGCAATGCGTGATCCGACAGCCGCTGAGGCTCAGGCTTGAAGGCAACGGCGCCAGTGACGAAACTTGCCGGAGCTTCCCTGACGGTGCCGACTGCCACCCGACCAACAAAGCCCTTTGCGCCAGGCGCTTGCGTCATGCGAGCAGCAGTGGCGCTCAATGCCTGACGTGCAGGAGCGGCGACTTCAGCAGCGGCTGTTGCACCAGGCAGACGGCTTGCTGCACCAGCCCCAGCACGCATGCCGCGCTTAACCAAGGCAAAACCCAGGCCACCCTGGATTAAGCCAGACAAGAAGCTCTCTGCAGGGTTGGCTTCTACCTTCGGCAGTGCAGGGAAAAGGCCAAGGATTGGCGCATCAGGAGCACCTGGCTTGCGGGGGACACCGCCAAAGGTGCGCAGTTTGGAAAGCTCATCAGCCGGCAGGTTGCCCAGCAGTTCCTGAGCCAGGTCCCGAACACCTTTCGTTAATGCACGACTGGTGCTGAAGGGGATGGGTTGATAGCTGGGGCCAGGCTTCGGGAACTCCTTAGGGACAGAGACGTCGACAATCGACGCCCCGGTCTTGGGATCAGTAGTGACACCGTTGATGGGCATTGCTTAAATCCCCTGCCGCAGCAGTCTCATGAGCTGATCGTATCGACTGCCAAAGATTCGTCTCCCCTCTGCAGCGCTTATCAGTTGCTGCCTGGTGTAACCAAAGACCCCCTCGTATTGGCCTGGCGCTTTGGCGATGTCGACGATGGGTTTGTTGCCTGCAATCGCAGAACGATTGATCAGGTTGGCCGCCACTTCCAACTTGCCTCGTGTCGTGGGACCAGCCTCCGCCAAAGCAGTAAATGCCAAGGCGCTGAGGTCCTGCTCAGTCAGCTTGCGAGCCCTGGCAATGGCGCGAGGGACAACCTGTGGATTGAAGTCAAAGAACCAGTTCTCCCGTGGGTCGCTCTGGTAGTCACCAGGCCGCTTGTTCTTGATCAAGCTGACGCCCCTGAAGGAGTTGGCGCCACGCAGATCCCGGATGACACCAAGGAGGCTGGCCGATCCAGGCGTTATCTGCATCGCAGACGCCGGTGGCGCCACCACGTTCAAGGCGGATTCAGTGACACGACGCACTGTCTGGCTTAACCGCATGGCCAGGTTGGCGTTGGGGTTGATCATCGCCAGGCCCATTGAGGTGCCACCAGATGCCGGTTGAACAGGATCGGCAAAGCTGATCTTCTGCCCATTCAGCTGCTGAACACGACCCTCGTATTCCTTGGGGAATGGAACGCCTGGATAGACGTTCTTCCATTGATCCAAGAAAAACTGAGCAGGCTTGTTCTGGTAGCCGGCCCGCTTGATC
>Ga0255170_1000448_pt1 | contig 16509 bp, 18 predicted proteins | sample Atl_Yuk_RepA_8d_FD_186015 | JGI IMG/M metagenome (GOLD analysis project Ga0255170, IMG submission 186015) | Freshwater microbial communities from Altamaha River, Georgia, United States - Atl_Yuk_RepA_8d | ecosystem: Environmental > Aquatic > Freshwater > River | place: USA: Georgia | collected...
TTCGGCCGCAGGGGCGGCCTCCGGCAAACCAGCAAAGACCAGACGGCAGAGTCCAAAATGACCGAACCCCCTTGTTCATGTGGCCGCAGCGATGCCAAAGGCCACCCGTTGCCTCTGTCAGCGTGTTGCGGGCCCTTGCATAGCGGTGAAGCTGCACCAGACGCCGAGCGACTGATGCGCTCGCGCTACAGCGCCTTTGTCCGTGGCGATGTGCCCTACCTGCTGGCCACTTGGCACATCCGCACCCGGCCGGCCACTTTGGAACTCGAAGCTGGTGCCAGATGGCTGGGGCTGGAGATCAAGCAGCACCGCATGACCGGAGCGAACACCGCAGAAGTCGAGTTCGTGGCCCGCTTCCGCGTGGCTGGCCGCGCTGTGCGCCAGCATGAACTCAGCCGTTTCGTGCGAGAGGACGGTCGCTGGTATTACGTCGACGGAGACGTGCGCTGAGCCCTGTACCATCGGCGCCATGAATTTCGAAGCCGTTCTTTTCGATTGCGATGGCGTGTTGGTCGACAGCGAGGCCATTACCTGCGGTGTGCTGCGTGACATGTTTGAGGAGCAGGGCTGGCGCATGACGCTGGCCGAGTGCATGCAGCGCTTTGTGGGCCATACCGTCAAGAGCCAGCGCGAGGTGATCGAGGCCAACACCGGCGTGCCCCTGACCGACGCGTGGTTGCAGCAATTTTTTGAACGCCGCAACGAACGGCTGGAGCGACAGATCACGGCCATTGATGGCATCCACGACGCGGTGGCGCATCTGCACGACCATTGCGATGGCCGCATCGCCGTGGCCTCGGGTGCGGACCGTTTCAAGGTGGAGATGATGCTCAGGAAGGTGGGCCTTCACGAATTTTTTGATGGCCGCATCTTCAGTGGCCACGAAATGCCACGCAGCAAGCCGCACCCGGACGTGTACCTGGCGGCTGCGGCGCACTTGCAGGTGGCGCCAGCACGTTGCCTCGTGGTCGAGGACACGACGGTCGGCATTGCGGCGGGTGTGGCGGCAGGTGCCACTGTCTGGGCCTATGCCGCGCCGCCTGCGGCTCATGAGCCGCTGCTGCAGGTTGGGGCCCAGCGGGTGTTCACGAGCATGACCGCTTTGCGTTTGGGCGGACGCTGATCTCTCCTACAGAGACTGGGACGATCTGAAGTCTTCGGGCGTTTGTCTCGTCCATGCTTTGAACGCACGGATAAAACTCTTCTCGTTCTGAAACCCCACTTCCGCAGCCACCTGCTTGATGGGTTTGCGCGTCTGCAGCAGGAGTTGCCTGGCTCGGTCGCTGCGCACAGCGTCCTTGAGCTGCTGCAGGCTGGCGCCTTCTTCCTGCAGCTGGCGGTGCAGTGTGCGCGTGGACATGTGAAGCCAGGCGGCCAGGTCTTCGGCATTGCGGCCATGTTCGGGGTGTTCGGCCAGCACCTGACGCACCCGTTCGACCAGCAGGCGGTCGCGCCGATAGGGGCGCACGGTGAGCAGCAGAGCGCGTTGCAGCATGCGCTGCAGGGCCGCTTCATCGCGGCGGATGGGCAGTTGCAGGTAGCCGGCATCAAAGCTCAGGCGGCTGCAGGCGGCGTCAAAGTGCACTGGGCCGTCGAACAGCACCCGATAGCTGGCTGCATGGGCTGGCGCGGAAAAGTGCAGATCGGTGCCACTCAGGGTCATGCGCGAATCCGTCAGCCAGCAGGCCACGCCCAGCGCATTGCGCAACACGGACACGGTGCAGAACTCGCGCATGGTTTTCAGGTCGTGCTGCTCGTGCAGTTCGATGCTGGCCAGACCCTTGTCCAGGTGGAGCTGCAGCCGGATATCGTCGGTCAGCAGGTTGTGGTGGCGACACCAGCGCTGCATGGCCACCCCCAGACTGGGCGATGTCAGCGAGGCGCGAACCAACATGCCGTAGCTGCCCCAGGGCAGGCGTCGGCGAAACCAGCCCAGCGCCTCGTCGTCGAGTTCGCGCATCGCGGCCTCGGACATCCACTCCATTTGCAGGGCCGTCACCCGGGCATCGGCCTGTTTGAGTAAGTTTGGCGCAATTTGCGCTCTCTCCAGCGCACGCGTCGGGTCCATTCCGCGCAAACTGTAAGCCTCGACAATGGCCTGGATGAAGGCGATCGGGGTCTCGGCGCGGGATGGGCGGGAATGGATGTTCATGCTATGCAATATTTTGGCAGGATTTGCAACCGAAATGTCGTCACATCCACGGTTTGCAGGCCGTATGCTGGTGGCCACAAGCGATAGAAACGGACCCATCCATGACCGTCTTGAAAACCCAACTCAATCCCCGTTCGGCCGAGTTTGCGGCCAACGCCGCCGCCATGCAGGCCGTGGTCGATGACCTGCGCGCCCACCTGGAGCGCGTGGCCCAGGGCGGCGGCGAAGCCGCCCGCGCCAAGCACACCGCCCGCGGCAAGCTGCTGCCACGCGATCGCGTGATGAACCTGCTCGACCCCGGCACACCCTTTCTGGAAGTGGCGCCGCTGGCGGCCCTCAACATGTACAACAACGATGCGCCCTGTGCGGGCGTGATCGCAGGCATCGGCCGCGTCAACGGCGTGGACTGCATGATCGTCTGCAACGACGCCACGGTGAAGGGCGGCACCTATTACCCGATGACCGTCAAGAAGCACCTGCGTGCGCAGGAAATCGCGCAGCAAAACCGCCTGCCCTGCATTTACCTGGTCGACTCGGGCGGCGCCAACCTGCCCAACCAGGACGAGGTCTTTCCGGACCGCGACCACTTTGGCCGCATCTTCTTCAACCAGGCCAACATGAGCGCCCAGGGCATCGCGCAGATCGCGGTGGTCATGGGCTCGTGCACGGCTGGTGGCGCGTATGTGCCCGCCATGAGCGACGAGACCATCATCGTCAAGAACCAGGGCACCATCTTTCTGGGTGGACCGCCCTTGGTGAAGGCCGCCACGGGCGAGGTGGTGAGCGCCGAAGACCTGGGCGGTGGCGATGTGCACACCCGCCTGTCGGGCGTGGCCGACCACCTGGCACAAAACGATTTGCACGCGCTGGCGCTGGCCCGCAATGCCGTCAGGAACCTGAACGCGCAAAAGGCGCCGAACATCGCCACGCACGCGCCGGTACCGCCGAAGTACGACGCGAAAGAACTGTATGGCGTGATCCCGACCGACACGCGCAAGCCTTTTGATGTGCGCGAAATCATCGCTCGCATCGTGGACGGCTCGGAGTTCGACGAGTTCAAGGCCCGCTTTGGCACCACGCTGGTCTGCGGCTTTGCGCGTATCGAAGGCATGCCGGTGGGGATCATTGCCAACAACGGCATCCTGTTTTCCGAATCCGCCCTCAAGGGCGCGCACTTCGTCGAGCTGTGCTGTCAGCGCAAAACGCCGCTGGTGTTTTTGCAGAACATCACCGGCTTCATGGTCGGCCGTAAATATGAAAACGAAGGCATCGCCCGCAACGGCGCCAAGATGGTCACCGCCGTGGCGACAGCCGCTGTGCCCAAGTTCACCATCATCATCGGCGGCAGCTTTGGCGCGGGCAACTACGGCATGTGCGGCCGCGCCTACTCGCCGCGCTTTTTGTGGATGTGGCCCAACGCCCGCATCAGCGTCATGGGCGGCGAGCAGGCCGCGAGCGTGCTGGCCACCGTCAAGCGTGACGGCATCGAGGCCAAGGGCGGCCAATGGAGCATGGAGGAAGAAGAAGCCTTCAAGGCCCCGATCAAGCAGCAGTACGAAGAGCAGGGCCACCCGTACTACGCCACCGCCCGCATCTGGGACGACGGTGTGATCGACCCCGCCGATACCCGCCGCGTGCTGGCGCTTGGCCTGAGCGCATCGCTCAATGCGCCGATCCCCGAGACCAAGTTTGGCCTGTTCCGCATGTAAGGAGTTTGCGATGTACCAGACCCTCGAAATCGAACGTCAGGGCCGCGTGGCCACCGTGTGGATGAACCGCCCGGATGTGCACAACGCCTTTGACGAAACACTGATCGCCGAACTCACGGCCGCCTGCGAAGCGCTTGATGCGGATGCCAGCGTGCGCGTGGTGGTGCTGGCTGGCCGTGGCAAAAGCTTCTCGGCCGGGGCTGACCTCAACTGGATGAAGCGCGCCGCGCAAAACGGCCTGGACGAAAACCTGCGCGACGCCCGCGCGCTGGCCCGCATGCTGCGGGTGCTGGCCGAAATGAAAAAGCCCACCATTGCCCGTGTGCAGGGTGCGGCGCTCGGTGGTGGCACCGGCCTGACGGCCGCCTGCGACATCGCAGTCGCTTCGACCAAGGCGGTGTTTGCCACTTCGGAGGTCAAGTTCGGCATCATCCCTGCGGCCATCAGCCCTTATGTGGTGCGGGCCATCGGCGCACGCCAGAGCCACCGCTACTTCCAGTCGGCCGAGCGCATCGACGCGCTGCGCGCGCGCGAACTTGGCCTGGTGCACGAGGCGGTGGAGCCCGAGCAGCTGGACACCAAGGTGCAGGAGATCGTCGATGCGCTCATTCAGGGCGGTCCGCTGTCACAAGCCGCCGCCAAGGACCTGATCCGCGCGGTGGACAACAAACCGATCAACGACGACGTGGTCGAAGACACCGCCCAGCGCATCGCCCAGCTGCGTGCCACCCCCGAAGCGCAGGACGGCCTGTCGGCCTTCCTCGACAAGCGCCAACCGCAGTGGCTGGCCTGATGCCCGGCATGTCTGAATACCCTTGTAGGAGCGCGCCCCCGCGCGCGAATCAACTTGCCCCATAAGGTTTCGCGCGCGGGGGCGCGCTCCTACAAAACAGCGTGGAGCTGAACCATGTTCAAGAAAATATTGATTGCGAACCGCGGCGACCAGCCGCACAGCGGCGCAGCAACGAAGTTCAATCGCATCGCACGCGCAGCGTGCACAGGCGGTTTCGCCGCAGGAGACCACCATGTTTAAAAAGATCCTGATCGCCAATCGTGGCGAAATCGCCTGCCGCGTGGCCGCCACCGCCCGCCGCATGGGCGTGAAAACCGTTGCGGTGTATTCCGACGCTGATGCCCGCGCCAAGCATGTGCAGGCCTGCGACGAGGCTGTGCATGTGGGCGGCTCGGCCCCCAAGGACAGCTACCTGCAGTGGCAGCGCATCATCGACGCGGCCAAGGCCACGGGTGCCGAGGCGATCCACCCGGGCTACGGTTTTCTGAGCGAGAACGAGGCCTTTGCCGACGCCTGTGCGCAGGCCGGCCTGGTCTTCATCGGCCCGCCCGCTTCAGCGATTCTGGCCATGGGCCTGAAGGCCGAGTCCAAGCAGCTGATGGAAAAAGCCGGCGTGCCGCTGGTGCCCGGTTACCACGGCAGCAACCAGGACCCGGCCCTGCTGCAGGCCGAGGCCGACCGGATCGGTTACCCGGTGCTGATCAAGGCCAGCGCCGGTGGCGGTGGCAAGGGCATGCGCGCGGTCGACAAGTCGGCCGACTTCATGGCCGCGCTCGAATCGTGCAAACGCGAAGCCATCAACAGCTTTGGCAGCGATGCGGTGCTGATCGAAAAGTATGTGCAGCGCCCGCGCCACATCGAGATCCAGGTGTTTGGCGATACACAGGGCAATTGCGTCTACCTGTTCGAGCGCGACTGTTCGGTGCAGCGCCGCCACCAGAAGGTGCTCGAAGAAGCCCCGGCCCCGGGCATGACGCCCGAACTGCGCCAGCAGATGGGTCTGGCCGCTGTCGCCGCCGCCAAGGCCGTCAACTACGTGGGCGCCGGTACGGTGGAGTTCATCGTCGAGCAGGCGGCGTATGACCAGCCCGAGTCCATGCGCTTTTATTTCATGGAGATGAACACCCGCCTGCAGGTGGAGCACCCGGTGACCGAAGCCATCACCGGGCTCGACCTGGTGGAGTGGCAGCTGCGCGTGGCCAGCGGCGAGCCGCTGCCGCTGCAGCAGGACGAGATCCGCATGCACGGCCACGCGATCGAGGCGCGCATCTGCGCCGAGAACCCGGACAACAACTTTTTGCCCGCCACCGGCACCTTGCAGGTGTACCGTAAGCCACAAGCCGTGAGCTTTGAACGAGGCGATGTGCGCTTTGATGACGGCGTGCGCGAAGGCGACACCATCAGCCCCTTCTACGACTCGATGGTGGCCAAGCTCATCGTGCACGGCGACACCCGCGAGCAGGCGTTGGCCCGACTCGATGCCGCCCTGGCGAAGACGCACATCGTGGGCCTGAACACCAATGTGCAGTTCCTGCGCCATGTGGTCCGCAGCGATTCGTTTGCCACCGCCAAGCTCGACACCGCACTCATCCAGCGCGAAGAGGCTGTGCTGTTCAAGCAGGACCCTGTGGGTGTGCAGGCGGCTGCCGCGGCCGTGGTCGCGCACACGATGGCCGCCGAGCAGGCTCTGGCAGGTGAGGACCCCTTCAGCGCACGCGACGGTTTTCAGTCGCACGGCACCACGCGTCGCGGCTTCGAGCTCGACTATGCCGGCGAAACCCTGCAGGCCGAACTGACCTATGACCGCAGCGGCCTGACCCTGCAAGTGGGTGAAGGCGCTGCTGCGCCGCTGAGCTTCACTGTCCAGGGCGATGGCCTGTGGGTGCAGCATGCCGAACGCCTGCACAGCACCCTGCACTGGCAGGGCGAGGTGGCGCATGTCTTCACCCCACGCGGCGCCACACGCATCGGCCTGCTGGATCCGCTGGCCCACGCCGGTGAGGCGGCGGCCGAAGGCGGGCGCCTGACTGCGCCCATGCCGGGCAAGGTGGTGTCCTTTACCGTCAAGGCAGGCGACAAGGTCAAGGCCGGGCAGCCGCTGGCGGTGATGGAGGCCATGAAGATGGAGCACACCATTGCTGCGCCGCATGATGGCACCGTGGCCGAGCTGCTGTACGCCCCCGGCGATCAGGTCACCGAAGGCGCGGAGCTGCTCAAGCTCCAGGCGGCTTGAGAGAATTTGGTCTGCCAGGCATGAAAGTTTCATGCGCAGGCGGGCGCCCCAAGGGCTGCTGTGCTGGAGGCCGCCCCGGCGGCCGAATGTGACAGCCTGTGGCACCTGTGGACTGCCACAATCCGAGCCATGAACATCACGATTTGTTTTGACAAACTCGACCCTGCGCCCTGGGTACAGGGTGTGCAGGCTGCGCTGCCACAGGCGCGTGTATCGGCCTGGGCGCCGGGCGCGCCATCGGCCGATCTGGCCATCGTCTGGGCGCCACCCCAGCAGTTCGTGGACGAGCAAACAGGGCTGCAGGCCCTGTTCAATATCGGTGCTGGTGTGGATGCGCTGCTCCAGCTGCGCTTGCCCCCCGCGTTGAAAGTGGTGCGGCTCGACGATGCGGGCATGTCGGTGCAGATGGCGGAATACGTCTGCCACGCTGTCATCCGGCACTTCCGTGAATTCGATGGCTACGACGCCGACACGCAGGCTGGCAAATGGTCTTACCGCAAGCCACGCAGCCGCGCCGACTTTGCGGTGGGTGTGATGGGCCTGGGCGTGCTGGGCGAGCGTGTGGCCAAGGCGCTGCAGGTGTTTGACTTCCCGGTCAACGGCTACAGCCGCAGCGCCAGGCAGATCGACGGCGTGCGCTGTTTCGCTGGGCCCGGCCAGCTGGACGACTTTTTGAAAGCGACCCGCATCCTGGTGAACCTGATGCCGCTGACGCCCGAGACCGAAAACATCCTGAACCGCCAAACACTCTCGCGATTGCAGCGTGGCGGTTACCTGATCAATGTCGCACGTGGACGCCACCTGGTCGAGCAAGACCTGATCGGCTTGATCGACGAAGACCACCTGGCCGGGGCCATGCTCGATGTGTTTCGCACCGAACCCCTTCCGGCAGAACACCCGTTCTGGCGGCATCCGAAAATCACCGTCACGCCCCACACTTCGGCCCGCACCCTGCGCGATGAAAGCATCGCACAGATCGTCGGCAAGATCCTCGCGTTGCAGCGCGGTGAACCCATCCGTGGTGTGGTCGATCCCCAACGCGGTTATTGAAAGCCTGCACCATGTCTTTGCCTTCCAGAGTCCAGCTCATTGATGTCGGCCCGCGCGACGGTCTGCAAAACGAAAAACAGCCTGTACCCGCCGCGGTCAAGATCGAGCTGGTGCACCGTCTGCAGGCCGCAGGCCTGAAGGAAATCGAGGTCACCAGCTATGTGTCACCCAAATGGGTCCCGCAGATGGCCGACAACCACCAGGTGATGTCGGGCATGACCCGCCAGAGCGGTGTGCGCTATTCGGTGCTCACGCCCAACCTCAAGGGCTACGAGTCGGCGGTGCTGGACCAGCCCGACGAGATCGTGGTTTTCGGTGCGGCCAGCGAGGCCTTCAGCCAGAAAAACATCAACTGCTCCATTGCCGAAAGCATCGAGCGCTTTGCCCCCGTGGTCGAGGCGGCGCTGGCTGCCGGCATCGCGGTGCGCGGTGCCATGAGCTGTACGGTGGGTTGTCCCTACGAAGGCGAGATCGCGCCCGAGCGCGTCGCCTACCTGGCGGGCTTGATGAAGCAGATCGGCGTGCAGCGCGTGGATGTGGCCGACACGATTGGCGTGGGCACACCGCTCAAGGTGCAGCGTGCCTTGGAGGCCACGCTGCAGCATTACGACATCGACCACATCAGCGGCCACTTCCACGACACCTATGGCCAGGCGCTGTCCAACACGCTGGCCGCGTTGCAGATGGGGGTGTGGAACTTCCAGTCTTCGGTGGCCGGGCTGGGGGGCTGCCCTTATGCCAAAGGCGCGACCGGCAATGTGGCCACCGAAGATGTCGTCTTCATGCTGCAGGGCATGGGCATCGACACCGGCATTGACCTCGACGCCCTGGTGGACACGGCTGCCTGGATCAGCGAACAGCTCGGCCGTGCGCCACAATCGCCCGTGGCGCGGGCCTTGCTGGCCAAACGCGCACGGGATTGAAGAGGTCTGCATGTCCGAAACCATGAACTGTCCTGAAGGGGTGCAACGCGTGGCCCGCTGGCTGGCCGCGCAGGGCCATCCGCAGGGCGTATTTCGGTTGCAGCCCGATGACCTGAAGGCGCTGACGGGTGCGCCAGTGGCCGATGTGGTGGTCACACCATGACGCTCGATCCCCGCACGATTGCCAATCGCCGCTGGCGCCGCGTGGTCGAATTGGCATGCCATGCCCACGACGGGCCTCAGGTGCCTTCACCTTGCCAGTCCGTCTGCGTGATGCATCCGGGTACCGGCTGGTGCGAAGGTTGCTTGCGGACCCTTGACGAAATCGCGGGCTGGAGCCGAATGGACAACACGGCCAAGCGGGCCGTGTGGGCCCAGTTGCCCGGGCGTGTGGTGCAGCGCCAGCAGATCGAAAGCCCGCTGTCTGACGGGCCTCAAGGCTGAGCGCTGCAACGAGGTCTGAGCCCCTCAGCGCTCCACCACGATCAGCACATTGCAGGGCGACTCCTCCACCAGCGATTTGGCCGTCGAGCCGCTCCACCAGCGCCTGAGCAGGCTTTTTTCGTGCTTGTGTCCGACCACGATCAAGTCGGCCTTCTGGGTCTCGGCGTACTGTGTGATCGCGCGGATCACCTCGCCGCGCAGCAGCTCTCCGTCGGCATCGAAACCCATGGTCCGCAGGGTCTTGACGCCCTTGCGCAGCTGTTCGCGCAACTGTTCTTCGATGGCGACCGGGTGGGTGTTCACAAAATAGCCCATCTCGATGGTGCCCGCGTCCAGATCGGCAGAAGGCACCACAGCCACCAGCGTCAGCCGGGGGCGTTCCCAATGGGCCAGGTCCTGAATGCCCAGCAGGGCCTGCTGGCCACTGGCCGAACCGTCATAAGCCAGGATGATGCGTTTGTACATGGTCTGTCTCCTTCTCCGTGATGGGGCTTGTACGGTCAGCAGACGAGGTGCGCGCCTGATGCGGCAGTCGCTGCAGCTGGGACAAGGTCAAGGCCGCATACAGCGGCTGGCTGATCAGGCGGGACACGCCGCTGGCCACCAGCGCACTGGCCATCAGGCTGAGCACCAGCGCCTGGCCTGTGACCATTTCCATCACGATGATGAATGCGGTCAGCGGTGCTTGCGTGACGGCAGCGAGAAAACCCGCCATTCCCAGGGCAATGAGTGTGGGCGCATTCGGGTAGGCCAGCCAGCTGGCCAGGTCGTTGCCTACGGCAGCCCCGATCGCCAGCGAAGGCGCGAAAATGCCGGCCGGTACCCCCGCCCAGACCGTCAGCCAGGTGCTGGCGGATTTGAGCAGCACATACAGCGACGAAACGTTGTCGTGGTTTTCGAGCATGGCACGGGTATGGCTGTAGCCACTGCCAAAAGTGGCGCCATCGGTGCCCAGCCCGATCACCGCCACCAGCAGACCGCAGGCACCCGCAAACCAGATCGGAGATTGACGCCTGAGCCGGTGGACCCAGTGCTGCGAGGGGCTGTGCAGGCTGTAGATCAGCAGCCTGGCAAACAGCCCGCCAGCGGCGCCGCACAGCACGGCCACCAGCAGGCCCGGCCACAGCAGGGCCCAGCTGATCTGCTCGACCTTGATCACGCCGAAATAGGTCGCGTTGCCGTAGGCCGACACCGCCATCAATCCGGCCAGGATGATGGCCGCCATGAGCAGGCCGCTGCGCCGGTCTTCGGCCCGGCGCGAGAGCTCCTCAATGGCAAACATGACGCCGCCCAGCGGGGTGTTGAAAGCGGCGGCAATGCCAGCCGCGCCACCGGCCAGGATCAGCCCTGAGTCCTTGATGGCAGAGCCGGGTGACAGGAAGCGGCGGGCGCTGTGCATCACTCCCGCAGCGATCTGCACCGAAGGCCCCTCGCGCCCGGCCGACAGCCCCGCCAGCAGGCCGGAGGCCGTGAGCACCAGCTTGGACAGGCTCAAGCGCAGCGACACGTACAGCCCACGCTGTTCACGCGGCGTCATGGGCGAGAGGGCGGCCATGACCTGCGGGATGCCCGACCCCGCGGCCCCGCCCGCATAGCGGCGGGTCAGCCAGACGATGCCCATGGTCAACAGCGGCGTCCACAACAAGGGCAACCAGGCTGCGCGTGTGTGCAGGGCAAAAAAAGTGTCCAGGGCATGTTCGGACAGCCAGGTGAATGCCACCACGGTCAGGCCGGCCAGCATGGCAAACAGCAGCACCACCGCCCGGTCGGCCCACAGCCGCCAGTTGACCAGTTCGGATCGCAGCGCCTGCAGTAAGGGAGGTGGTTGGTGCATGAATAAAGCCCTCAGGAGCAAGGATTTTACATTTGAGCAAATGTATTGTTGCAAAATGGTACACGTGTATCCAGCGCACTACAACAAGGAGGACACACCATGCTGAAAGTTGGATTGATGGGCTACGGCAAGGCCGGGCAGGCCGTGGCGAGGGTGCTGGCGGAGGACGAGCGCTACAGCCTGCAATGGGTCATGCGCCGCCAGCCGGGCACCGAAGAGCGTTTGCCAGGACACCCCGAAGTGCCAGTGGCTGCCATGCAGAAGCTGGACTTCGAGGCCTGGCTGAGCGAACACCCTGTGGACGCCATCGTGGATTTCTCTTCAGAAGACACGATCTACAGCTACGGCGAAGCGTTGCGAGCCCGGCAGATAATGCTGGTGACCGCGATTTCAGCCTATTCACCTTTGCATCTGCATTACCTGCGGGCCCTGGGTCAGGAGACCCGGGTGCTGTGCTCGCCCAACATCACGCTGGGCATCAATTTCCTGTTGCTGGCAGCCCGACTGCTCAGGGGCATCGCGCCTTTTGCCGATGTAGAAATCGTCGAGCAGCACTTCCGGGAGAAGCCGGAGGTGTCCGGCACAGCGCGCAAGATTGCCGAATCCCTGCAGATCGGCAGCGAGAAAGTCACCTCCTTGAGGGTGGGAGGCATTGTGGGGCACCACGAGGTGATCTTCGGTTTTCCGCACCAGACCGTTCGGCTGATCCACGACGCCATTCGCCGCGAGGCCTTTGGAACGGGGGCTGCCTACGCCCTGCAGGTGCTCAGCAGCCAGCCCAAGGGCTTTTACGAGTTTGATGACCTTCTGCTTGCCGCGATTCGAGAGCATCTGCTGCAGTGAGTCGCGCTGCTCTGGTGACTGGCTTACATCAGCGCCATCGGGGTCTTTGCAGAACGTTCGTCGATGTCCAGCTTCTGCAGCAGTACAGCCAGATGGTTTTCCAGTTCCAGCAGGGTGGAGGTGTCCAGCTCGCTCAGTGCCTGTGGCAGAACGCCGGTGTAAGGTCCGGGCACCTTTCGCAACAGTTTGTGGCCGGCAGGCAAGGGGTAGAGCTCGGCCACCCGCCTGTCGGATGTGGACTTCTCGCTGTGCACATAGCCTGCCTGGATCAAGGCCCGCACCAGATTGCTGGCCGTGGACTGGTGAACATCCATGGCGTGCGCCAATTGGGACACGCGCATGCCAGGCGCTTGCGCGATCAGGCTCATGGCCCAGATCGGCGCCCCGCCCAGGCCCGCCACCTTTTCCATTTGCGAGAAATGTCGTCGAACCGCGCTGAACACCAGACGGAACTGCCGCAGAACCCGCAAGTGGGGATGCGGCTCGGTGTCGCTACCGGCACTGGCCTGTGAATGAGAGGGCTTGGCGATCATGGTCGGGTCGGGTGAAGTTGTGTGAACAGAGCATAGACCAGGACCGGTTTGAAAAAATGGCAGGCGTGGGGTTCCCGAAGTCTCATTCGGGCGAAAATGGACGTGTAATCATATTTTTGCAAATGTAATTTCGGTCATGGCGGAAAACCCCTGCTATGCCTTCCCGCTAACATGCCGTTCAGCAACGGCGGCTGCGGCCGCTTGGCCCACCGGAGCGGACTTGAAAACCATCACCTTTTACTTTGACTTCATCTCACCCTATGCCTGGCTGGCTTTTCATGCCTTGCCGCAGGCCTTGCAGGGCATCAGTCACCGGGTGGTGCACAAGCCGGTGTTGTTTGGCGCCATGCTCAAGCACCACGGGCAGCTGGGTCCCGCAGAGATTCCTGCCAAGCGCGACTGGACCTACAGGCAAGTGCTCTGGCTGGCACACCAGCAAGGCTGTGAACTGAAACTGCCTGCAGCGCACCCCTTCAATCCCTTGGGCTTGCTGCGTTTGTCCTTGGCTTGTGATGCCGGTGGCGAACCCAATCGCTACATCTGCGAGCAGGTGTTCCGCCATGTCTGGTGCGGTGGCGAAGATGCCGCCGATGCCGATCGCCTCGCGGTGTTGACGGACCGGCTGCAACCGGGCCGCGATCCAGCCGGCGCAGCGGTCAAGCAGGATCTGCAGGCCAACACCCAGCAAGCCATCGAGCGCGGGCTGTTCGGTGTGCCCAGCTTTGTGGTCGACGACAAGGTGTTTTGGGGGCAGGACGCCTTGCCCATGCTGCGGGCCTACCTGCTGGGTGATCCGTGGTTTGCGGGCCCGGACTGGCATGCGGTTTCAATGACTTCTGTCGGAGTCCGTCGTCAGACATCCTGATCGGGCGGGGTTCTGAAAGAGAGGCTGCCGGCCTGTTGTTCCCAGTGGTTCACCAGCCAGGCGTACACACCGACGATCAGGAGGTAGACCAGCACGCAGCCTTGTGCGGCCATCCAGAAGTCCACTGGCCATCCCCACAGTGTCCAGCCAGAGCGTGAGGCCAGCACCGGAGCCAGGGTTGCGCTCAGCCACAGCAGCAAACAGGCGAGAGTCAATCGCCGCACTTTGCTTCTGAGACGGGTGTGGTTGTCTGGCATGGATCGAGCTTAGCGCTCTTTTTCTGCAGACGAAGAGGGGGCTGCCGACTAGGGATTTCCCGAGTAAAACCGTCAACTTTCGCGATGTAAAAAAAACCTCGCGGGTTAGTACTTGATTTGTCAGTCTGTGTTGGCGTGCTGTCAGAAGAAGGTCAGAGCTCGCGCCAAGAATCCGCCCCACGTTTCCGTGTCGGAAACCTATTTTGGAGACTGCATCTATGGCATCAACCGCGCCCCGTCCGATGACGGCCGAAGAGAAGAAGGTGATTTTTGCCTCTTCTCTGGGCACCGTCTTTGAGTGGTACGACTTCTATCTGTACGGTTCGCTCGCAGCGATCATCGCCAAGCAATTCTTTGCTGGCCTGGATCCAAGCGCTGCGTTCATTTTTGCCCTGCTGGCTTTCGCGGCTGGCTTCATCGTGCGCCCCTTCGGCGCCCTGGTGTTCGGTCGTCTGGGCGACATGATCGGTCGCAAATACACCTTCCTGGTGACCATCCTGATCATGGGCCTGTCCACGTTCATCGTGGGTATCCTGCCCAACTACGCCAGCATCGGCGTGGCCGCTCCGGTCATCCTGATCGCGCTGCGCATGCTGCAGGGCCTGGCCCTCGGTGGTGAATATGGCGGTGCTGCCACCTACGTGGCCGAACACGCCCCCCACGGCAAGCGCGGCGCCTACACCGCCTGGATTCAGACCACAGCCACGCTGGGTCTGTTCCTGTCGCTGATGGTGATCCTGGGCACCCGTACCGCCATCGGTGAAGCTGCCTTCGCAGACTGGGGCTGGCGTGTGCCGTTCATCGTGTCCATCCTGCTGCTGGCCATCTCGGTCTGGATCCGCATGACGATGAACGAATCGCCTGCCTTCCAGAAGATGAAGTCTGAAGGCAAGACCTCCAAGGCCCCTCTGGCTGAATCCTTCGGCCAGTGGAAAAACCTGAAAATCGTGCTGCTGGCCCTCTTCGGTCTGGTGGCTGGTCAGGCCGTGGTCTGGTACTCGGGTCAGTTCTACGCGCTGTTCTTCCTGACCAGCGTGCTCAAGGTTGATGGCGCCACCGCCAACATCCTGGTGGCTGCATCCCTGGTGATCGGCACGCCCTTTTTCGTGATCTTCGGCTCCCTGTCCGACAAGATCGGCCGCAAGCCGATCATTCTGGCAGGCATGCTGCTGGCCATCGTCACCTACTTCCCGCTGTTCAAGATGCTGACCCAGGCCGCCAACCCTGACCTGGCCAAGGCCCAGCAGACCGTGCCGGTGACGGTGACCGCCTCTGCCGGTGACTGCTCCTTCCAGGGCAACCCGGTGGCTCGCGAAATCGACTTCACCAAGTCCTGTGACATCGCCAAGCGCTACCTGGCCCAGAAGTCGGTGAGCTACAGCAACGCCGTGGCTGCTGAAGTCGGTCCCGCCAAGATCAAGATTGGCGAGAAGGAAATCGTGGCGCCCGTGGCCAAGGTTGAAAACCACAAGTTCACCGCTGACAGCGTGGCTGCCATCGCTGCCTTCAAGAAGGAAGTGGACGCTGCCCTGACCGAAGCCGGCTACCCTGCCAAGGCCGACCCGGCCAAGGTGGACAAGGTCATGATCGTCATCATCCTGTCGATCCTGGTGATCTACGTGACCATGGTGTATGGCCCGATCGCCGCCATGCTGGTCGAACTCTTCCCGACCCGCATCCGTTACACCTCCATGTCGCTGCCGTATCACATCGGTAACGGCTGGTTTGGTGGCCTGATGCCGACCATTGCCTTCGCCATGGTTGCCCAGAACGGTGACATGTACTACGGCCTGTGGTACCCCATCATCATCGCTGCCGCCACCTTCGTGATCGGTCTGCTGTTTGTCCGCGAAACCAAAGACGTGGACATCTACGCCGGCGACTGATCGCTGTAAGCAACCCGGGGGAACTCGGGTGCTACATTCAAGGCCTTCCCTCCGTGGAGGGCCTTTTGTTTTTGTACTTCTGGAGATAAGACATGTGGAAATTGGTCGTCGGCTTCATCGTTTTCGCTGCAGCAGCCCTGTACATGATCAGCCAAGGCGGTGACATCGATATGGGTGGTGAAAAGCACGGCATCGAAAGCCATGGCCCGGCGCACGACGCCTCGGCCCCGGCCAGCGCCGCAGCGGCTCCGGCATCTGACGCCAGTGCCGCCAAGTGACACGGCACCATCAGGCCTGAACAGGCCCGGCTCCTGCAAAGGCCACGCATTGCGTGGCCTTTGTTTTGGTGTCTCACGGCGTCATGCAAGGCCCCCTAGAATGTTTGGCCTTAACCTGAAAAGCCCGACATGTCCCAAGGCCAGATCCGCATCCGTGGCGCCCGCCAGCACAACCTCAAGAACCTCGATATCGACATCCGCACCGGTGAACTGACGGTGGTCACCGGCCCGAGCGGCTCGGGCAAGTCGAGCCTGGTGTTCGACACGCTGTATGCCGAAGGCCAGCGGCGCTATGTGGAGACCTTCAGCGCTTACGCCCGCCAGTTCCTGGACCGCATGGACAAGCCCGCGGTCGACAAGGTCGAAGGTGTGCCCCCGGCCATTGCGATCGACCAGACCAATCCGGTGCGCAGCTCGCGATCGACGGTCGGCACGATGACCGAGTTGAACGACCACCTCAAGCTGCTGTTCGCCCGCCTGGGTCAGCTGTTTGACCGTGACACCGCGCAGCCGGTTCGCCACGACAGCCCCGAGACGATTTACACCGAATTGCAGCGCCGTGCCGCCGAGGCGGGCGACCCTCGGCTGTACCTGACTTTTCCGGTCGAGCTGCCTTCCAACACCACGGCCGGGCAGGTCGAACAATGGCTGTCGGCCAGTGGCTTCACCAAGGTGCAGGCCGAACGCGAGGTGGCCACACCCACCGGTC
>Ga0255170_1000464_pt1 | contig 15901 bp, 7 predicted proteins | sample Atl_Yuk_RepA_8d_FD_186015 | JGI IMG/M metagenome (GOLD analysis project Ga0255170, IMG submission 186015) | Freshwater microbial communities from Altamaha River, Georgia, United States - Atl_Yuk_RepA_8d | ecosystem: Environmental > Aquatic > Freshwater > River | place: USA: Georgia | collected...
AGCTTGACGCCGCCGGCAACACCACGCCCGTGGCTACCGACAGCGCCAAGCTCGACACCACCGCCCCCAACGGCGGCAATGCCGTCACGCTCAAGATCGACCTGGACGCCAACGACAACGGCACCATCACCGACACCGAAAAAGGCAGCAACAGCACCACCAGCCTGAGCGCCAGCTTCGACAAGACCAAGGTGGCTGTTGGCGACATCGTCACCTTCAGCGACGGCACCACCACCAAAGAGGTGGCCCTGACCCAGAACGACGTCAACGCCGGCCAGGTCACCAGCACCGGCTGGAACCTGCCCGCCAACGGCGCCACGCTGGCCGTCACCGCCGTCCTCAAGGACGCCGCCGGCAACGCCACACCGCAGGCCACCGACAGCGCGGTCATGCAGTTCGCCAGCAACGCCACCGCCACCATCGACATCCTGGGCATCAGCGCCGACACCGGTGCCAGCGGTGACTTCCGCACCAGCGACCAGGCCCTGGCCTACAACGGCAAGGTCAACAGCTGGGTCGCGGGCCTGGGCGACCGCGTCATGCTCGAAGTGATTGACGCCAACCCCACCAGCATCACCTTCGGCACCGTCCTCAAGACCGAATTTGTCACCCCCAACGCCGACGGCACCTGGAGCTGGGACAACGCCGCCCAAACGCGAGACGTGGGCCTGCACAGCCTCAAGGCCACCATCGTCAGCGCCACCGGCACCACGCCCATCAACCCCACCGTGCCCACCAACGGCACCGGCGGCGGCTACGACCTGCAGGTCATCACCATCGACACCGGCGCGGCCAACACCGACGTCAGCCTGGGCGTGAGCATCACGACCGACACCAACAACAGCGGCGTCGTCAACGCCACCGAACTCGCCGGTGCCACCAGCTTCACCGCCGAGGCCACCTTCGACAAAACCAAGGTCAAGGTCGGTGACATCATCACCCTGAGCGCCACCAACGGCAGCACCACCCTGGCCAGCCAGGCCGTCACGCTCACCCAGGCCATGGTCGACGCGGGCAAAGTCAGCGCCCAATTCGCCCTGCCCAGCGGCACCGACGTGCAAACCGTCAAGGCCAACTACACCGACCTGGCCGGCAACGTGTCCACCGACACCCAGCCGCAAGACAGCGCCAGCCTCGACGTCACCACGCCCACCATCCAGGTCAGCAGCGACAAGACCACCCTCAAGAAGGGCGAAACCGCCACGCTCACCTTCACCCTGAGCGAAGCCAGCGCCGACTTTGTGCAAGGCGACGTCTCCTTCAGCGGCGGCACGCTCAGCAACTGGGTCAAGGTCAGCCCCACGGTCTACACCGCCACCTTCACGCCCACCGACAACGTCAACACCGGCACCGGCAGCATCAGTGTGGGCAACAACGCCTTCTCTGACGCCGCAGGCAACTTCAACGCCGACGGCGCCGAAGCCAACAACAAGGTCGACATCAGCTACGACACCAAGGCGCCCGACACCCAAGTGTTCTTGAGCTCCATGACCAAGGACACCAGCACCACCACCCAGCACGCCAACTGGACCACCAGCGACGGCAGCGCCGGCCGCCTGCTGTCCGGCCACCTGAGCGCCCCGCTGGCCGCCGGTGAAGTGCTCGAGGTGTATGCCAACGGCGTCAAGCTCGATGTGACCCCCGTCGTCAACGGCACCAGCTGGGCCGTGACCGACCTGGACGGCTATAACGCCAACTGGACCTACACCGCCAAAGTGGTCGACGCCGCCGGCAACGCCGGCCAGGAGGTCAGCCAGCTCGTCACGCTCGACACCACCGTCAGCGCCCCGGTCATCACCGCCGTGAGCAACGGCAGCAACGTGACCAGCGGCACCGGCAACGTCACAGGCACCAGCACGTCCGCCATCACCAGCATCAGCGGCACCAGCAACGAAGCCGATGGCACCGTCGTCTACGTGTACGACAACACCAGCACCAACCTGGTGGGCACTGCCACCGTCAGCGGTGGCGCCTGGACGCTCAGCGGCCTCAACATCAAGGCCAGTGGCTCCAACGCCTTCCTGGCCCTGCAGGTCGACGCCAACGGCAACACCAGTGCGCTGTCCAACAGCCACACCGTCACGCTCGACGTGAACCAGACGGTCAACGGCGACCTCAGCCTCTTCCCGGGCACCGCGGGCTTTGCAACGGGCTTCACCCAATACCCCAATGCCACCGGTAGTTCCACCGATAACGTCAACGGCATCTTCATGTATGCCGTCAGCGGCTACGACGTGGACAACACTTACGTCAACCTGGCTGCGGTGCAAAGCACTCCCAGCGCAGGTTCGGGTTCGTCCAACAAGACCATCACCGGCACCACGGCCACCAACGGCACCATCAGCTGGACTTCAGACTACGGCACCGCCATTTCGGGCAACATCTACGGCAACCCCGACGGCGCCATGAAGGGCAATGTGCTGATCGCCAACGCCAACGCCGCCGACAACTACGGCTGGGTTTGGCAGCAAAACGCCAGCGTGGTGGCAGGCAAGACCTACACCTTCACCTTCGACTACACGGTCAATGACGCCGACCCCGTCGTCTTCTTTGGCGACGCGGTAGCCCGTTTTGACACCAGCGCCTACGAATACGGCCACTTGACTGCCACCTTCACCGCCACCACCACAGGCACCATCCCTTACGGTGTGGCCATCAGAGGCTCAGGCAGTTCGACTGCCCGCGACGGCGGCGACATCGCGCTTGACAACTTCAAGCTCGTTGAAAACGCACCTGCCGCCAACGGCACCCTCGTGCCCGGCGAGTTCCTCAGCGCCACCAACAACGACGACAGCAACCTGTTCTACACCGCAGGCAGCCTCGACAGCCTGGCCGGCAACGACACCATCACCGCCACCAGCGCCAACGTGCAAACCGCACTGCAGGCCGGCGGGCAGATCGACGGCGGGGCAGGGGTGGACACCCTCAAGCTCGCCGCCGGCACCACGCTCGACCTGGCCACCGTCACCAACAACCAGACGGTCAAGCCCATCCAGGAAGTCGAAGTCTTCCAGATGCAAGGCGGCACCAGCAAGCTGACCATGACGGCCAACAACGTGCTCTCGCTGGGCGGCACCGAGCTGACGGGCTACGCCTTCAGCGCCACCACGCAAACCGCCGACGGCAGCGTGGCCGCCACCGGCAGCACCAGCAGCACCGGCAAAGTGCAGATGGTCATCAAGGGCCAGGCCGGCGACACGCTGGACCTCGGCGCCCTCGCCAACGACGGCGTCACCACCAACGGCACCCTGGGCAACACCGGCCTGGCGGGCCAGTGGGACTACAAGGGCAAGGTCACCATCGGCTCCACCACCTACAAGGTGTACGACCACAGCACCACCAAGGCCCAGGTCCTGGTGGACGTGCCGGTCAACGTCAACACCCTGCGCAGCACCACCATCACCAGCATCACGCAGGACACGGGTGACAGCGCCACCGACTTCATCACCAGCGACAACACCCTGAGCTACACCGGTGGCCTGCCCGCCGCACTGGGCGCGAACGAGACCGTCAAGGTGCAGATCCTGGCCGCCGACGGCGTGACCGTGCTGCGCACCGGCACCGCCAGCGTCAACGCCACCAACTGGACCTGGACCGACCCCGGCACCGCCCTGCCCGATGGCAAATACACCATCAAGGCCACCATCGTCGACGGCTCGGGCAACCAGGTCGCCGCCTACGGCGCCAACGGCGTGGCCACCCAGCCGATGGAAATCGACGCCACCAAACCCACGCAGACCGTGCTGTACAGCTCCATGACCAAGGACAGCAGCACCACCACCGCCCACGCCGACTGGACCACCAGCGACACCAGCGCCGGCCGCCTCGTTTCCGGCTCCATCAGCGCCCCGCTGGGCAACGGCGAAAAAGTCGCCGTCTACAGCAACGGCACCTTCATCGGCTACGCCACCGTCAACGGCCAGGCCTGGGAAATCACCGACACCAAGGGCTACACCGCAGGCTGGACCTACACCGCCAAGGTGGTCGACGCCGTTGGCAACGAAGGCACGGCCAAGGACCAGCAGGTCAATGTGGACCAGACTGCCGACGCTGCACCGGTCATCACGGGCGTGTTTGACAGTGTCAGTTCGACCGCCATCGCAAACAATGGCTCTACTGCTGCGACCCTGACCAAGATCACCGGTACCGCAGTCGCAGGCAACACGGTCTACGTTTACGACAACACGGGCACCAACCTAGTAGGCACGACCGTGGCCGATGGCAGTGGCAACTGGACGCTGACCACGCTGAGCAACATTCAGAAAGGCCCCAACACCTTTGGTGCCAAGCAGCTCGATGCGGCAGGTAACCAGAGTGTGTTGTCCAACCTGTGGACGGTGAACACACCTGGGACCAACCTGTTTGACAGCGGCGACAACTTCGACGCTGGCACGTTCACCACAATGAACACACCCAAGGTGTCTCCTGCTTCATTCAGTACCAGCGACTTTGGCACTGCCACGCAGTACACCGTTGCAACAGCCGAAGAACTGAAGAACATGGCGTTTGTCTATCCGTCAGGCACAGTCCAGCCCTTGACGCGAAGCGCAACGTCAACTGCGACGACCTCAATTGGTACCCTGGCCTGGTACAAAGATTCCTTCACGGGTGGTACGACAGGGGACTTGACCTCGACCTTTGCAACCTTGAGTTCGGGCAAGATACTCGTTGGTAACGTGATGCCGACAGCCGGATGGGTCCGCATGTGGGATGACTCTCTGAGTGTTGTGGCCGGCAAGACGTATGTCATGACGGTTTCCTACCAGACATCGGGTTGGGGCGACACGCCTCTGTCACTGAGCTTTGGCGGTGTTCAAAACATTCAACTGGGCAACAAGGGAACTGGTCTACCGTTCAATACAGTGGGCCGTATCACATTGACCTACACCGCTACGACCACTGGCACGCTGGGATTCAATATTTTTGGCAACAATGGCGGTGCGGTAGGCCAGCAGGGTGGCGACTATCTGATCGACAGCATCCAGTTCTCCGAGCAACCCGCGTCTGCGAATGCCTTGACCGCAGGCATGTCGGAACCAGGTACCCCCAACCCCGACAGCCTTAACTACTCCAGCGGCGTGCTCGACACTCTGGGCGGCGGCGACACCATCACGGCCACCGGCACCGACCTCCAAGCCAAGTTGGCTGCTGGCGGCCGCATCACCGGCGGCACGGGCATCGACATCCTCAAGCTCGCCACCGGCACCACGCTGGACCTGATGGCCATCACCAACAACCAGACGGTCAAGCCGATCCAGGAGGTCGAGGTCTTCACCCTGCAGGGCGGCAGCAAGCTGACCATGAGCGCCAACGACGTGCTCTCGCTGGGCAGCAGCGACGCCACGGCCATGAGCGTCTACAGCTTCACCAGCACCACGCAGGGCACCGGCGCCACCGGCTCCACCACCAGCGTGGGCAAGGTGCAGTTCGTCGTCAACGGCACCAACACCGACGTGCTCAACCTCAGCGCCCTGGCCACCGACGGTGTCACCACCGCCCACGGCGTGACCGGCAACACCGGCCTGACGGGCCAGTGGGACTACAAGGGCACCGTCACTCGCACCGGGGTGGACGGTCTGCAGCACACCTACAAGGTGTACGACCACAGCACCACGCAGGCGCAAGTCTTGGTGGACCTGCCCATCACCGTGGAAACGCTCAAGCCCCTGGCCATCACCGCCATCAGTGCCGACAGCGGCACCAGCGCCACCGACTTCATCACCAACGACACCAGTATCGTCTACAGCGGCTCGGTGCCGGTCGAGTTCAACCCCAGCACCCAGCGCGTGTACGTGCAGGTGTTCGACAGCAGCAACAACGCGCTGTTTGCCACCTTCGCCACCGTCAACGGTGCCAACTGGACGCTCGACCGCAGCCAGGCCGGCAACGAACTGGTCAACGGCAACTACACCATCAAGGCGACGATCGTCGGCCTCAACGACACCACGCCCGTGGCCAGCTACGGCAGCGGTGGCACCACCACCAAGCCCATGACCATCGACACCCTCGCCCCCAACGGCGGCGCGGCGCCCACGGTCGACATCACCACCGACGCCAACAATGACGGCAACATCACCGGCAGCGAAATCGGCAACGGCACCACCGTCACCGTCAAGGGCAGCTGGACGGGCACCGTCAGTGTGGGTGACCAGGTCGTCTTCACCGATGGCACCACCACCCAGACCGTGACGCTCACGCAGGCGGACATCACCAACAAGTACGCCACCACCACGTTTGCCAAACCGGCCGACGGCAGCACCATCACCGTGACGGCGCTCATCAAGGACACCGCCGGCAACAGCACCGCCACCGCCAGCGACAGCGCCTATGTGGACGCCACATCGCCCACGCAGACGCTGCAGTACACGTCCATGACCAAGGACAGCAGCACCACCACGCAGCACGCCGACTGGACCACCGGCGACGTGAGCGCCGGTCGCCTGGTGTCCGGCACGCTCAGCGCGCCCCTGGCCGCTGACGAGAAGGTGGCTGTGTACAGCAACGGCACGCTGGTGGGTTATGCCACCGTGCCCGCTGGCGGCACCACCTGGGCCATCACCGACACCACCGGCTACACCGCCGGCTGGACCTACACCGCCAAGGTGGTTGACGCCGCAGGCAACGAAGGACAGACGCAGACGCAGGTGGTCAACGTGCCCACCACGGCTGACCCGGCGCCGGTCATCACTTCGGTGACAGACAGCACCAGTGCAACCGTCTCCAACAACGGCACCACGTACAACAAGATCTCTACCGTGAGCGGTACCGGTGCCACCGGCAGCACGATTTACCTGTACGACACGACATCCACCAAGCTGCTGGGCACCACCGTGGTGAGCAATGGCACCTGGTCGATCTCGGGCCTGAGCCTGGACGATTCCCACGTGTTTGCAGCCAAGCAGGTGGGCGGCACCAGCCTGGGCGGCAGCGTGTTGTCCAACCTCTACTCGGTCAGTTCGAACCAGCTGGAGAACTCTGGCTTCAACCTCAACAACGGTGGTTTCATCACCGACTTGGTCAAGACGGGCAACGGTACGGGCACTTACAACTCGACGTTCGACTCTTACGACGGTGGCGATTCGACCTTGTTGCCAAACACCACCCTGACCACCACCACCACAGGCAACGCCACCACGACCACGTCGGGCACGCTGAGCTGGACGCAGAACTGGAAGGATGGTGTGGCCTATTCCAACCCGGCCGGCAAGTTCACGCAGACCTATTTGGCGGCCAACCTCGTGTCCACGACCGAGAAAATCGTCTGGGGTCAGAACGTGGATGTGGTGGCGGGTAAGACCTACACCATCGAGTTCGACTGGATGATTTTTGACGCGCCACTGACCAAGCTGCACATCGGCGGCACCGTGGTCAACCTGGCCATCGGCCAGAGCAGCACGACTTCGGCAGCTGTGGGCCACTTCACGGGCACCTTCACCGCATCGACGACCGGTTCTTTGCTGATGAAGATCACCTCGGTGGGTGACGGCACGCAAAACCGACATGACTTAGGCCTTGACAACATCTTCTTCGCGCAGAACCTGTCGAGCGTCACGACCGACCTGGTGGCCGGGCAGAACCTGCTGGGCACCAGCGGCAACGATACGGTGACTTACACCGGTGGCGCTCTGGATACTTTGGCTGGCAACGACGTTATCACCGTCAGCGCAAACACACTGCAAAGCACACTCACCAGCGGCGGCACCATCAATGCTGGCGCAGGCGTGGATACGCTCAAGCTGGCTGCTGGTACCACACTGGACCTGACCGCCATCACCAACAATCAGACGGTCAAGCCCATTCAGGAAGTCGAGGTGTTCACGATGCAGGGCGGCAGCTCGGTGCTGACCATGTCGGCCAACGATGTGCTCAGCCTGGGCGGCGCCAACCTCTCCGGTTACAGCTTCGCCACAGGCGACGTGACCAACGCGCAAGCGGGCGGCACCAGCAGTACCGGCAAGGTGCAGATGGTGGTCAACGGCGTCACCGGCGACAAGCTGGTGCTCAACGAACTGTTCAACGACGGCGTGACGGGCCAGAACGGCATGCTGGGCAACACCGGCCTGAGTGGCGAGTGGGTGTTGAAGGGCGAAGTCGTCAAGAACGGCACCACCTACAAGGTCTATGACCACAGCACCACGCAAGCGCAGGTGCTGGTGGATATCGACGTGACGGTTGACCCCCTGTCGCCGGTGAAGATTCTGTCCATCACCGACGACACCGGTGTCAGCGCGTCGGACTACGTGACCAAGGACACCAATCTGGTTTATGGCGGCAAGGTGCCCACAGGCTTTGACCCGTCACAGCACCGCATCATGGTCGAAGTGCTCAAGTCGGATGGCACGCTGGTCTCCAGCGCGCACAAGGACTTTGCAACCCTCAACGGCAGCAACTGGACCTGGGACAACACCGACGCCGCACTGCCGGCGGGCACCTACACCATCCGCGCCACGGTGGTAGGCCTGACCAACGAAACCTTGGTCAGCAGCTTTGGCTCAACCAACGGCCAGACCACACAGGCACTGACGGTGGACACCAGCTTGCCTGCGTCGCCGACCATCACACTGGCCAGCGTGACGGCCGACAATCTGGTCAACGCCGACGAAGCCAGCGGCACCGTGGCCGTGACCGGCACGGTGGGCGGCGAAGTGCGCGTGGGCGACGCGGTCAGCTTGTTGGTCAACGGCACCACCTACACCGGCACGGTGCAGACGGGCAACACCTTCAGCATCAACGTGGCCGGCAGCGACCTGGCCGCCGACAGCGACAAGACCATCAACGCGACGCTGACCGCCAGCGATGCGTCGGGCAACACCGCGACCGCGACCGCGACCAAGACCTACACCGTAGACACCAACACGGTTCAGATTTCGTCGGTGGTGGCTTCGGGCAACACCAAGATGGAGATCTCGGACGCCTTCACCAACACGGTGTTGATCAACCGTGCGGATTCGCTGGTGACGGCCGGGGGTATTGAGTTCACCGCCAATACGTCGCTGGGTGCAACTTTGGGCACGACGGATGCGTCGGGCTCGCGGGCCATTGCCATCAACCCGGCAAACACCACGCTGGCCCAGCCCAGCAGCGTGACGGTCAAGCCATCGATGGGGGGTCAGATCAACACCTTCGAGTTCACCTTTGCTGGCAACGACCAGACCACTGGAACGCCGCTGCGTTTGACGTTCTGGAACGGCAGCACCTATGTGGTGCCGGACATCACCGGTTCGAGCGCTGGCATCACGGCCGACGCGACGGGCGTGAAGTTCGGTGTCAGTTCGGGCACCTTCAAGGCCACGTTTGCCTCGCCGGTGAACTTCGCAATGTTCGGTGACATGGGTGGTGACGCCTGGACGCTGGACAACCTGAAGATGGGCGTGGTCAACGTGCCCGACACGCAGACCGTGGCCAATGGCGAGCTGGCCAACTACAGCGCAGGCGTGGTCAGCGGTAACCTGGCTGCCGCGCTGCAAGGCGGCCAGACGGTGGATGTCTACAACAAGGCCACCAACACCAAGCTGGGCACCGCCACAGTGTCAGGCACGACCTGGACGCTGTCGGGCGTGACGCTCGGCGCGGACACCCAGCTGGAAGCCCGCATCATCAACAGTGGCAGCACGCTGGATGCGTCGACCACCTACGTGGTCAACCCGGCGGCTGGCGCGGTGCCGAAGCTGCAGATCACCGACAACTTTGCAGACAGCACCATGGGTGCAGGTGCACCGTTGGTGGTGACCTTCCGCTTCGACCAAGCGGTGAGCGGTTTCGACACCAACGACATCACCGTCACCAACGGCACCAAGGGCACCCTGACGATGCTCGACAGCCAGACCTACGTGATGACCGTGATGACGCCGACCACGGGCTCGGGCGTGCTGGGTGTGTCGGTCAACAACACGGGCTTCACGTCCACCAGCAGCGGCTTTGCTGGCTCAGGCACCACCTCGCTCAGCCAGGCCTATGACATCAACTACACGCCTGTGAATGTGGATCTGGGTGAAAACCTGACCAACATGACCACGAGCAGCGGTGATGACTCGGTGATCGCCAACAACATCAGCACCGGAACCGAGAGCATCAACCTCGGCGCAGGTGACGACAGCTTGTCGATCGGCAGCAACAACGTCAGCCGCCTGGCGCTGGCCTCGGGCTTTGACATCTTCAACGGCGGCACCGGCAACGACACGCTCAAGCTGGTCGGCACGGGCCTCTCGCTGGACCTGACCAACGTGAACGTGAAGGCGCACCTGAGCGGCTTCGAGGCGGTGGACATCACCGGCACCGGCAACAACACGCTCAAGCTGAACCTGGCCAGCGTCCTGGACCTGTCGGACAACGACAAGCTGGTGGTTCTGGGCAACGCCGGTGATGCACTGCAAATCGTGCGCACCGCAGGCGTGACCGCCAACGAAACCGCCAGCAACGTCACGTACGACGGTCAGGTCTACAAAGGCTACGACCTCAACAACGACGGCATCGCCGACCTGCTGGTCCAGTCCACCATCAACAGCATCACGTTCAGCGGTTGATGTGCATGCATGACCGGGCCAAATCCGGGCATGACAAGTGAGAGTGGCGGGCAAATGCCCGCCCTTTTTTTGTCCTCATCACTCCATTCCAGATTCAGTATCTGGAATGGAGTGAATCTATATTTTGTATAGAATGGCGCACAATTTCGGAGACTTCAATCCTGCCTTGACTGCAGCGGTCAAGCGGATTGCCAATGGGGATTCGGATGCTGTCTTCTTTTCACCGCACGCCTTTGACCGTGAAGAGGAAAGAGACATTGATCACTCGACGGTGTGGTCTTGTCTTCGCAGGGGCAAAGTCTATGGCCCTGAGTGGATCGATGGGGAGCTTCGTGCCAATGTGGTTCATCTGGGGCTGCATGTTCGCGTTGCAATTGGCGAGCTGGGGTTTGATGCGCAAAGTGATTGGTCTGAGCTTTCTTCAATCCTCGTCTGTACTGTTATGGGAATTTAAGGGGTGGTTTGCATGATCCAATTTGCTGGTTGTGGTCTTGACAATGTCTATTTGAAGGACGGTTTCAAGACCATGGAATTCAAAGGTGGGAAAGCCTATTCCTATGTCGATATCAAGGGCTTGTATCTGGCGATTGGACGCAGTCTTGCATTGAGTCGACATCCATTGTCCGGACGCGAGTTCAGGTTCTTGCGTAACGCGCTGCAGTGGAGCCAAACAGAGGCAGGCGCGACCTTGGACAAAACTTGTCAAGCTGTGGCCAAGTGGGAAAAGGGTGTCAATCCTGTTGCCCGTGCTGATGGCCATGTGATTCGTCTTGCTTGGTTGAGAAGGTTCGACCAAGGCTCGATTGTGCGAATGGTCAACGGGATGTTCGGTGATCATCCTGCGCGCTCAGTCGACGCGTATATTTTTTCCCGAATAGAGGGTGTATGGACATCTGTAGATCACGACTGGCCCGTGCTGGATCGCTTGTCTGCGGTCCAACGGGTTGATGTGTCAGGAGATGCTCAGTTAACGGTTGACAGTGATGATTCGGTGTACGAGATCGATGCTCAAAATGAATACGCCTTGGAAGAGTTGATGCCATGAGTGCGAAGAAACTTTACGAATTTGACACCGCGGCTTTGGTTCGCTCAATGATGCACAGCGCCGGAATCACAAAGGGTCTGTGGCGGTTTGCGACGAAATACAGGTTGGCCAATGTGGTTGGTCATTTCGGTCAGGCGGACGGGCAGGATGCGAATTTGGCAGCTGTGATTGCGGGCCTTGATCGTGCGGCATTGATTCCTGTGGATCAGCCTGGAGATATGGTTTTCGATGCCGCAGTGCTATTGGCCGACGCATCCGTGTCGCCTCAGGCATTGCCGCTTGAATCCTCGCCAGCGGTGAAAACGGCTTCAGCTAAAAAGACGGCAAGTCGCAAGACGGCCCCAAAAAAGGGCTGATGACAGCGTGGACCTGAGCCAACTCCTGATCGACCAACAAATCGCTCAGAGCAACGTGCATTTGTCGTAAGGCGTGGATGCCCGGGTCAAGCCCGGGCATGACAGAGGGGGGGAGGCTAGACCTCTTACACACGCTCAATCCTTGCCGTGCCCATCATGATGGGTTTGACCAGGATCTTGTAGGTGTCGAGGTCGAAGTCGTGCGGGGGCTGGGCGTGGGTGTGGCCTGCGCGCGAGCACCAGGTGCCCAGGTAGCGCCAGTCCTGGATGCGGTGGCGCTGGACCCAGTCGCCGCTTTGTTCCACCAGGTCAACCGCGCCGGCAAATGGCCAGGCATGGACCTTGAGGTCTTCCAGCGCGGACAGCAGGCGCTGGTCGTGGCTGGGGCGGCTTTCCTGGCCCACGCAGGCGCCCAGGCAGGTTTTGACTTGCAGGCCAAAGCAGCCGCGGCGGCTGATTTTTTCGAGTCCGAGCAGGCCCAGGCAGAGCCGGTGCTGGTCGGCCAGTTCGCGCAGTTTGTCTTGCGCTGCGTGCACCGAGCTGAACAGGCCGTACAGGTCTTGTGCCTGCCCGACGGCCGCGTCTGCGCCGCTGACGATTTCGGGCGTGATGGCACCGGCTTGTGCCACCAGACGAATCGAGCACAGCCGGCGCAGCCGCCGCAGCCGCACGTTGAAGAGGGGGTGCAGCTGTTTGATGAGCCGCGCTTCGAGCAACAGCGCGCCGATTTCGCCAGCGGTTTCAATGACGTCCACACGCCGGCTTTGCGCCATCATTTCCGCTTCGTCTTCGGCACGCAGATGCGCCAGCACCCGGCTGCGGATGTCCACGCTCTTGCCGATGTAGATCGGCAAGGTGCCTTCGCCCTGAAAGATGTAAACGCCCGCGCTGCGGGGCAGTGCGGCCAGCGATTCGGGGTCGATCGGCAAAGGCGTGTCGTTGCTCAGCGTGCTTCGGGGTTCAGCACCCCATGTGCCTGCTGGTCGGCGTGGTACGAGCTGCGCACCATCGCCCCCACGGCCGCGTGCGTGAAGCCCATCTCGTAGGCCTTGGCCTCGAACATCTTGAAGGTGTCGGGGTGCACGTAACGGCGCACCGGCAGGTGGCTGTTGCTGGGGGCCAGGTACTGGCCGATGGTGAGCATGTCTATGTTGTGCGCGCGCATGTCGCGCATGACTTCGAGAATTTCTTCGTCGGTCTCGCCCAGGCCGACCATCAGGCCGCTCTTGGTGGGCACTTGCGGGAACAGCGCCTTGAATTTTTTCAGCAGGTTCAAGCTGAAGGCGTAGTCCGAGCCGGGGCGCGCTTCCTTGTACAGGCGCGGCACCGTCTCCAGGTTGTGGTTCATCACATCGGGCGGTGCGGCTTTGAGGATGTCCAGGGCCCGGTCGTCGCGGCCCCGGAAGTCGGGCACCAGCACCTCGATCTGTGTTTGGGGTGACAGCTCGCGGGTCTTGCGGATGCATTCCACAAAATGGCCGGCGCCGCCGTCGCGCAGGTCGTCGCGGTCGACGCTGGTGATGACCACGTATTTCAGCTTCAGCTGGGCAATGGTCTTGGCCAGGTTGTCGGGTTCGTTCACGTCCAGCGGGTCGGGGCGGCCATGGCCCACGTCGCAAAACGGGCAACGGCGGGTGCATTTGTCGCCCATGATCATGAAGGTGGCCGTGCCCTTGCCGAAGCATTCGCCGATGTTGGGGCAGCTGGCTTCTTCGCACACCGTCACCAGCTTGTTGCTGCGCAGGATGTCCTTGATTTCGTAGAAGCGCGTGGTGGGCGAGCCGGCTTTCACGCGGATCCACTCGGGCTTCTTGAGCACCTCGGCCTGTTCGACCTTGACCGGGATGCGCGAGAGTTTGGCGGCGGCTTTCTGTTTGGCCAGCGGGTCGTAGTTTTCGACCGTTTGCGCTTCGCGCACGACGTTGCGTTCGGGGGTGGGGTTGCTCATGTTGTTGTCTTCAAAACGTTTTCGGCGGAAGTGGCAAAGTGCTGTCATTGCGAGGCCGAAGGCCGCGGCAATCCATGGATGGCTTCACTGCGTTCGCCATGACATGAGATGAAGAGGCCCGCGTGGCTCACAGTCGTGCCGCCAGCTGCTCGCCCAGCACCCGGGCCGCTTCGTCCCAGGTGGTCTGAACGCCAATTGTAGAAAGGTCGACCGTCTTCAAGCCCGCATAGCCGCAAGGGTTGATGCGGTCAAAGGGTTCGAGGTCCATGGCCACGTTCAGCGCCGCGCCGTGGTAGGTGCAGTGGCGGCTGACCTTGATGCCTAGCGCGCTGATCTTGCCCAGGCCACGAAACGGGTCAGAGGGGTGCAACGGCCCGGCCAGCGCGGCGTGGCTGAACGGGTCGTCCAGCCGCACATAAATGCCCGGCGCCCCCGCCACGCGGTGGCCGGTCACGCCAAAGTGCGCCAGGGTGCGGATGACCGACTCTTCGAGCTTGAAGACGTATTCCTTGACGAAGTAACCGCGCCGTTGCAAGTCCAGCAGCGGGTAGGCCATGACCTGGCCCGGACCGTGGAAGGTGACCTGTCCGCCGCGGTTGGTCTGCACCACCGGGATGCCGCCGGGGGCCAGCAGGTGGCTGGCCTGACCGGCCAGCCCCTGCGTGAACACCGGCGGGTGCTCGCAGAGCCAGAGTTCGTCGGGCGTGTTGCTCGTGCGGGTGGCGGTGAAGGCCTGCATGGCCTCGTAGGTGGGCAGGTAATCCACCCGCCCGAGCTGGTGGATCTGCATTACAGAACGATCTTGACCATGGGGTGGCCGGTCAGCCGCAGGTACAGGCCGTCGAGTTGTTCGCGGCTGGTGGCGGTGATGGTGATGGTCACGCCCAGGTAGTTGCCGCCCTTGCTGGGGCGCAGCTCCATGGTGGCGGCGTCGAAGTCGGGGTCAAACTCGCGGGCCACTTCGGCCACGGCGTCGGCAAAGCCGTCGACCATCGCGCCCATCACCTTGATAGGAAAGCGGCAGGGGTATTCGATCAGCGAGTCTTTGCGCGGGTCGCTGCCGGCGGGCGGAGTTTGGGAAGCGCTCATGTCGAAATTATCGCCACACCTGCACCGCCAGCACCGCCGCCCAGCCCAGCGCAAAGTTGATCACGACCATCGGGTGGATCTGTTTGAGCGCCAGGCCGGCGGCGGCCCAGTCCTGTGCGGCCACGGCGCGGCTCAGGCGCCGGAAAGGGGCGAAATACAGGTGGGCAAAAATGACGCACATCAAGGTGCCCAGGCCCGCCATGGCGTGCCAGCCGCGCGGGGCGAGCTTCATGTCGGCCGTGGTGAACATCCAGCCGCCGCTGGCCAGCAGCACGGCAATGGCGATCCAGACCAGCACGAAAAAGCGTGACAGCACCCGGTGCAGCAGGGGCAGGCGCTGCTCGGGCGGCAGCAGGGCGATGGCGGCCGGGCGCACCGCCCACAGCAGCAGCGTCATGCCACCCAACCAGACGATGCCGGCTGCCAGGTGCAGCCACTGGATCCATTCATACATGTGTTCGATCTCCGAAAAGGGCGTCTTGTGCGATTTGCAAGAGGGAAAAGGCGATTTTGCGTGGAAACACCTGCTCACAAACTTGGGGCCGCACGGGTTTCTACGTATAATCGCGGGCTTTGCGGGTGCTGCCGCTGCGTAACCTCGGTGTAATTTGCGATGAACACAATCGTCAACGATTCTGACCGGGCGAACGCGAAAACCCAGAAAGCTGTTCAATCCTGGGACGACGCAGACCCCGCAGATGATGGTCTTGAACCCGATTTCAAGCCCCTCACGCCCGAACAGGCTGCGGCCTGGCGGCAGCGCAACCCGGTAACCTCGCCCTGGCGGGTGCTGGCCTTGCAAGTGCTGGTGGGTGTGGCGGTTGCCGTGCTGACCGGTGTGGTCAGTGGCCAGTTCCGGCTGGCGGCGTCCGTGGCCTGGGGGGTGGTGTCGGTGGTGGTTCCCGGTGTCGTGTTTGCAAGGGCTCTGGCCCGGCAGATG
>Ga0255170_1000471_pt1 | contig 15685 bp, 23 predicted proteins | sample Atl_Yuk_RepA_8d_FD_186015 | JGI IMG/M metagenome (GOLD analysis project Ga0255170, IMG submission 186015) | Freshwater microbial communities from Altamaha River, Georgia, United States - Atl_Yuk_RepA_8d | ecosystem: Environmental > Aquatic > Freshwater > River | place: USA: Georgia | collected...
TCGTGGAACTGTTGATGCCGAAGGTGCTAGTGTCGCCCGTCACCGTCAGCGTCCCGCCCACCGTGGCGTTGCCGCCAAACGTCGGGCTGAAGGCAGACAGCTTCCGCGTGCCGTTCGTCGTCCCGTCTGCCGCAAAGAAGTCGTCAGAAGCCGTGCTGGACGCCGTCGTCGTAAGGTCCTTGATGCGAATGTCGGGCATTTTAAGTAAGGGCTATGAAGGGATTGGCCGCGCTGTCCACCAGCCGATCGCCGGCTGACGTAATGAGCGTAAACTGCACATCCGGCACATTGATGTACGGCTGCCCAATGATCAGTTCAGACCAGAAAGCCTTGTCCGCCACAATGGGGGTAATGCCCCGATAGCGGCTATCGGACTTAGCCAGCAAACTGGTCTCAAAGACGGTCACAGGTAGTTCAGCTCCTGAATCTCAGCCACCACGTCCGTACCCGCCGCACGGATCGCCTTGGCCGCAATGGCCGTCTGCCGGGGCCAATAGGCCGTCGCACCATCGTTGTAGAGGAACCCCTTGGTGGTCGTCGGGTTGGTCGTGCCGTCCAACGTCACCCGCGCCGCCGCCCCATTGAACTGCACCAGAACGTGCGTCGTGGAGGCATTGAGGGTGAAGTCAATGACCGCCTCCGCCGTCGAACTAATCGTGTTCTGGGCGTGCGTCGTGCTGTTCTGGGGAATCGCCTGCGAGGGCGTGTTGACGATGCGGGCGTTGGCCATGGCTTAGCGGGTTGAGGAGTGGCGTGATTGCGTGGTCTGGTGAGAACGGATGCGCTTCCCAGCCGTATTGAAGTTACGCTGGTTCATCACGTCCTCCAATTCTAGCACAAGAAGGGACTCGGCATACCCCTCTTCAGCGGCAGCCTTGTCGTTCTGCCCATCATACCGCAGAAAATCGGCAAAAGCGGCGTGGGCGGCGTAATGGAAGAACTCCAGCGGAACGAGGGAGTTGGTGGTGGAGTTGTAGGGCCCCTCCCACCGCTTCTTGTAGTCCACGTACACCGTGTCCAGCCCGTCAGGCGGGGACACGATGTCAGCCCCGTCCGCCGTCACGTTGTACGTCAACTCCGTCACGCTGTACGTGCCATACGGGGCCTCGTCGTAGATGCGGAGGAAGCTGCCAATCGGGTTGAGGGTGGCCTGCGTGAATGGCACCACCCCGCCACTCACCGCCCGGGCCTCTCCCAGCACCAGATAGCGGGGCCAGTAGTTGATCCGCCGGTAGGCATTGTAGATGCGCCGGTTGATGAACTGGTTGACTAGGGAGTTTTCCTCAGTCGTCAGGGCGGTGTTGCCTGACAGGGCCTTCACCAACTCCAGCAGGTTGCTGTAAGTGTCGGTAGTCATTACACCTTATTGGGACAAAGATGGGGGAACTTCTTCTGGTGGTAGCGAATGAACTCCTTGCTGTTCACTTCGTGCCGTCCATACTTGTTCAGCAGGCGGAAGTATTCGTCAGCCGGGTAGAACGCCACGGCCTTACCCAGCCCCGGAATCGTCTTATGGCCCTTCCAGCGCTGCGCTTCGTGGGCGGCAAGGATTTCCTCCTTCTTCTCATTCACCTTGATGAGCTCAAAGCCCGTGCGAATCTCGCGGATCAGGGCGTCCTTCACAGCCCCTTCCCCGGGCAGCTTGGTGATGATGTGCATAAAAAAGGAGGCGCACCCACCTAGGATGCGCCCCCATTCTATCAGCCGAGTGTGGTCTTAGCTGAACTTCGCCAGATCAATGATCCGCAGGCCGATGACGAACTCACCAGCGGTGATCGACGCGATGGCCGAGTCGGTCACCTTCAGGTAAACGTCCACAGCGGAGGCGCCAGCCTTCACGGCCTGCACCAGACCCGTGGTGTTCGTCGCGGTGCCCAGCGTGAACTGGTCGCCCGTGTTGAACGCCGGGGCCGTCATCGCATCCGCATCGAGCGCATTGATGAACTCGTCCGGGTCCGCGAGGGTCGTGCCCACGTCGAACACGAGCGTGGTCGTGCCCGCGACAGCCACCGTCTTGGCGACGCCGCAGAGCTCAACCGCACCGTGCGCCGGGATCGTGGCAATAACCAGCGTGCCACCGTTGCCGATGGCCTTCAGGTCATTGTAGTCCAGACGAACGTAGTCGGTGAAAACGCCACCCTCATTAACAGTAACTTTAGCCATTGTGATGTCTCCTTGGTTGGGGTTTAGCTGAGGACGGTGATCTTGCCGTGAGCGGCAGGATGCGCCACCTTGAGGGTGCCGGTCCAGTCCACATAGCCACGCTCGCCACCACCGAGGTTCGGCAGGCGGGTCGAGCCGAGCGGGATGAGCTCACCCACCGCGTAGAAGTCGGGGTTGATGAGGTAGCCGGTGTCCTTGTTGGTGGTGTCCGGCGCGGTGTCCGGGTTCATGTCCACGATGGTGACGATGCCGTGATCCGACTGGTACTGACCAACCGCCAGCTTGATGAGGCCGGACGAGCTGTTGGCGTTGTACTGACGGAGGGCGCCGGTGGTGGCGTCAGCACGGGCGAAGTCAGTCACCACCCGGCGCAGGGCGGTGTCAGCCAGCAGCGTGAGGCTGTTGGTCGAACCGTTCTGGCGGTAGATGGAGGTGATGAGGTTGTTCAGCACCGTCTCGTTGAACGTGCCCGAGGCGTGGATGGAACCAGCCGGGGTGCGGTAGTCCGAAGGGACATCCGCCGGACCAGCCGAGTCAATCCAGTCACCGAGGCCGCGCATCGTGTAGGCCGTGCCGCCACCGTTCTCAGCCGCACGATCCTGCGTGCCTAGGAGGACGGTTTCAACGTCACGCTTCAGCTCCTTGACGGCCTTCATCTCCGCACGGGCGATGTCCTGCGGGCCAACCGAGGAGACGGCCTGCTGGAGATCGGACACGCGGAAGGACCGGCGCCGCTTGTGGACGTAGTTGCCAAGGCGGGCCACGGACTCAAACTTGTCGTCGAAGTCGGTGACATCAGCGCCTTCGCTCACCGCCGTGGTGACGGGAGCGGACAGCTTGTCCACGCCCCACTCAACGAAGGTGGCGTTGCACTTGAACTTGTCAGCAGAGCTGAGGAACGGCGTTTCGCTGGGAGCCAGCGTGCTAATGGCATCGTGGAGGTCCTCACGGTTGAGGGCCGCGCTGCCGGGCGAGGTGGTATCGTAGGTGTTGGAGAACGACATAACTAATTAGGATTTGCGTTTCGAGAGTTGAGCTGCACGGAGGGCGATGAAGTCGTTGGCGCTTCCTGTTTGTCTGTATCGGCTTTCAATGTCCTTGAGCTGCCGGTCGAAGCGGTTTTCAGGACGCTCCGGGGCAGCCGCCGTGGAGGCGGGGGACGAGGGGGGGTTGAGGGCAACTGCCTTTGACTTGTTGTCGATTGGCAGCTCGCGGCGTCCGTAGATGGAGTTGGCAGCGTGGGCTACCAGATACTCAATCTGCGGGGCAATCTCAGGCACAAGACGCTTGGCCTGCTGTAGGCGGGGGTCATTGACCATCGCCTCATACCGCTTCCTCACGTCGTTGTCTTCGCCATCCAGCCAAGACAGCTCGGTTTTGGCCAAGGTCTTGAACTGCTGTTCCATTCCCTGACGCTGCGCTCGGAGCTGGAGCTCCTTGAACTGCGCCGGGATGTACTTGGTCTGGCGACGACGGGCGTTTCGGAGCATCTCGCGCACCTGCACCTTGGTCCACTCCTTGCCATCTTCCGCTGTGTAAACAACGTCGTTGGGCCCAAAGTCCTCCGCCTTGAAGAGGATGTCCTCCGCCGACTCGACGAAGCTATCCACCTCTTCCTTCTGTTTCTGAAGGTCTTCGATGGTAGCAATCGACTCGTAGGGGTTATCCTCAACCTTGGCGTCAGGGAGCTGCTGCCGGGCCTGCACAATGGCAGACTCCAGCGCGGCTGCCTTCTCCTCGGCTAGCTTGCGCTTGGCCGTGAGCTCAGCAATCCGCTTGAGCAACCCGCTCTTGCCCTTCTGGGCAAGCTCGGCGATCTCCTCATCCGTGAGGTCCTCAATTTCCTTTGAAAGAACTTCCTTCTGGGGAGCGGCCTCGGCCTTGGGTTCGCCCTCCTGTGAGGGGGTCTCCTTGGCTTCGGGCTCCTTCGGAGGAACCGATTCAGGCTCTTGGGCGGCAGCAGGGGGCTGCTTGCCCGTAAGCTTGGCAATGCGGGAGGACAGGAAGTCCTTATCCGTCATTGGCTTGTTGGTTTCCACGGCAGGTTTAGCGTCCCCCGCGTCGGACGTTACGACTTCTGACATATTTCATCCGCCATCTTTGCGCCTTGGCGACTGCGATGGGGCGGATGCTAGCATAGCTTTTCCGTGCTTGACATAATTGGTCATCCTCCGCCATTTTGCGCCTGCCTCGTAGGAGGCGCCCAATGGTGCAAGGCATAGCATTTCGCCTGCTAGGACGCTAGCGGCCTACCGGATTTCCGGCTCCAACAGCCGGAGAATGGCCAATCGGGGGTGTGGCGAAGATGCGGGTTGGAGCCCCGCTTGGGCATACCTTTATGAGCCCTAAGTCCCTAGAAATCCTTCAGAACAACGAGCACTTCCTTGAGTTTTTGGACTCCCTGCACGCCGCCCGCGAGCATTGGATCGCCAACCTTGAAGACCGGCCCACGGAAATGCTCCAGCAGATCGCTGGGCGCATCTGCACCCTGAACGACATACTGGAGCGGTCCAACTACAAGGTCGCTAAGGAACGCTGGGAAGCGCTCAGGCGCTAAGGCCCTGCGTGCTCACCTCGCCCATCTGGGCGGGAGCCGTACCAATCCGCCCAATCTGGGCGTTCTGCATCTGCTGCATCTGGAATTGGTACTGCTGCATGTACTTGTTGAGCCGGTCTTGGAACGGCTTGTCCTGCTGGAAGCGTTGACCAACGTCCGGCTGCTGCAAATACTGCTGGATGGTTTGCATCGCCACCTGAGCGCCATTCGGACGGGCCCCCACCTCGATGCCAGCGTAAATCTTAGACAGGTCGTCAGTCACTTGCTTGACGATCTGCTGCTGGGCCTCCTCGGCAGGCTGGAGAACGGCATCGGCCAGCACCGGATTGACGGCTGAGGCCATCACTTCCAGCATCCGGTCCATATTGATGCGGCCATTCCGGTCAAATTGGACCAAGCTCACAAACTGATTGAGCTGGGTTTCGAGGTTTTCGGGGTCGGCAGCCAGCACATCGTAGTTGACCACGATGTCGAAGTTCTCATTCGGGTCGCCACGGCTGAAGCGCTGGGGATCGGACACGCCCGTGACGCGGAAGAACACCTGCTCGGGGCCAAAACGCTGGTAGCACTTGAAGGCCAGCCGGATGACATCCCGAACGTGGTGCAAAAACTTGTCCACGAAGTGCTGCTGACGGATGCGGGACATCGGATTCTCGTGATCCAAGCCCATCATCGTGTTCGCCTGCTGGAGCATCGTCTGTTCCAGCTCCACGCTGCCCGGGTTGTACGGGGGCGTAGGCCCAAACTGAATCTCACCCATCCTCCGGTAGGGGATGCGGGCCGCCGGGCCGTAGTCCGTGGGCGGCTGACCCGTCACGGGGTAGAGCAGGGGCGGGATGGTCGCCATACTGTTGCGGTCGGAACGGCTGTCCCGCTCGCCCTTGATGGCCCATTGCAGGCCACGCAGCATCTCTGGCACCGTCGCCAGCTCGTACAGGCGCTTGTTGTCCTCAAACAGCTTGGTGACGACGAAGGGGTAGTCGTCGTAGCCGTTCAGGAGCTCAAACTTGGCATACTTGGGCTCGCCATCCCGGCCCGTCCACTTCTGGTTGAACACCGTGCAGTAGATGCCCTGCGAGCCATCCTCCCGCTTCACCATCCGCTGATAGGCGTAGATGACCTCGTACAGCTCGTTGGTCATCTGCTGGGCCGAGCGATTGGTCTCCGTGTTGGTACGGGGGTCGGTGAGGTCGATGGAGACGGGCTGCTGGGCCAGCACGTTGTCCACCCAGTCGGAGTCCCAGCCCTCCGTCGCCACCTTGTTCTCAAGCTGCTGGGCCGACATCAGGACGCGCAGGAAGCAATACGGCGCCTTCTGGTAGTCGGTGGTGTAGGCCGGGAAGAACACGTCCCCGTCAGGGGCTAGGGCCGTCACCAAGGGGCCATTCACCGACTGGCGCACCACGGACAGTTCCGTCGTGCCCGTCTTCCGCAGCTCCTTCACCGCCACCTTGGCCTGCTTCTCCGTCACGCCCTTGAACTGCTGGGTGAGCAGGATGGCAATCTGGTCGTCGGCCTTGCCATCAATGATGAGGCTGGCCAAGTCGGGGCTGGCCTGAGCAATCTGCGCCAGCTCCACCCGCTGACGGAACGTGCGGTCCTCCTTCTGCCACCCCACGTAGCTCACCATAATGCCACGTTCAAAGAGGTAGTTGGCACCCAGCTCCATCTGACGCTTAAAGTCAGGGATGTACGCCGCCACCATCCACTTCAGGAAGGCCGAGGTGACACGGGCCCGCTGGAGGTCGCCCAACTCTACCGGGTAGGCTCGGATGTTTGCCCGCGACAGCGCCGACATACACAGCGCAACGTAAGTGTTGATAAACTGGTCAATGAGCGGCACCTCCGTGTCCGAGGCTCCTTCAAATGGGAAGGCGTCCGGGCCCCACTTCCGCAGGTCTTTTGCCTTGTTCGGCCAGATGTTGCGTCGGTAGTCATAGCTGTCGCGGGTGGACGACAGATACCACGCCAAATCGTTCACCGTGCGGTCGTAGGCATTCTTGAGCGCAAGCACGTCGGGCTTGGCGCTTACATACGTCAAGGCCTCTTGAGTGTCATTTTCCATAGGAATACCTGCGCTTAATGTCTACGATGATGCGATTTGAGAAACCCTTGCCCACCCCAAGCTTGTCGCCCAGCCGCTCAGGAGAGACGGGCTGGTAGCAGGCTGACAACGCTCGCGTCAGGATTTCAAAGCCGAGCAGGCGATCCACCTGCTCAGCCTGCCACTCAGGGCAAAGTGACAGGTCACTTTCCTCCGAGGGCTTCGTGCCGGTAGGTTTTGCCGCCATTGGCGTCTTCGATGACATCTACGTTGATTAGCTTGCCCACCAGCCTATCACACCAGCTCGGTTTGACGGCCACCAACACCTTGTCGCCCAAGCCCTTCTCAGGGATGCAATACAGCCAATGCGGGTTGGGGGCAGCCTTCAGGGCCCGCATCACCACGCGCTTGGGCACAGCCAAGGGCACGGCCACGGCAAGGCGCACCTTGTCGGCACCCTCCTCCGTGAAGTATTGCCGCCCACCAACCAGCTTCCAATCGTTCTCGGACAGCTTCTCGTCCCTGATCTTCGCTAGCTGAAAGCGGGTAATGCCCAGCTCGTCGGCCAAGCTGGCGAATGGAATGTCAGTAGTAGGCATTTTTAGGTCTGGTAGTGGTCATCTGACCGGGGGCTATGTAACGAATGTCGGCCACGGCGGCGTAGCGGAGAACGTCAATCGGGTCCTTCCACGCCTCATCCAACCCGCCTTCCGCCGTGTACTCCTGAAAGGCTTGGATGATGTTCTCGCAGCGGTCTGAGATGTACAGATGCGGGCGGTTGAGGGCGTCCATCGGGGCCTTCCGGTTGTAGGCCAGCTTGGTCTGGATGGCCTGCAACCCCTCCTCAATGTCCAGCCCCGGGGCAGGCATAAACACCAGCCCAGCATCCTCAAGGTCCGCCATAACGGACGATACGCCGGTTTGCGTCTGATATCTGGCTGCACCAAGGCGAGGGTCAATCAGCCGCTCAAAGATGACATCCCCCGTCTCGGCCTCCATCCCGGTGATGAGGTCAACGTAGTCACGTATCCCGTAACCAAGGCCCTTCGACCCTTCGCCGCCTACCCACTTACCTCCCTGCCACTTGGCCCAGTCGCCCACATTGATGTCGGGCCACTCCCTGTACACCCACCACGTATCCGACTCATCCACCGCCACCCACGCCATAAACCAGTTCTTCCGGCCAGCAGGGTCTAGGATGAGATACTTGGTCGTACCCTTCAGGTTGATCGACTTGTGCTCCACCACGTTCACTTCCCGGCTAAAGTTGGGAAAGCGGGTGGACAGCGACTTCGTAGCTATGCCGTAGGCGCGGGTGAGGATTTCCGCTTCCGGCCTGTTCGCAAGGTCCTTGGCGATACGGTCGTAACCACCAAAGGGGTTGTCCCTACTGTGGAAGTAGATGATGCCAGCATCCCGGTTCCTTGAGCGCTGTAGGTATGGGACGCTCCGCCCACCGAGAAGCTCGGCTGGCTTAGTCTGGAACGTCTCCGCCCCTTGCACATAGTCTCGGACGACCTCTGTGTATCCGTCGATAGGTGTGAAAGTAACGACCAGCTTGCTGTTGCGAGTAGCGAGGCGAAAACGAAGAGTGCCAAGGAGCTCCGGCCCGACGAGATATTCGTCACACCAAGCCCCAATGTTAAGCCAGCTAGGACTCCGGCTACCAAGCTCAGCACCCTCAAGGATTGTGTCGTTGTTAAGGAATTGGGCATAGGTTTTGAAGATGATCGAGCTCTTGCTACCGGGCAGGATGAGGCTGCTCTTGGAGAACCCGTTCTTACGGGTGTAGGACACGTTCTCCTCCGTGCCCAAGACCTTAGTCTTAAACTCCTCGGGCAGGGCGTCATACACCGCACTCTGCTGCTGCCGGATGGACACATCCGCATTCTGGGCAAAGCACATTATGACCGACCCCGGGTTCTCCACCGCCGCCTTCACCACGGCGTGCGCCGCCCAGCTCGTCTTCCCGCTCCGATTGCCCCCACTCACCAGCAGCTCGGAATGCACCGTCAACAACTCCTCCGCATCCTTCCAATGAGGCAGCTTCCAGCCATACCTGTACGGGTCCCGCTTGCTGTTTGCAATGGCCGAATGGTAGACCTCGTGCAGCTTGAGGACATCCTCCGGTTTCATTGCCGCCAACTCCTCGTTGGAGGGCGGCTTCAGCACTTCGTGCGGTTCCCAGACTAGGGCCATTGTTAAAGGAAAGCTTGGTTTTCTTTAATTCCGGAAAATGGAATTAAAGGAAAGCCTACTTTGCTTGGCGTATCTCCAGCTTCCACCGCCAGAAGCCTAGGGTAAAGGACCAGTAGCCGCCCTCAGTAAAGGAATACTGGCCGTAATGGCGCTTGCCCGTAGACACATCCGTCCAAGACGACGTAACTATCGCCTTGGTCAGCCACATACCAAAGCTGGGCCTGTTGCTGGGAAGCCAAGACACCCTCATACGCCCTCCGCCGGTTTCGTCACCACCTCAATGCTGCTCTCCTTCAGCTTGGCCTTCGCCTCCTCAATCGCCTTCATCGCATCCTCCAAGCTAGGGGCACTACTCTTGTGCTCCACCGTCACCCTGTTCCCCTCCGTCGCCATAAAGAACTTGTCCGCATAGATGCCATAGCTCATCGCCAAATCACGTAAGTTGGTGCGGGCCAACATACTATCGTCCTCTGCCAGCATCCTCATCTTCTCCTGCTGAAGCAACCTAGCCCCCTCAATCAGCTCCATCGCATCCTGTGCCACAATCTCCTTCCGCTTATCCAACAACGACTTGTGACGGGCCCTCAGCCCCACCAGCGTGTACCAATCACACCCCTCCTCCCGCACAATGCTCTTCCAGCTCCTGCCCTCCGCCATCATCTCCAACAACCTAGCCGCCCGCTCCGGGTCCCTCGCCTCAAGGCTACGCCGATTCTCAGCCGCAGCCACCAACGACCGCGCCAAGTCCTTCTTCACCTTCAAGCCTTCTGTCATACCCCCATCTGGGGACTATTCCCCATACCCTGTCAATCCCAGACAGGCGGGCCCATAATAGAACTTTTTTAAAAAATCTTCTGTTCTGGTGTAACTTTTCACCCTTCTGCCCCGTCCCTGAATACCATTCAGTTACAGGAAGCGTTTGTAAAAAAATTAAAGAGTCGAGTTGACCGGACAATCGGAGCGACCCCGTAGGGGGAGCGACCCCCTCCCCCCCCCTGTGAGTCTGCGAACGGTGTCTATTCCCCCGCAGCGCAGCGAGGAATCTCCGGAGCCTACTGCGACTCTGGGAGCGCTGTTATCCCCCCGAGCGAAGCGAGGGCGAATTTGTAAAACCAGGGGCAAATCGCTACCAGTCCACCACTCCCCTGCCCTGTTGGGTGGTCGTGGGTGTCGATTTTCGACCCGAAAGCGGCCCCGAAGGGGCCGCAAGGCGATATTTTGGGCGGTCTTTGCCGGGGTCGGGGGCGTGCGTGGGCGAAATCGAGGGGTCAACCGGTCCACGGCGGGGTTGGGATGACTCCAGGAACGGTGGAGTGGTGCCCTTTGCGGGCCGGTGGCTACTCCCCTGCCCTGTTCTTTGCCGGTGGAGGCACGAAAAGCCCGCCGGGGGTGGTCCCGGCGGGCTCGTTGTGTCGGTGGGGCCCGGTCAGGGTTTGGGCGTCTTGTCGTCCTCGCCCTCTGGCGGCGGGTTGTGCCTGCTGCTCTGGCCGCTGATCGTCAGGATCAACGCATACGCAATCAAGGCCAGTGCCACGGCGGCTCCGATGGCCCAATCAAGGGCGCGGTTCATCGGGCTGCCTCCTTGCTGATGTGGGCGCGTAGGGCCGACATGGAGTCAAGGCGGACGATGTCCGCCCGGAATACCAGCGCTCCGGCCTCGTCGTTTAAGTGGGCGGCTCTGGCGTCACCACAGCCCGTGACGTCGCCGTCACACACCCACAGGCGGGGCTCTGCCTGAGCTGCGAGCCAGCGCAGCGCGGGGCCGTCGACGATATTGCCGCCGCCTACGTCAGCGATGCGGCGTTTGATGGCGGCAGCGCTGGCACACTTTCCGCCCTTGGCGATGACCGATACGGCGCCTCGGTCGGCGGTGCCGCTGTAGATTGCTACGGTGGCGGCCGGGAGGGCTGCGAGGACGGCGTGCACTTGCTCCGGCTCAAGGTGCATGCTGCCTGATGTGTCGATTAGGACTGTGCCTCCCTTGGCTAGGCGCTGCACGTTGCGGCGGTAGCATCGGCCGTCCGTCAGGCTGCGGCGGATCTGGCCTAGGCGCGACCCGGCCGGGACGGCGAGCGTCCGCCGTTGGGCGGCCGTGGCGGCTGCGTGCTCCGTCATCGGGAGCGCGGGCAGCGCTACCAGTTTGCCCCATGTCACGCTCTGGCGGTTGCCTCGGGATCGGCCACAGCCGAACCGGCTGCCCGGGGGTATGTCCTGAGCGTCCGTCAGGCGCTTGCGGAAGTAAGCGGCCGCTGGGCCGACGTTCTTAAATGGCAGGCGGACGCGGCCGGATGGCGGGCGACGCTTGGGCCGCAGCATGGCGGCGGCGTCGGTGGCGATCTCGTGGGCGTGGTTGAGCACGCTGTGCAGGGCGTCAACGTCGGCGTCGGCGTCTCGGCCTGCGGCCTCGGCGGCCGCAATCGTCAAGCGCGTCAGGTGGTGGCGCAGCAGCTTAACCTCGTTGCCACACGGCGTCAGGTCGAGTGATGGCAAGCCAACGGTCGGTACGGCGAGGCTCTGCAATGCGTGCATGGCATACGGGGCCAGCAGCGCGGCCGGGCCGGGGCGCTCCGTCTCCGTGTTGCAAGCCCGTTCGAACCATTGGACCGCGTTGGCCTCGATCTCGGCGGCTGAGTGGCGCGGGATTTGCGCCAACCCTGCGTCGCGCAGCAGGGACAAAACGCGGCAGTCTTCGATAATCTGGACGTCCTGCTCGGTGGCGGGCGCGTTGGCCTTGGCCACTTTGCGCGGGTCGGACGCACGGGGCGTCCATCGGGCGTGGCCGAGTTCGTGTTGGGCGACCCATCGGGCGGCGTGGGCGCTGCGGTGTAGGACGCGCATGCGTCGGCCGTCGAGGTCGGTCGTCCCGTCGATGTGGCCGATAGGGGCGCCTTCGGTGACGACCCAAGGAAGGCCGTCGATGGCTCCAGGAACTGGGCGCGGGTCGGCGGCGCGGGTCTGGGGGGCGTTTGTCGTGGTCATGGCTGGGTCAGGCGTTGGCGATGGTGAGGCTGTCGAGGACGGCGCTGGCGCGGTCGCCAAACACCAGCTCGGCGGCGGTGTCCGTCGTCATCACGGCGCGGAGTTCGGCGAACGCTCGCCACTGGCGCATCGTGATTTTCGGCGAGCCGTTCCACGTGGCGGCGGCCGCCTTGCGCAGGTCCTCGGGCAAGGCCGCGAGCGCGGCCGGGTGCGGCTGGTCGATTTGGACGCGGACGCTGAAGCGGTCGGCGACGCCTTCGCTCTTGAAGGCCTCGTCCGGGTTGGCGTTCGTGGTGGCCACGGCATGAAAGCCGGGCGCGGGCCGGACGGTTTCGCCTGCGGCGGTGATGTAGACGGCGGAGCCGCTCTCGTCCGCGATGGTGTGCAGGGCGCTCTCGGCGTCGCCGTTCGCCTTGTCGGCCTCGTTAATCACTAAGCGGCAACCGGACCTCCAAGCCCGGAGGGCGGGGCCGTCGTTCCACCTAAAGCCTTCCGGCGTGGCTATGTAATAGCCCATGAGGTCGGCGGCGCTGGTGTCGCTCGTCAGCGTCACCGTGATGGGCTCGGGGGCACCGGCCGGGAGGCCGATGCGTTGGGCCGCGTACGTTTTGCCGGTCCCGGCGGGGCCGTGCATGCATGCGGTGCGGCAGGCCTTCAGCAAGGCCTCCGCAAGGGTCCAGCATTTTGGCATCGCGGGGGCGGTCGTGTTGTCGGTCGTCATGTTGTGTGTTCGCTAGTCTCGGACCTGTCGTGGCCCGGGCCTTTCGTGGCCTGCGGCCGGGGCGTGAGGGCCCCGGCGTCGGTGAGTGAGTGCGGCCGGGGCGTGTATGTCAAGCGGGTTTGGCAAACTTTCGGCAGCGGATGACGTACAGGGGCCCGGCCGGGGGCGCGAGGGGAGGGGAGGGGCGGGGCCGGGCGGCGGCTCGGGTGAGGCCGGGGCCGGAGCCGGGGCCCGGGGGCCGGGGCCCGGGGGCGGGTGCGGGAGGGCCCGGGGGCCCGGGCCGGGGGGCCGGGGGGCCCGGGGGCGGGGGCCCGGGCGGGGCCGGGGAGGGGGGCCGGGGGCGGAAGGGGAGGGGAGGGGCCGGGCAGGGGCCCGGCGGGGCCCGGCTTTGCCGGGCGCCTGCCCGGGGCGGGGCACCCTGCCCTACCCCTAGCCGCTTTCTGGCTCACCCCTAGCCACAATCGGGACGGGCCAGCACTTTGCCGGGGGCAAATTATTTTGAATCCTTGCTTGACCTACCCCTAGCTGCTGGTAAGGTGTGTCCTGTCAGTTGTTCTTTGTCGTCATAGTCAGAGCCACCCATGGATATGTCGAATCCATGGGAACCCCATCATCTGCCTAGCGGGTGATGGGGTTTTCCTTTTCTTAGGATAGAGAAGGAATTGGTCTGGCTCCGACCTGTGCAAGGCGGTTCTTGGGCCTACTGGCGGGGAGCCTGACGACTTTACCAACTCCCCTTAATGTTGGCTCCTTCGGGAGTGAACGTGCCGAATAACCACGGGCAATGGCCTACCAGCGTGGCGGCAGCACCCGGCTACCTCGCCTCTCGGCAGACAGCGTGTGTTTCACCCAGCAATGGGTGAACTATGCCCCCGTGTTCCTGCATCAGCACCAGCGTCCTGTAGCGGAGCGAAAGTAGAGCGTAAGTCGGCAAGTGTAAGGGCGAAGCGAAACTCCTAAAGAAAAAACTTGAAGGAGAAACTGAAAAGTGATTTGGTGTTGGCGATGAAGAACAACATCGACAACCAAACGGAGAGCCCTGAGCTCTCCATCAACAACCAAGATGTGATGGCCATTGCGTCACAGTTTTTTGCCGTGGAAATCTTCCTTGAGCGGCTCATGGAAGTGACCCCTGCGCCTGAGTGCAAGGAGCAGGAGGAGGTGATGGAGATGGGCAAGGGTTTGCTTGCCTTCTTCAAGAAGGCCCGTGAGAAAGCGGGCATTGAGATTGAGCACAACATTTTCCCCTCCAAGGGGAATAACTAAACCACAACCAACAACAACCATGCCAATCGTAAAAGGAACCGAAGGAAAAGGAATCGACCCGGTGCCCGCCGGGGTTCATCAGGCGGTGTGCTATGCCGTCATTGATCTGGGGACGCAGGACCCCGGCAACCCGCAATTCCGGCCCAGCCGGAAGGTGATGCTCATGTGGGAGCTGCCGCATGAGACCATCAGCACGCCGGATGGGGTGAAGCCGCGCATCATCTCGTCTGAGTACACGATGTCCATCGGCAAGAAGGCTACGCTGCGAGGCGTGCTGGAGAGCTGGCGGGGGCGTCCGTTCACGGCGGATGAGCTCAATGCGTTCGACCTGAAGAACATCCTTGGGGCGAACTGCCAGCTCAACGTGGTGCATAAGCCGGGGAAGGCTGACCCTAGCCGGGTGTATGCCCGCATTCAGGGGGTGATTCCTCTGGTGAAGGGGATGCAGCCGATCAAGCCGGTGAACGATGTCATCCTGTACGACATCCCGGAGAGTGGCCCGATTACGCTGCCGAAGGGTTTGCCCGAGTGGATTGGGGCGAAGATCACGGCCTCTGACGAGTACAAAGCCCGCACGGGTGCGGGAGTTACGGAAGCCGCCACGGAAAGCGGTGGGAATGGTGTTGACGAAGACGTGCCATTCTGAACCTGTGAGGGGGAGCCGACACTCCCCCTCTTTTTTTCTCCTATGGACACAAAGAACATAAACACACAGAGCATACGCTGGAAGCTGCTGGCCAATCCAATCCACTCGTTGGGTTATTGGACGGCCAAGGCCCTCACCCATCGGACGAACGCGCAATACGCGACGGGGTGGGTGAAGGACGAGGAGCGCAAGTCGATGCGGATGGCGGCGCGGCACGTTGCCCGCTGCATCAAGACGGCCAAGGCGGAGGGGATGCTATGACGCTGCTCCTCTGCATCCTGTGCTTCGCCATTGGCGTGAACATTGGCGTAATCATTCAAAGCAAGAACGGACCTGACTATGACGACCACGAGTGACACACCGAGAACGGACAAGGCACGGCTGGACATCCTGCAAACGGGGCGCCCTGCACGGGTGAAGGCCTCCTTTGCGGAGGAGCTTGAGCGTGAGAACCAGCTTCTCCGTGATGAGCTGGAGCAGCAGGCCATCTGCAATGGGGCAGGGGCCTCGCGGGAGCTGTCCCTGCGTACTACCATTGATGCCCTTCAGAAGGAGCTCTGTGTGCTGCGGGAGCGCATTGTGAGGGAGGGCTACATCGTCACCAACTTTGACGGGACGATTGAGCTGGCCATTGACCCGTGGCACAAGCGGGACAAGGAGGTGAAGCCGTGAGCGACCAAGAACATCACCTACGGACATTGATTGAAAAGCTGGAGCGCCAGAATGCCCTTCAAGGCCTGCATCTCGCTACTATGGCAGACGTAGTGCTGGGTGAGAACGCCGAGGATCGCAGCGACGAGACGCTGGTGCGGGAAGTGTGTCGTATGGCTCGGGAGTACGCAGAGCTGCTGCCCATCGTGGAAGCCGCCAAGGCTTATGTGGACTACGAGATCGAGGGCGAGTCCACCAATTGGCCGGAGGCTCCTCAGAAGTTCGAGAACCTAAAAGCCGCCGTTGAGGCACGAAAGGAGCAGCCGTGAGCGACACACCTAAAACCGACTCGAAAGCACAATTCTTTGGTTTTAATCCAGACGAAGGAGAGGAGTTCGTGCAGGCTGATTTTGCCCGCGAGCTGGAGCGCGAAAACGCCGCGCTGCTTGAGGCGCTGGA
>Ga0255170_1000477_pt1 | contig 15461 bp, 10 predicted proteins | sample Atl_Yuk_RepA_8d_FD_186015 | JGI IMG/M metagenome (GOLD analysis project Ga0255170, IMG submission 186015) | Freshwater microbial communities from Altamaha River, Georgia, United States - Atl_Yuk_RepA_8d | ecosystem: Environmental > Aquatic > Freshwater > River | place: USA: Georgia | collected...
TGGATTTCAAATCTATAAATTATCTAAGAATATTGATTCTATAATTGGACCATTGTCTACATTTATCAAGATCGCAGGCACACTAGTGGCTCTGTCAGTGGCGGGTCGTATATTATCAGCCATTGGTGGAGTGATTATGGGTCTAATACGTGGCTTTGGAATGTTAGGCACTAACATTGCAATGGTCTATGAACGTGTTGTGGCATTTGGATCTACATTCAAAGCCGCAGGTGGCGGACTTTTGGCCTTTGCTGAAACCATAATCTTTACTCTATTGCCCATTGGTAGATTAGCCAAAACGCTGTTGACTATTGCAGCCGCTGTGGGAACATTTGTAGGTCTAGACAAACTCACAGAATGGTTCAAATCATTGGGCGATACTAACAGTGAAAGCCGTTCAGAATTAGAAGAATATCGCAAAGAGATAGCCAAATTTAAAACTGGCCTAGACACAGCCGCGGGTGCTCCTGCTCCAGCATTCCTTGATCCTAAGAAAATGCTACAGACTCGACAGGAGTTAGAACAGATAGTAGTGGCATATCAGCGTCAAAATGCTGAACAGGTCAAACGTCTTGAACTTGAACAGAGTCTAATAGGTGCTACAGAACAACAAAAGGCCACTAAACAGGCTCTTGCAGATCTAGAAAATACCTACCTAAATGAAATCAATAAACTTGTTGACGATTATCGCAAGAAGAGCGAAAGTAAAAACAAAGAAGACCAAGCCGCACTACCACTGATACAAAAAGCCATACAGGGTGTCAGTGAAGCCTATGCTCAACAGATTGAACGTGTGCGTGAATTGACCACACAGAACTTCTTGTTAGCAGAAGCAGAACGTCAACGTTTGGCCTTAGGTGAGTTTTCAATACGCAGTCAGATTGACAGCAGTAAGAATCTACAAAAGATCCAAGACGATATGGCCAAGATGACAATGAGTGAAATTGAGAAGAAATATTACGACATTGATGTTGCTGCCAGAGAAAGTGCTAGAAGTGCAATTGATGCTGAAAACAGTCGTAGACGCAGCCTAAAGATCGCGGCTATGACCACAGAAGAAGAACAGCGTTATTATGAAGAAGCCAAACGTGGCACAGACGAATTAAAACAAAAAACCGCTGAACTTTATAGTCAAGGACGTCAGTTCTCCACAGGTTGGAAAAACGCATTCCAAAGTTATATTGACGAGGCTACCAATGCTGCCAAGACAGCAGAACGTATCTTCCAAAAGACCACTTCGGCAATGGAAGATATGATCGTGAACTTTGCCAAAACAGGCAAGTTTGAATTCAAATCATTTATGAACTCAATCCTAGAAGAACTACTACGCAGTCAAGTCCGCAATATGATTGCACAGATCTTCCAGATTGGTAATGTTGGTCAGAGCGGCGGCGGCGGTGGCCTAATGGGCAGTATTGGTAATTTACTTGGATTTGCCAATGGTGGTATTATTCCAACCAATGCACCTGTGCTAGTAGGTGAGCGTGGTCCTGAATTAATCTCAGGAGCCAGTGGACGTGTGGTAACACCTAATGAACAACTAGGTATGGGGTCAACATATGTTACATATAATATCAATGCTGTAGACGCCCGCAGTTTCAAAGATATGGTTGCCGCTGATCCAAGTTTTATCTATGCGGTTAGCCAACAGGGTGCTAAAGGCGTCCCAGGGAGAAGATAATGTTAACTCTTAGACAAAAATATTGTATGCAAAAAATTTCTGCTAAGAATAGGAATATTGATTGGCTATTCACCTTTGAAGAATGGATTCGTTGGTGGGGTTCAGATATAGTTAATAGAGGTTGTCGCAAGGGTCAATTGGTTATGGCAAGAAAAGGTGACACCGGACCTTATTCATCTGACAATGTAATAAAACAAGAATGCGGATTAAACACCAAAGAAATGAGACAACGTGTCAAAGGAAACGGATCTAATCGTAAAGGAATCGGTGGTGGTTGGAATCGTGGATTAAAATTTAAGGAGACAAAATAATGTCTTTTCAATGGATTATAGATAAAGCAGAAACCTTAAGTATTAATAGAAAACGTATGGTTGCTACTACCACTGCCAGAGATGGTTCAGTTCGTGCAGTCAGTCGTGGCACACAGCCTAAGAAGTTTACTGTAAAATTACCTGACGGAATGTTATGGTCTGTGATTAAATCAGACATCGCAGCAGCAGAAGCATTAGATCGTATTTCAACTGCCACTATCTCAATTCCATATGCTAAGTTTCCTTGGTATTATGGTAATGTTGCGCCTGGCAGCAATGACAGTTATACCGTGAGATGTATTGAATTTCCTGAATGGACCATATTCCAACGAGATCAAGTCAGTTGGAGCGGTGCATTTGTCTTTATTGAGGTCCTATAATGGCTGTATTAAACTTAACCAGTTATGGGGCCATACAGAGCAATCTATTTGTTAAGATTACTCTGTCAGGAGGCAGCACATTGCTGTTCAGTGATAAACTTGAATCTACTACATTAAGTGGCGACACCTATGTGGGTCTAGGTAAATTATTGAATATCACAGGATCAAACAGCGAATTGAGAACCAGCGGTCAAGAACTAAGCATTACTATTTCAGGTGTTCCTGATTCAATGATCAGCGATATTGTTGGCAGCAATCTAAAAGGCACTAATGTTCAAATCCTTAGAGGATTATATAACGCATCAACAGGTGCATTTTTAAGTGGAGTCACTGGCAATCCTATTTTGAGATTCAAAGGCTATGTTAACAATTTGGCCCTAGAAGAAGAATATGATTCGGACACAAGAACAAGTTCAAACACAATTATTTTAAGTTGTGCCAGCAACGTTGATGTGTTGGCAAATAAAATTGCAGGAAGAAGAACTAATGCAGAAAGCCAGAAAAAGTTTTTCCCCAGCGATGTATCTATGGATAGAGTTACTGCTATCGAAAGCAGTTATTTTGATTTTGGAGCCAATAAATGAGTTGGTTAGATGATTTAGGTTCAATGGCAAGTTCTGTATTCAAGAGCGTGTCTAGTAGCGGTATAGCCTCTACAATAGCAAAAACAGCGGCTTTGGGTTTGATTGTTAATCAAGTCAACAAGTCAATGAACAAAGAAAATTCTGTGCCACAGACTGCAACTACCAGTCAGCCAGATAGATTTGTTCGTGAGCAGATGAGCCCTGATACAAATAATATCATTCCTGTAGTCTATGGCACTGGATTTGTCAAAGGCAAAATCTTTGATGCCAAACTCAGCGATGATAATAAAACTATGTGGTATGCAGTGGCAGTCTGTGAAAAGACTGGCACTAAACTCAGCGACAATCAAGACTCAGTAATTAGTTTTGATAAAATCTACTGGAATTCAAATGAAGTAACATTTCAAAGCAATGGCTTTACTGTGCAGTCAACTTCAGATGAAGATGGCAATGTCAATAATTCAATGAACGGTTTTGTAAACATCTATTGTTTTAATAATGGCGGCAGTAATCCAGTAACACCAGTGGGCTATACCAATGGCGGCTTGGCCTGGGCCTACGCATTATTTCCAGGGTGGACTGCTCAACATACCGTGAACAATATGGCGTTTGTAATTGTTAGTATGGAATACAACAAAGAAAGAAATGTAACCAGTCTAGGAGAACTTGAATTTAAGATCACAAATTCAATGACACTACCTGGTGATGTTATGAATGATTATATGCGCAATACCAGATATGGTGCAGGATTAACAGACTCGGAGATTTACTCAGTATGAACAGCCTAACAGAATTAAATGGATTTGTTAATAGTTTTACATTAGCCTACACTGATCAGAGATTGCCTAATGTTATATTTGATCGTGCAAGTCCAACTAATCAAACACAGAGTGTAGATCGCGGATTTACTTTATCAGCCAGTCTAGGCATTGAGATTACAGAAATATTAAATCCTGCCAGCAGTCAACCAGTTTATACCATTGATGTCAGCAATCTAAATGGAGCCACAGTTACCTGGGCAAGTTTTCCCACAGGCGTAACAGTCACCAATACCACCGCAGGTGTTTATGTAGTAGAAGGATTCCAAGATAAAACACAATGGGATGCAATTAAATCACCTACTATAGATTTTTCAGATGACTATTATGGCAGTTGGACCTACACTTCTAGTATTTCATATACTAAATTTGGTTCAGGTGCACAGACCAAGACTTGGACTACTTCAGTAATTGTTAACAATATTTTATTTTTTAGCAATGCTTCTCAGTTCATCTATGAATTATCCGCAGTCAGCACTATTACAGGAGTTCCTCAATTAGGCAATCTTGATGCTGCCTATCCAGGAGTTACTTGGACTGTGACCATAACACCAAGTGCTACTTTATCTATCAATACTTTTACTAGCACCGGCACTGGCGGAACATTTTCAGTAAATGGAACTACTAAGGTAGTTACCATAACCGGCACAAGATCTCAGGTTAACAGTAGATTATCAGGATTACGCATTGATGCTAATGCCAATGCTGTGGATTTTGTTTTATCATATTTTACATCTAATAGTTTGAACGCCGTTACTGATACAAAATCTCAAACTTTAATTAGCCAAGGTTTATCTATATTAGGTGCTGTTACACAACCAACTATCTATTATATAGAAGATAGTAATTTTACTATCACAGGTGCTCCTGTTATAACTGACGTAGGCTATGATGGTTCTAATCTTTATATCTATACAATAACTCCCAGCGATACGGCGGCTATCCAATCTGCAACCATAGGAGGCACCGGTGGAACAGCATCATTTAACGCTTCCACCAAAGTTATTAGTATTCAAGGAACTAGATCACAGGTTAATGGTAGATTAAACGCCATTAACATTGTCACAGGTGTAGACTATGGAGTTAACTTTAATCTACAGTATAGATGTGTAACACCAAGAAACGATCAAGCGGACAAAATACAAGTAGCGGCTGTTGGCAGCAACGACACCGAAGTTACAAATATGAATATTAGTAGAACATATTTGTCTAACCAACCTAATTTTATTTTTAGTTCAAATATTCCTCAGATCAGCGACCTTGATGCTACAAATCCAACTTATACAGTGGTTTTCAATTCAGCAAATGGTTTGTTTAATATTGCTTTAAATGTCAGCCCATATGTAGAAGGTTCAGCACCGACTAATCCGTTTAGTATCACAGGCACAAAAGATTTTATAAATCAAAAATTTGGTGCAATACAATTTTATCCAACTGCGGGTTTTAGTTCCAATACTACTTTTACCTATACACAGTTTAAAAATGGTGTGCAACAGGTCAGTCAAGAAGTTGCTCTATTAGGTTCAGCAGGAACTTATCCATATCGTGTAGTTGATTTTATCAGCAGTCAAAATTGGACTCCAAGACCCGGCGATGTGTTGTATGGAAAAATTGATAGTTTGTTGTTAGTTGGCGGTGGGGGCGGTGGATCCGTTGGCGGTGGGGGCGGTGGAGAAGTAATTTATGTAACTGCGGATTATACCTTACAAAATACTTCTTATTCAATTCAAGTAGGCGCCGGTGGTGCTGGTTCAACCACCAGTTCAGGAAATAATGGTCAAAATACTGTGGCCTTTGGATATACTGCTCGAGGAGGCGGTGGTGGTCAACCTGTAACTAATTACAGTCCTTTTGTGGGCGGCAATGGTGGATACAGTTGGGATGCCAATGGTAATCAAATATCAGGCGGCACCGGTGGTTCTCAGATCTATAATAGTAGACAGATATATGTTGGTGGCGGTGGCGCAGGCACATCAGGTATTCAGCCAAATTCTGGAGAACGCAGATTAACTGTTTGGCCTTTTAATTTGCCGAACACCACAACTAACCATAACAACGCTTGGTTAAACGGCAATACATTGACGCCTGGATCAGGCGCTGTAGGTAGAGCCACAGCAGAATTTCAGAATGTTGCCACAGACAATTATTGGTCTACTTCTTTTAGTTATGGATTCGGTGGTGGCGGAGGTTACTATACTCAAGGGTCATTTAGTCAATTAGGTCTAGGTGGTTGGTATGATACCCCAATAAATTCAGGCGAAACCTACGGCAGCGGCGGCTCAGTTAGAAATGATTATGTGCCAGCAAATAGGATAGTAACACAGGCTAGATCACCTAATAAATTTGTAAATGGCGTTAGAGTATCCAATGTAGCAGGTGGTGGTGGAGGTGGATGTCCTCCATTGGTTAGTTCTGCAGCCCCTGCCACAGCAGGCGGTGATGGTGTGGTTAGAATTATTATAACAGGAAGATAAAATGCCAACAAGTTATAGTCCATTAAAGATCAACGGTGTTATTTCAACTGATAAAACCGTATTACAAAACCTAAATGATATCTGCACAGCCTGCGGAGCATTCTTAACCTTTGATGTTGGTCAAGGAAAGTGGGCTGTGGTTATCAATACCACAGGTTCTAGTGTAAAAAGTTATAATGATTCAAATATCATTGGAAATATTACCGTAACTGAATCAGGAGTCAGCGAACTTTACAATAGTGTTAGTCTTGAATTTCCTCACAAGAATCTACGTGATCAAACTGATTTTATAGAACTGTCTATTCCTAGCGGTAGTAGATATCCTAATGAGATTGATAATGCCTTACAAATACAGAGTAATTTAATCAATGATCCTGTGCAGGCACAATACATTGCTGGTGTTGAACTTAATCAATCAAGACTAAACAAGATCATAACATTTACTACAGATTATACCAGTTTAGGTCTTAAAGCCGGTGATTTAATTGATGTTACCAGCACAATGTATGGATATACTGGTAAACTATTCCGCATTACTAAATTAGAAGAAGTTGATGAAGATGTCATTGGCATTAACATCACAGCCAGAGAATATGATCCTAATGTCTACAGCATTTCAAATCTTGTCTACAAAGAAAAAACCAAAAAGACAGGTATTCTTTTAAAACAACAAAACGAAACTATTAAGGCCAGCGATGATGCAGATGTATCTGGCAGTCTTGTTAGAATGATTGCTGCCAACATTGGTTTAGGTCTAGCCAATAGTTTTTTAAACAAATTATTTGGTCGTGTGCTCAAAGGCACAGATGCTAATGGCAATCCTATTTTTGGTAAAAAGACCACTGAAGCAACAGATCAAGAACAGCAGGATCTTTACAAACTGTTAGAGGCTATGAAACGCCCTGATCTAACATCTATTTCGGCACCTGCCTATGTCTGTGAAGGCAATTCAATAACGATCACAGTAGGTCATACCTGTCAAGTCTGTTTGTTTAATATGCCAGACTTTGAATATCCTTATACCATTACAGGCGTTACTACTGATGATATTTCTATACCGTTAACAGGAACTGTCACTGTATCTGGTTCTACAGGTCAAGGCACTATAACTTTTAATACTATATCAGATCCCGATAGCGAAAATATCTCTACTGGTGAAACATTGGTGTTTACCATCGGCGGACAAACAGCCAATGTGATCATCTATGAAAATCCAGACTATACCATTGCAGTATCATCAAGTGCTCCTAGCATTACAGAAGGCGGTAATTTTACTGTAAATGTAACCAGCACTGGATCAAAAGTCAATGGAAGCGTTCCTTATACTATTTCAGGTAGTGCTTCAGGTAAAGTAACAACTAGTTTAACAGGAAACATTACTCTGTCAGGTGGGTCAGGAAGTCTAACGGTAAACACCACAGATGATGCTGTTTATACAGGCACACAAGGACTAACAGTATCTGTAGGCGAATCACCCAATCCTTGTTTTACTAACACATCAGGATCTGTTAGTGTTACAGTATTAGACAACGAAACTCCACCACCACCTGACCCACCTGGACCTCCCGCGGATACCACCTGCGAATATGTTAGTGTTCCTGCTGTTTGGTGCGGCATATTTGATGGCACTGATTTTCAACTTAAAGGAATATCTATTAGAAGTTCTGTATTATTACCTAAACCTTTAGCAGGTGAAGCCACAATAACTGTGCCTAAAACGCTTTCGGTTAGCAAAGGTAATCCATCTACAATTACAGTTACGGCAACAGAAACTGTGGCAGCATCAGCACTAAATGTTGGAGGACATCCGGTTAGGATTATAACTTCCTTTGACTCTGTGTCACCAAAAGGTTTAATCACAGGCACTACTGTAACATTGTATGGTTATTAAAAGTTTTTCTACCTTTTTTTGACTTTTTATTAAGTTTTTTTAGGTTTCCACTAAATATGAATACAGACAACGATATGTTGTCTGATTCAAATAGCAGACAACATATCACAAGGAGATTCATATGTCAGCCGCAAGTAATTATTTAGAAAACAAAGTATTAGACCACGTTCTAACCGCAACATCCTACACAGCACCATCTACTCGTTATTTGGCTCTGTTTACCAACACCAGTGGCAATGCAGCCGCTAACCTAGAAGCAGGCACATTAACTGATGAAGTTTCTACTTCGGGTTCAGCCTACAGCCGCAAGGCAGTGACTTTTGCAGCCGCTTCAAGTGGTTCATCAGCAACCAACGCAACTGTGACATTTGATGCCGCAACTGCAAACTGGGGCACAATCACTCACGTGGCAGTTATGGACGGTGGCACAGCAGGTTCTGGCAACGTTCTATTCTGGGGCGCTGTTACAACTTCTAAGACCATTGAAACTGGCGACACATTCCAAGTATCCAGCGGTAATCTAACTGTATCGTTGGCTTAATCTAAGCCTAACGACCTGTGGGCACCTCAGACACAATCTCGGGTGCCCTTTTACTAAAGATATGAGGATATAAAATGACCAAACCAGTTATAGTAACCAGAGCAGGTAAAGGCTCAGCACTTACTTTCGTTGAAGGTGATGCAAACTTTACCAACCTAAGAGATGCCACAATCACTGTGGCCGCTGACAGTGGTTCAGCACAGGCTATTGATTTAAACGATACGGTTACTGTTTCTGGTGGAACAGGTTTATCAACAGCAGCCACTACAAAAACAATTACAGTTAATCTTGACAACACCGCAGTAACAGCAGGTTCTTATACTAATGCTAACATTACTGTTGATGCACAAGGGCGTATTACAAGTGCTGCAAATGGCACTGATAATGATACAAATACCACATATGGAATATCTGCAGAAACTGCCACTGGCGGAGTTAATCTTAGATTAACAGGCAGCGATAGTTCTACGGACAATGTTAAATTAGCCAATGGCACAGGTATTAGTCTAACTAGAACTGATGCAGATACTATCACTGTTGCTACCAGCATTACACAATATGCGGACTCAAATGCACGCTCAGCCATTTCTGTCACTGATGCAGGAGGAGAAGGTAGTTTAAGTTATGACAGCGGCACAGGTGTTATTACCTACACAGGTCCAAGTTTTTCAGGATTAGAAGTAACATCAGCAAAGAATCAGGCCAATGGTTATGCAGGTCTTGATTCAAATGGTAAAGTAGCATCAGCACAACTACCAAGTTATGTTGATGATGTTGTTGAAGCCGCTAATTACGCCGCATTGCCAGGCACAGGCGAAACAGGTAAAATTTATGTAGCCTTAGACAATGGTAAAATTTATCGTTGGAGTGGTAGTGCTTATGTTGAGATTTCAGCAAGCCCTGGATCAACTGACTCTGTAACAGAAGGCAGCACCAATCTTTATTTTACCACACAAAGAGCACGTGATGCATTTTCAGCATCCACAGGCATAACAATTACCAATGGTGCTATTGCTACAACCATTACACAATACACTGATACCAATGCTAGATCAGCCCTAAGTGGTTCAACTGGTATTTCATATAATAGTTCTACTGGTGCTATTGCTATTGCTAATACTGCGGTATCAGCAGGTTCATATACCTATGCATCTTTAACAGTTGATGCACAAGGTCGTATTACTTCCGCAAGTAATGGAACAACACCATTAACATCAGGTGGTGCATTAGGCACACCAAGTTCTGGTAACTTGTCAAACTGCACAGTAGATGGCACTAACAATATTGGTTATAGATCAATACCAAGTGCTGGTAGTGAAAAGACCACAAGTTATACTTTAACTACTAGTGATCGTGCTGAATTTGTGCAGGTAGGCAGTGGCGGTTCAATTACTGTTCCTAACTCAACATTTGCCGCAGGTGATGTTGTAGTAGTTTATAACAATCACACAGCCGCAATTACAATTACATTGTCAACATCTAATGCCTACATTGCTGGAACAAATACCAACAAGACATCAGTGAGTTTAGCCACAAGAGGTGTTTGCAATATTTTATTCATTAGTTCAACAGTGGCAATCTTAACAGGGAATATATCTTAATGAGTATCTTATGTTCAATGGTTGGTGCTTCATTTACTTTGTCCGCAGTGGCATTTTCAGTGCCTACTGCGGCATTTACCAATGATGCAAACACCAAACTGTTATTGCATTTTAATGGCACTAATGGTGCTACTTCTACCACAGACGATGATGGAGCAAGTAGAACTGCATTATCATTAACTGCTGTCAATCAAACACAGATATCTACAGCGCAAAGTCAGTTTGGCGGATCTAGCATTGTATTTGATGGAAATGACGATTATTTAACGATAACTGGATTACCTTCAACTGCCAATAGCGATTTTACCTGGGAATGCTGGGCAAGATTTGACATACTGCCTTGGAATCAAACTCTTAATGGTGGTGCTTATATAATGTTGGCCACTGGCGGGTCAGGTGATTATTTCCTAATCAATAGAACAGGTGCAGGCAGTCAGGTTAGTTTTCAAATAGCCACTGCTAACAAATACGGATCATTTACCAAATCTGGTGTCAACCTTGCTATCAATACTTGGTATCACATTGCCTTTGTTCGCAACAGTGGTGTTTGGAAAGTGTTCTTTAACGGCACTGATCTAACTACCTTTACCAATGACAGCGGATTTACCAACTCAGGCAGAACTGAGAATATGAGTTTTGCTACCATTGGCCGTTTTATTGACAGTCGTGGATCTATGGACGGATTTATGGATGAAATTCGTGTATCTAATAGTGCAAGATATACCGGTGATTTTACTCCTCCAGCCTCAGCATTTACCAATGATGCCAATACATTATTATTGATTCACGCCAATGGCACCAATGGATCGACTACAATCACTGATGATGCTGGATCAACTAGAACAGCCAAGACTATGACAATGGTTCAAAGTTCCTTGTCTACCACACAGGCAAAATTTGGCACAGCATCTCTAAGAGTAGATGGCACAGGTGCTGATTATGTCTGGACAGGCGACAGCGACGATTGGGATCTTCAAACAGCACCTAGAACATTTGAAGCCTGGGTCTATATCAATTCATTCACTAACATTTCTAGAAACTCGCCAAACCATTTACCTAAATTAATGGGTCATATGGATCAAGCAGGATCAGTATTTTGGTCATTTGGACCTAATACTGATCAAGGTATGAGTTTTTATTATTGGTCAGGAACCAATAATTGGTTCCATTCTACTACAAAAGATCTAGTCACAGGTCAATGGTATCATATGGTTTTAATCAATGCATCTAATGTTGTTAAAATTTATGTGAATGGAGTTGAATACATTAGTGCCACTTTAACTAATACACCTAGCAAAGGTGGAACTAATTTTGCCATTGGTGCAGAATTTGGTCAATGTATGGATGCCTATATTGATGAAGTCCGCGTAAGCCACGTTAATAGATATACCTAAGGAGATCTAGGTGGATCAATTCTACTTTGAAGAAGGCTATACAGAAGCCCGATATTTTGTATATGTTGCTGATGCACAAATAGGTCTAGCACCATATATTGAATATGGATACCTACCTCCAAACTTCTTTGAAGATAGAGGTTCTCTTGCTGTCTTATATTGTGATGCAGAAATTGTGGTTGGTATGCTTATTGAAGCACAATCATATCAATCAAGTCAATTTACATTATCTGCACAGGTAAGCAAAACCGTTGATGCACAAGCAGCCTTTAGCAGTCAATTTACTCAAACTGCTATTGGTGCTCGTGGACGTGATATCGATCTCTTTGCATTCTCCGATGCGGCTATTACTGCACAGGTTGATCGCATTAGAGACACAAATATTACAGCATCTTCAGTGTTTGATGTAGCCACGGACTTTGTAGTCAGCAGAAGTGCGGATAGTGATGTAGATGCTATCTTCTCAGCCATAGTTAATGGACTACGCAGCCGCGATGCTAATTTAAACGCACAGGCTGCGTTTTCTTTTGCTGCCACAATAGAAGTCACAAAGACAGTTGATATAAATGTTAACAGTCAATCTACAGTAACAGTCACAGCAGACAAATTTAGAGCGTTTGGTGCAGATCTTTCTGCTGTTAATCAATTATTTGCTGATGCACAAAGAACTAGAGAATCTGCTGTTAGTGTTGTCTCTGAATTTACTATCCAAACACAGGGTAGGCAGATACGTGATGCTCACCTAACAGGCACAGGAATTGCATCTTTAGACTGTCAGGCAATTAAACTTGCTGTTGGTCAATCTAATATTCAATCTGCATTTACGCAGACATTCTTAGGTGGCAAACTTAAAACATCTCAATCGCAGATGTTTGCCTATGCTTCTATATTTGTTTCTAGAAAAATTGCTGATGTTAGACCACGCAATTTACCAATAACAACAAATACCTTTAGTTATTATGACAATTCGTTGGCCAAGTTTGGCACACACAGTTGGCATCCACAATCTAGTTTTAGTTATTATTTTGATAAAAAATTAGGCAATGCGGTTACAGGTAGTCCTGATAATATTCCAATCAATCCAGGAGATAGTTTTGTATTAGAAGGATATGCATACTTTAATAATATCAATAGCAATCAATTATTTGTTAGAGTAGCCGGTGTTCATTTTGAATTAGTCCGCACCAATACTGTATTCCAAGTAGGTATTTTACAGTCTGATGGCAATTATGGTTATTTGCCATCTGCTATTAATGGGCAAACTTTTATCAATAATTGGGCACATATATTGTTGGTCAGCGACGGCACTAGATTCAGTGCCTATTTGAATAATGTTAGAAAATTTACCACAACTACCTTGCCAACAAATTATTGGAATGGTGGAGTTTTAATCCAATCTAATGGTGGTGGTGTATGGCTTGATGAATTAAGTTTCTGGAAAGGAACTACCTTAGGTTATAATCCAAGCAATTCTACAATCACAGCACCAACTTCTGCAAGAACAGATAGCCAATATGCTCAAGGCATTTGGCATTTTGATAATAATGGCTTTGATGATTATCAAACATTTACACAGACCTTTGATGTAACTGCAAATCTACAGGGTCAATTTACTCAGGCAGTATCTGCAAATTATGTTATTAGACCTAATATTGCAATTTCAGCACAGGCTTCTGTTTCTGCTGTAATTGGCAAACTAGAAGAAATAAATCTTATAGCATTTAGTAATGGTGCATTATCTGCCGATGTAAATGTCCAAAGAAGTGCTGCCAGCGAAATTAGTTCTACAGCATCTATCACAGCATCTCAAGATAGATTCAGAGACAATACCAGTTCATTAAATTCACAGGTAAATGTTTCTGTATCTGTTGATAGATTTAGAAATGCAGAATCAAATACCTCAGCAATATCAACGGTTAGCGCATCAGTAAATCGAACTGTTTCTGCAGATTCTTCAATTACAGCCATATCAAATATATCTGCTGTAATTGGCAAATTAGAAGAAATTGTATTAACTGCATTTACCAACGGATCATTAACTGTTGATGCTGTTAAAACTGTAGATGCTAATTCTAATCTTCAAACATCTACAACAATAACTGCTAATGCAGTTAAGACTGTTGACAGTCAAAGTTCTGTTAACAGTAGTTTTGCTATCTCCGTAGACAATTATAGAATTAGATTTGCCAACAGCAATCAATCCAGTGAATTTACTGCCAATATTTCAGCACAGTCAACAATAGGCATAATTGCTGTTATCTCTACGGCATTTGTAGTTAACAAGACCTATTTTGAATATCAAGGTGATTATCTAGAGCCAGGTTATTTTGAACAGTTTGAAGTTATCGTCCAGAAAACTGCTCAAGGTATAGCCAACCTAGCCACACAGGCATCATTGACTGCCAATATAGGCGGTAGTTTCTTTGCACAATTAGTTGCTACATCAGTGGCTTCTGTATCGGCCACTGTGGTCAAGACAGCCAGTGCTAACATCAGTGCCAGTGATGCATTTACTCAAACCACAACGGCACAGAAACAGACTGTATCATCTGCGTCTCTGAACAGCAATTTTGCTCTGGTATGTATTGGCGTAACTGCCTCTGAAATTAATATGGTGGCGTTTGCTAATGCCACATTGACCGCAACACCAACAGCAACAAAACCATTTGCAGCCTCATTGGCCAGTCAGGCTACGGTTGTTGCTGAAACTTTTGATAGTTTAAATGCCAATGCACAAGCAGATATTGATGCGGCATTCGCACAGTCTACTCAGGCAGTAAAAACAGTCAATGCTGTTATTCAAACTGAAAGTATTGCTTCATCACTGACCATAGCAGTTAAAGATGTAGCGGCGGACGTAGTCTGCGAGTCACAGTTTACTACATCTATACAGGCAGTTAAAATTGTTGATATTGTTAGTGCGGTTCAATCTACTGCAGGATTAAATGCTGTAATCAATGTCAGCAGATCAGCGGCGTCTGCAATAATTTCTACAGCATCTATTTCAATAGAGCCAACAGTAGTAGTTGATGCCGTAATCAGCACACAGGCAGTGGCCACTGAATTGGTGGCAGTGGCTAGAGTTGCCGCGTTCTTTATTGATGCAAGTGTATCTTCTACGCTAACTGCCGGAATAAATGCAGTCAAGGCAGCATCTAGTGCTATTTCCGCAGTATCTGCTGTTAACGCTACGGTAAATGTTGTTAGAAGTGCTAGTTCTACACAGTCAGCACAGGCAACTGTTATTGCTATTGGAGCCAATGTCAAAGGATTCAGTGCCGCATTTGTATCAGCGATGAGTTTTGTGGTCTCTATCAGAGATCTACGCATTGACGAAATTGAGTATCGTATTCCTGGTGAAGGTTGGGAATATACTATTGGCAGCGAAACAAGAATTCACGTGATCCAAAGTGAAACAAGGTTGCGTGATATCCTAACAGAAACTGCACTGAGAACCATCGGCAGTGAAACAAGAATATATAACATAGAATAAGGAGAAAATTATGGCCACAGCACGTTCAGGTTTTGAACAGACCATACAAGGACTAACAATCCAAAAAGACACAGAAGCACAATTAATCTATACCTTTGATTGGGTAGATTGGTTGCCAGCAGGAGACAGTATTGCCACAAGCCTATACACTATCACTGCTCGTGCCAATGATCCAGATCCATTAGCCATACATAGCCAGGGCCGTTCAGGCACTAAAACCTATGTAGAACTTAAAGAAGGTCAGGAAGGCAAGACCTATATCGTTACCTGCAAGATCACCACAGCCAATGGCC
>Ga0255170_1000495_pt1 | contig 15082 bp, 16 predicted proteins | sample Atl_Yuk_RepA_8d_FD_186015 | JGI IMG/M metagenome (GOLD analysis project Ga0255170, IMG submission 186015) | Freshwater microbial communities from Altamaha River, Georgia, United States - Atl_Yuk_RepA_8d | ecosystem: Environmental > Aquatic > Freshwater > River | place: USA: Georgia | collected...
CGGTGGCCCGACGAACAGCAGATGATGAGCGCCAGCGGCGGCAATCTCCAGTGCGAGACGCGCAACGGGTTGACCGCGCACATCGGCGAGATCGGGCAGCGACTCGAATTGCGATGCTGCTGGTGTGCTTTCGTGAGTAAGCCATTCATCATCACCGCGCAGACATGCCACCGCGTGCGCAAGATCACTTGCCACCAGCACTCGTCGTGCACCTGCGGCCATCGCTGCGGCCGAATTGCCCGTAGCAACCACGACGGCGCGTTCACGCACCGCGGCAACAAGCGGTGCAGCACCGACGACGTCACGCAACGAACCATCGAGACCGAGTTCAGCGACGAATGCGTGGTCGGCGAGCACGCTCGGGGGTAACTGTTCGTCGGCCACGAGCACCGCAATCGCAATCGCCAAATCGAGCCCCGAGCCACCCTTGCGTTCGCCACTCGGGGCGAGATTCACGGTGATACGCCGATTCGGCCACGTGAACCCACGCGACAAGAAGGCAGCACGCACGCGATCACGGCTCTCGCGACACACCTCATCGGGTTGGCCGACGATGGTAAAACCGGGCAGCCCAATGCCGACGTGCACTTCGACATCGACGCAGCGACCGACGACGCCAAGCAGCGTGGTCGAACGCGCCGATGCAAACACCCAGATACCTCCCCCGTCGTGCAACTGCTCTGTCGAAGTGACTGATAGATCGGGCCCGCCGTTGCGACGAATGCCGAATTCCACTGCCGTCACCTGTGAGACTTGAACGGCAATGGGTTTTCACTCACGTGGTGTGACGCGACGCGCGTGCGCGGTCGTAGTTTTTCTTGGCGTCGTCGCGCCGGGCTGTGCCGAAACGCCCCGCACCGCGACGAACTTTTGTCGTGTACTCGCCGATCGCATCGATGAGATGACCACACCGCCCACGAACAATGGCGAAGTCGAACGCCTCGTCGACCACTACGGTCGCCTCGCCGAAGTCGCGCCGCTCGAAGTCGAGGCTGACTTCATCGCCTTGCGAGATGTGTTCGTTGCAGCATCAAAAGTGAATGTGGGTGACGCCGAGAGCGTGCAGGCGCTGGCTGATGCGGCCTACTCCGCCGAAGCCTCAGCCGACCGGGCAGCGATGTATGCGGCGGCTACGTGTGGTGTCGATTTATCGACGGGCTTTGCCGTGCAGGTGCCGACGCAGACGCCCGAGACGACGACGACCGAACCGTAGCGAGTGGGCTGTTCCGCGCACCGAGTGCTGCGCGGGTGACTCGGGCGCGGGGCGCGTTAGCGAATCTCGCCGCGCTTGACGATCACTTTGTCGACCAAGCCGTATTCCTTGGCTTGCTCGGCGGTGAACCAACGGTCGCGCTCAGAGTCGCGCTGGATGTCTTCCACCTTCTTGCCCGAGTGGTGCGACGTGAGCTCGGCCATGCGGCGCTTGGTGTAGGCCAATTGCTCGGCCTGAATCGCGATGTCGGCGGCCTGACCGCGCAGACCGGCAAGTGGCTGGTGCATCATGATGCGCGCATTGGGCAACGAGTAGCGCTTGCCCGTCGCACCAGCCGTAAGGAGGAACTGCCCCATTGATGCTGCGAGCCCGACGCACACCGTGGCGACGTCACACGAAACGAATTGCATCGTGTCGTAAATGGCCATGCCTGCGGTGACCGAGCCGCCGGGCGAGTTGATGTAAAGCCAGATGTCGCTCTTGGGGTCTTCGCCCTCCAAAAACAGCAGCTGCGCGCAGATTTGGTTGGCAACGGTGTCGTCGACGTCGGAGCCGAGCATGATTACGCGGCTCTTCAGCAGGCGATTGAAGATGTCGCCACGCGGATCCATGCCACCGTCGAGAGCCATCGGCAGCGCGGGACTCGGGGCGGGCGACGGCACAAGCGGTGATGTCATGCGCGCAAGGCTAACGCTTCGCAGGGCTAACGCTTCGCAGGGCGATGACGATTCACGCAGGCTTTGGTGTCTCGCGACGAATGCCACTAAACACCACCGCAACTCGTTCGTCGTTCGACACGAGCTCGCGGGCGGCAAGGAGGCCTGCGAGCCCGGATGCACCAGTCGGGCTCACGTCGATATCCGTGGTGCGATGTGCAAGTGCATAGGCCTCTCGCACGTGCTGTTCACTCGCGATTACGGGTGATCCTCCACTGGCGCGCATCGCGCGACACACCGACACCCAGTCGTAGGTCTCGTCATCGAGAATGCCGTCGGCAAACGATGTTGGTGTCGACGACCACGGCACCATGCACTCCCCCCAATGGGCAGCAGCGTCAAGTGCGGTTTTGTATTGAGCGCTCGCCTGCCAGGCGTGGGCAAGTGGCGCACAACCTTCGGCCTGCACGGCATGCAATGCGGCGCGAGTGCCGCCGGCGTGAAAGCCCTCAGCGAGACTCGCGGCGAATGCTCCCCCACCAACTTGCACGAAGAGTCGCGCGATGAGCGGTGGCTCCATGTGCTCGGCGACGTACGCCATCTCCCACCCGACGGTGCGACCGCCGTCAAGACACCATGCGTTCTCGGGGCCTTGCACACCGAATGGGATCGCGCCGTCGCGCACCGCTTCGCGAAAGCGATGCACGCAGGGGTCGCCAGGTGGGTCGTCGTTGCGCCGCGGACAGTGCACCACGTTGGCACCGAGCCCACTCAAGCGCGCGACGAGTGCGGCGTCGGCGTGCTCGGGTACGAACACCTGAATCGGCCAGGCCACTGCGCGAGCCAAGGTGCTGGCGGCGAAAGCGGCATTGCCGCAGCTGGCGATAGCCAGCGGTGGACGATTCTGCGGCGCGGCGCGCTTGGGCGACGCAGTGCTCGTGAGCGAGGCGGCGGCACTCGACCAGGGTGCGAGACCCAGTCGCTCGGCAGCCACGAGGTGCAGCAACTCAGTAAAGAGGAACCGCGATTTCTGCGAACCTGCGACGTTGTGTGTTTCGTCTTTCACCCACACCCCACCGTTCTGTGAGAAGCCGAGCGCATCAGACAACCGGTCGGCACGAGCAAACGGAGTAAAGACAAAACCCGTGCCAGCCACAGAGGCAACGGTGGCGTCGAGTTCTTCGATCAGCGAGTCACGGTCGGCTTCGCTCATGCCGTTGGCGTCGGCGAAGGCATCCCAGGCGAGATATCGACGAAATGCGATGAAGGGGTTGCGATGTTTGGTGCGACGCAGCGGTGCAACATCACTCTCGATCAGCAAAACATGATGACGATTGTTGCCCTGCGCATTCGGGCAGCGCCACGACAGTGCCGTCTTCACCTCGACGCGCGTGCCGCATGCCGCACAACGCAGCCCCCGCACGATTGGCGGCTTGGCGCGCGGGTTGGCGCGCGGCAGTGCGATGTCGCTCATCGTCGGCCGCGGCGGTGCGGCGTCATCACCCGGCGACGCGACGGTTGAAGTCGTCGATCATCGCATCCCACGCGGGCACGAAGCGGCGCAGATCGCGCCAGAACGATTGCGAGCGTCGGGCTTCAAACACTTCTACTGGTGTGCCCTGCTGTTCGACCCAGGTGTAGTAGCCGAGATTGAACACGCGATTGCGGTCACGCTCGTTGCAGTCGATCATGTTGTCGGTGGTGACCGAGCCGAGATGTTCGGCGAACACTTCGGCAGCATCGGTGGTGCCGAAACTGCCGCCGAATCTCTTGGCCAGTGTCTTGCGGCGCTCACTCGGATACAAATCGGCGCCGTCGGTGGCGATGGTGATGAGCGCATCGTTGGCACCGAGCCCGCGAATCTTGGCGACCTTGATGGCGGCGATCACGTTGGCGATGGCCGAGAAGCCGAAGTGCTTCAGCACCTGCAGCGTCGCCTCGGGCACCTGCTTGCGTTCGTGCAGATAGCGCAGGCCATCGTCGGTGTTGAACAGCACATCGAGTTCGTCAGTCGCGCGGTCTGACACGTCAACGATGAGGTCGGTGTTCATCACGTTGTGAATGAGCGGAATGTGCTTGTCGCCGATGCCCTGAATGTTGTGTTCGCCAAAGCCGTTCTCCAACATCGTCGGGCACTCGAGGGCTTCGACGGCGCCGATGGCGGTGCCGAACAGCTCCTTCAATCGGTCGCCAGCGGCGATGGTGCCGGCCGAGCCCGTGGCGCTGGTGAAGGCCGCAAGACGCAACTTGTCGTTGCCGGTGCGGGCTCGCACCGTGTCAAAGACATGCGCAAGAGCATTGCCGGTGACTTGCCAGTGCACGAGATGGTTGGCAAACTCACAGAATTGATTGAAGATGAAGTTGCGCGAATCTTTTCGCATCTCATTGCACGCGTCGTAGATCTCTTTGACGTTGCTCTCGGTACCTGGCGTGCGAACAACATCGCTCGGGTCGCTCGTCCACTTGTCGAGCCAATCGAAACGCTCTTGCGACATGCCGGCGGGCAACACCGCCACACCGCGTGCACCCATGATCTTGCTGATTGCCACGCCACCGCGCGCATAATTGCCCGTTGAGGGCCAAATCGCGCGGTGCTGTGTGGGATCGAATTGACCTGTGATGATGCGTGGTGCGAGGCAGGCGTAGGCAGCGAGCACTTTGTGGGCGGTGATCATCGGGAATCGGTCACCAAACACCACGATGATCGGGCTCTCGATGCCAGTCAGTGACGACGGCAACACAATGTGGTCGGGCACTTCAACGCGGTTGCCCGCCATGTCGTTGTACCAATGCACACGAAAGAGGTTGCGGGCATCGGGTGCGTTCTTGTCAACGCCTTTCGTGAGTGAGGCGTCGATCTTGCGCGGGTCGGCGAGTTGGGCGAACGTGGGCAACACGACCTTGCGCTCGCGGCAACGGGCCACGCTCGCGGCGAGTGCCTGTTCGTTGACGACGCGATCAGCGAGACCGAGTTGGTCGACCATTGCTGCGGCGGTGGCAGTCACCTTTACATTCTGTCAAACGACCAGCGGCACTACTACCCTGAACGAAAGCGGGCCGGCGTAGCCCAATGGCAGAGGCACGGCGCTTAGGACGCCGCCAGTGAGAGTTCGAGTCTCTCCGCCGGCACGAATGACGACCGTGCATGACCTGCCGACCCCTGCCGTGGTGGTGGATATCGATGCGCTCGAACACAACCTCGCAACGATGGCGGCCCGACTGCCAGGCCCGTTGCTGCGGCCACACGTGAAAGCCCACAAGAGCACCGCACTCGCCGATTTGCAGCGGCGTTACGGTCACCATCACTTCACGTGCGCCACGGTGCGCGAGATGGTCGGCATGGCGCACGCAGGCTTGGGTGACGACCTGTTGCTCGCCAATGAAGTGGTCGATCTCGATCGCCTGCGCGAACTTGCCTCGCTGCAAGACCGCGCGATGATCACCGTTGCTGTCGACTCTGACGCCACTGTCGATGCTGCCGCGCGGGCCGGCATTCGCCACGTGGTCATCGATGTGAACATCGGTTTGCCCCGCTGTGGTTGTGCGCCAAGTACTGCCGGACGTCGGGCTGATGCCGCTCGTCGGCGAGGTCTCGTCGTGCGTGGTGTGATGGGCTATGAAGGTCACTTGATGGTCAGCGACGATCGGGCTGCACAACGTCGCGAAACGCTGTCGGCAATGCAGGTGTTGAACAAAGCAGCGCTCGACGTTGGTGGTGACGTGATTTCTGCGGGTGGCACCGGCAACCACGACGTGCACGCCGAACACCGCGCCGACACCGGCGTTACCGAGGTACAAGCCGGGTCGTATGCCTTGATGGATACGTATTACGGCACGCTCGGCCTTCCGTTTCGTCAGGCGGTGTCACTGCTCGGCACCGTGATATCAACCCAGGAGAAGTGGGCTGTCGCCGATGTGGGTTTAAAGAGTCTTGGCATGGATCACGGCAATCCATCAATTGCGGGCTGCAAAGTCTGGTTCTGTTCTGATGAGCACATCACGTTTGCAACCGAAAAGGTGGAATCATCCGCGGCTGGATCGAGCGCAGCCGGCGCAATCACGATGCGGGCGGCACAGCCGACGGTGGGTTCGCGCGTGCGCGTGATTCCTGCCCATGTCGACCCGACGATGGCGATGCACGACCACCTGTGGTTGGTGCGTGGCGACGAGGTGCTCGACCGTTGGCCTATCGATCTACGCGGCTGGTGAGTCGGCCTCGCGCTGGTGACGCCGCCTCAGCGGGCGCGCAGCACAGCGGCCAACGCGCGAAATGCTCGACCGCGGTGGCCGAGAGCGTGTTTATCGTTGACTGACATCTCGGCAAACGTACGCCCGTCGCCATCGAGCGGAATAAACACCGCGTCATAACCAAAGCCGCGTGAGCCACGCTCGTCGCTGCTGATCACACCTTCGCAGACTCCCTCGGCGAAACGCTCACTACCGTCGGGGTACGCCACGAGTGCCACCGTGCGAAAGCGAGCGGTGCGCTGCGCGGCGCCGACTTGGCGTAGTGCAGCGAGCAGCTTGGCGCGATTGTCGGCATAGGTTGCAGTTTCACCCGCATATCGTGCGGTGAAAACACCCGGTGCACCGCCGAGCGCATCGACCTCAAGGCCGGTGTCATCGGCGACGGCTGGCAAGCCGGTGGCGGCACAGATTGCACGAGCTTTCAGGCGCGCGTTGCCGAGCAGCGTGTCGGCATCTTCGACGATGTCGCCCACGGTCGTGGGGCGTGGCAACAACTCGGCCACGCCGCGCAACAGTTCTTGAATCTCGGCGACCTTGTCGGGGTTGGCCGAGGCGCAAACGAGCCGCATCACGAGTGCGGCGAGCGAGTTGGCATCACGCGCGAGGCGCGGGCGGCACGGCAATCACACTGCGTTGCTGCGCGAACACCTGCGCGAGACCACCTTCGGCAAGCGCGAGCAGCATGTCGAGTTGTTCGCGGCTGAAGGCTTGACCCTCGGCGGTGCCCTGCACCTCGACGAATCGCGCGGCACCGCCGGTGAGCGGTGCGAGCATTACGACGTTCATATCGACTTCGGCAGTTGAGTCTTCGACGTAGGGCAAGTCAATGATTGGCGTGCCCGAGTGAATACCCACGCTCACTGCAGCACAGAGCGAATGCAACGGGTGCTGTGTGATCGCGCCACTCGCCACCACTCGCGCGAGCGCATCGTGCAGGGCGAGGTAGGCACCGCAGATGCTGGCGGTGCGCGTGCCGCCGTCGGCCTGCAAGACATCGCAGTCGATCAGCACTTGGCGCTCACCCAAAAGTTTCATGTCGCACGACGATCGCAGAGCGCGACCGATGAGCCGCTGAATCTCGACGGTGCGACTTGACTGCTTGCCCTTCGCCGCTTCGCGATCGACGCGTTCAGGTGACGAGCCGGGCAGCATCGAATACTCGGCGGTGACCCAGCCCTTTCCCGAGCCCTTCATCCAGCGCGGAACATCGTCATCAACTGAAGCCGTGCACAACACGCGCGTGCGACCAAACGACACGAGCACACTGCCCGCTGCCATCTCGGTGAAGTCACGTTGAAAGGTAATCGGGCGCAACTCGTCTGGGCGACGGCCGTCTGGGCGCGAATTCGGGCGGTCAGCGGGGCGCTTGGCGTTCATGAGGCGGCTCCAGAATGCCATGCGGCGACCTCACCAAGTTCGGGGCCAAGCAAACGTCGGCCGAGTGTGGCAAATGCATCGACATCACCCGAAGAAAAGAACCTTCGTTGCGCCACCTGCGTGGCCGGGGCGGCCAAGCCGCGCGAGTCGAGCAGCTCTCGCACAGCGAAAGCAGTCTCGTTGGCGCTACTCACGAGCACGACACCATCGCCCATCACTCGCTGAATCACTGGCGCAAGATATGGATAGTGGGTGCACCCAAGTAAGAGCGAGTCGACTCCTGCATCTTTCACTGGTGAGAGCAATCGCTCAGTGAGCAATGCAACTTCTTCACCGTCGACCTGATTGCGTTCGACGAACTCGACGAGCCCCGGGCAGGCCGCCGAGGTGAGCGTGACCTCGGCACCAGTGGCCTCAACCGCCACTTCGTAGGCTCCCGAAGCGATGGTGCCGACCGTGCCGATGACACCGACTTTGCCGTTGTGCGTTACGCGTGCAAGCGCCCGCGCACCGGGTTCAATCACGCCGATGACAGGCACCGGCAATGTGTCGACGAGTGTGTCAAGTGCGGCCGAGGCGGCAGTGTTACATGCAACGACAATGGCCTTCACGCCGTGGTCGCGCACGAGACTGTCGGCGATTTCGACTGCATAGGTGCGCACCTCGCTGGCGGGTTTGTTGCCATACGGATACCGGCCGGTGTCGCCGATGTAGACGAGCGACTCATTGGGCATGAGATCGATGAGTGAGCGCACGACGGTGAGACCGCCGAAACCAGAATCGAACACGCCGATTGGCTGCTCGCGCGCATCCACCATTGCGTTCTTAGGCTATGGCGCGGTGCGGTCAACAGTGTTGATGTCGGAGATGCTGTGTTGACGGCAACACTGATGGCGCTTGCAGCCGCGTGTTTGCACGCCGGTTGGAACCTCGCCGTCAAACGCAACGTCGACTCAGGTCTTGCGTTGTGGGGTCAGTTCTTCATCGCGATGCTCGGCGCACTCGGCGCACTCGGCGCGTGGTGGATTATCGACGGTCGCCCAGATTTCGCATGGCAGTTCACATTGCTGTCGGGCATCACACATTTGCCGTACTCCGTCTTGCTCGTGCGGGCGTACAACTCCGGAGATTTTTCGGTGTCATACCCAATCGCGCGCGGCGGTGGCGCCGTTGGCGCAGCCGTGCTCGGCGTGCTGCTGCTGAATGACGTGCTGTCATGGCTGACGGCATTGGGCATCGTGGTCGCGGGGGTCGGATTCTTTTTGCTCTCGCGCGGCTCGTTGCGCCAAATGCGATTCACGTTGGCGACTGCAGTCATCATCGGCATCTACACCGCGATCGACGCCACGGGGGTGCGAGAGTCGGCCGATCCGGCGGCATACGCCCTCAGCATCTTTGTGACGACCGGGCTTTCGGTTTCAGCATGGACATTCGCCACGAGAGGTCGAGAGGCCGTTGCAGCAATGCGCCAGCAATGGCCGCAGTTTTCCTTGGCCGCGCTCTTTACGCTCGGCAGCTACTGCCTCGTTCTGCTCGCGATGCGCGAGGCGCCAGTCGGTTACGTGGCGGTGCTACGCGAATCAAGCGTGCTCATCGCGGCGTTCGCTGGTTGGAAGGTGCTCGGTGAAGCCGACCATCGACGCCGTATCGGCGGGGCGGCCGTGGTGTTGGTGGGGTTGGTCGCGCTCGTCGCTGGCGGCTGAACGCCCGGCGGGCGCACCGCGAGCTGGTTAAAAGTAGATGACCTTCTCAGCGTTGGCTGTGGCGGTGTCGAGATCAATCGTGTAGGCGCCAGTCGAGAGATACTTCCATCCGCCGTCACACACGATGAAGACGATGTTGGCGTGCTCACCGCGTTCGGCGAGCTCATTCGCCACCTTCAGGGCACCGGCGAGTGATGCACCCGACGAGATGCCGGCGAAGATGCCACACTCGCGCACCAGGCGACGTGTCATCTCGATGCTCTCGCGCGGGCGAACGATGCGCTTGCGATCGAGAATCTCACGACCCTTCCACATCTCGAACACGGGCGGAATGTATCCCTCATCGAGGTTGCGCAGGCCCTCAACCAACTCGCCGAGCGGCGGCTCAACCGCAACGATCTGCACGTCGGGGTTCTGTTCTTTCAGATATCGCCCGACGCCCATCAACGTGCCGCTCGTGCCAAGACCAGCGACGAAGTGCGAGATCTGCGGGCAGTCGCGCCACACCTCGGGGCCAGTGGTCTCATAGTGCACACGCGGGTTGGCTTCGTTGGAGTACTGATGCAAGAAACACCACTCAGGGTGTTCGGCGGCAAGCGCTTCGGCGCGTCGCACTGCCCCGTTCGAACCCTCGGCGCCAGGCGTGAGGATGATTTCTGCGCCGAACACTTCGAGCATCTGACGACGCTCGATCGACACGCTCTCTGGCATGAGGATGGTGATCGGGTTGCCGGTGATTCGCGCGATCGCAGCAAGTGCGATGCCGGTGTTACCTGACGACGGCTCGAGAATGCGTTGACCCTTCACCAAGCGACCTGTCGCATAGGCGCGCTTGATCATTGCGTTGGCGATGCGGTCTTTCACCGAACCGAACGGGTTCTGACTTTCGAGTTTCGCGAACAGGCGCACGTCGGGCGACGGCGACAGCTGGCTGACCTCCACGAGCGGTGTGTTGCCGATCAGTTCGAGCACGCTCGACGATGAGCGCTCGACGAGGTGCGTCGTATTCGCTGGTGTCATGTCGTGCTCCAGGGGGTTGAACTTGCTCTCGTCGCAAAAATGATAAATCCGACGGGAATAGTCAACAATCTAGCGGCGCAGTCACGCCCGCCATGCATCGGTGCAGCTGGCAGACGTCACACGGCATTGGCGCAGCAGGTTGGCGCACCAGGCAGGCGTCACACGCCGTTTCAGCGGGTGATGTTGATGGCGGTTTCGCTGATCTCCCCCGCAACGATGCGGAAGTTGCGCAGGCGCGGCGGGTCATACTTCAGGCTGACGATGGCGTAGTTCCAGTTCGGGTCTAGAGCCTGCGCCACGTCGGTCGGGCTCGGGTAGGCCTCGGTGTGAGTGTGGCTGTGCACCACGCCAAGCACAGCGAGACCTCGATCGTCGGCCGACTGCTCGACGCGCATGTAGTCCTTCGGGTCGAGGGTGTAGACGATGGCCGAAGCTGCAGCGTTACGGCACGGGTGAAACTCGAGTGCGCGGTCGGTGTCTGCGTTGGTGGTGGCATCGCCGCTGGCTGTGCCGACCAGCAATCCGCACATCTCCTGTGGCTTGCACGCACGCGCGTGCGCGACAATCTGCTGCTCGATCTCTGTCGTGATCACGAGACTCCGCGAATCCACGATGCCGACGCTACCTAGGCTCAATTCACCGACATGGCGAAGAAAGATGCTGAAAATCCCGTGCTGGCGAGCAATCGGCGCGCCCGACACGAATACACCATCCTCGACGTGGTCGAGGCGGGCATCGTGCTACACGGCAGTGAGGTGAAGAGCGTGCGCGCTGGTGAAGTGCAGATTGCCGAGGCGTATGCCCACGTTTCGCACGGCGAGATGTGGTTGGAAAACATGCACGTCGCCACCTACAAGTTCAGCCACGGTGTCGGCGCCCACGAGCCTGTGCGACCGCGCAAGTTACTGCTGAATCGAACCGAGATTCGTCGTCTCGCCGAGCGCATGGCGAAAGAACGACTCACGCTCGTGCCACTCGACCTGCATCTGCGTGGCGGAAAAGTCAAGGTCGACCTGGCACTTGCCAAAGGACGCAAGAAAGAAGATCGCCGAGCCGCGATCGCCGAGAAAGAGTCGAAGATCGAGATGCGCCGCGCGATGGGCCGCCAACGCCGCGGCAAACCGGAATAACAGCGCGAGCCGGGCCGAGCATCACTGTCACGTTGCAACCGTGCGTACACTGTTACAGCTACGCAAGTTCAACGGGGCTGACAGGTTTCGACGTCAGTGTCGCTGGTCGAGCGTGCGACCCGAGTTGCTCAGACTCGAAAAACGGGGCAACCACATAACTGCCAACAAGCAGTTCGCTCTCGCCGCCTAATTCATTAGGTGTCGGAGAGCACTCGTGAGCCGCAAGGTCGCACGGGGCCGATCCACCGCAGCCCGGCAACAGAAGCGGAGGATGACAGCGGGAAAGCACGCTGACATCAGGAAAGACTGGTGACTTTTCGGAAAGACGAGACGCGGCCTAGGTAACTAGGTAGTCGACCCGCCGACGGTGTTGCGACAGCACCACAGTGGGGATGGTCGTATCACGGGCGCTCAACGGCTGATGGACGGGGGTTCGATTCCCCCCAGCTCCACCATGTGCTGTCGACGTGCGCACCGCAGTAGTGCGGTCGGTGCACCACGTTGTGCTGTAACTGAACTATGGTCGGGGGCATGAAGCCAAACGCCATCTTGCGACTCACCACACTCTTGGCCGCTGGCGGCAGTTTCGCCTTCAGCGTCTTTCTTTACTTCGCCAACGACAGCACCCAAGAAGACCGCCTCAACGGCATCTACGTCGGGCTCTGGGTGCCGTCAATTCTGGCACTCGGCGCCTTCATCTTTGTCTCAGGCTCACGCAAGGACTAACGATGTCGCAGGGCGCAATCTTCGGTTTCGGATGCGTCATCTTTTTCATCGTGCTGACTGGGGCGTTTCTCTACGGTCTCGCCACAATTCGCGAGGCCGCCGAGCGCGAAAACTTCCGCCCCGACAATCGGCACGGCTGAGTCAGCCCTCAGCGCGACTACCCGCACGCCCGGCACGGCTAGGCAAACAAGCGGCGGGAAGCTGATGGCTACGAACCGTGAGTTAGTCGCGGCAATCGCAGCGCGAAGCGCACGGCAAGTGCTCGCACGACGACAATCACAATGAGGGGCGCCCATAGTTGCGTGACTGCGCTCGACTCAATCTCACGAACTGCGAGTTGTACGAATACCCCGATCAGACCAGCCACCGCGTAGATCTCACCAATAAGCACGATTGGCGTGCGACGTGCCAACACGTCTCGTATAACACCGCCGCCAACACCGGTAGTAATCCCCATCACAGCAGCGACGAAGTTTGTCGACCCCGCATCCAGAGCTACAGACGTACCGACGACCACAAACGCAGCGAGCCCCACTGCGTCACTCGCCACGTACCAGACCGTACGTCGCGGGTCGATGCTCGGACGAAAACGCAATACGACAATTGTGAGTCCGGCCGTCACCAATGCCACGACGAGAGGCCATTCGTCTTGCACCCAGAACACTGGCGTTTCCCCTAGTAAAAGGTCACGTACGGTTCCGCCACCGATCGCCGCAACGGCAGCCAGCACGAATCCGCCCAGCCAATCCATCGATGCTTCAGCCGCAGCCATCACTCCCGACAAGGCAAAGGCAATGGTCCCGACGAGCGAGACCAGCATCAGCGCTTCACTGGCTGCAGTTGCTATTGCCCCTCCTCGCTTTCGAAGTGAACCGATGGATTGCTGCGAAGAATCGCCACGGCGATTATCGCTGAACAGATAGACGCAGCAAAGATCGAGATTTTCGCCTGAGCTACGTCTTGTTCGTTGGATAGCGCGAGTTCCGTAACAAACATTGCGACAGTGAAGCCGATACCTGCGGCTGATCCGACGCCGAAGATATGTCGTGGCTGCGCACGACTCGGCATTTCCGAGATTCCGAGTCGCACCACGAAGAAGGTTGAGACAAAAATGCCAACTGGCTTGCCCACTACCAATCCGAAGAAGACCCCAAGGCCAAGCGGTGACGACATGGCCTCAACGAGTACCTCGAACGACAACGTGATTCCGCTGTTGGCGAGCGCGAAGAGTGGCACGACCAGCAGGCTGGTATACGGGTGCAATCGGTGCTGCAGCCACTCTGCAATCGAGACGCTGCCATCTGCGCGGTCAAGATCAGCGCCGGCGCGGTCAGTTGGGTTGCTGCCGCTCTCGAGCGCGCTGGTTTCAATTGCCTGAACCTCGGAGGTCGATGGATTCTCAATATCGACGAGACGAGACTGCGCCAAGGGAGTCGACGGCGTTAGAAGGCCCATGATCACCCCGGCCATCGTCGGATGCACCCCGGATTCATGCAGTGCGAGCCAGATCGCAATGCCAAGCACGAGATAGGGCACCATTACGTTCACTTTGAGTGCACGTAGCATCACCGACAAGACGACGCACGCGACTGCGGCACCTAACCAGCGAAGTGACATCCCCTTGCTGAAGAGCACCGCAATGATCACGATGGCGCCGATGTCGTCGACGATTGCTACCGTCAGCAAAAATATGCGGGCTCCACTCGGAATTCGACTTGACACCAGTGTGAGCACACCCACTGCGAGCGCGATGTCGGTCGCAACCGGAATTGCCCAGCCTCGCGGTTCGACGCCACCCGCAATGGCGAGGTAGATGAGCGCAGGTGCCAGCATGCCGGCCGCAGCGGCGAGACATGGCAAGAGCGCGGCGCGAATCGATTGCAGGTGACCATCGGTGAGCTCTCGCTTAATCTCGAGTCCGACGACCAGAAAGAACAACGTCATGAGCCCGTCATTCACCCAATGGCGAAGATCTAATTCGACTCCCCAATCTGCCAACGACAGTCGCAGCACATGCGACCAGAGAGACTCGTAGGAAGACGCCCAAGGCGAATTGGCCCACGTCAGGGCAACTGCCGCAGCGAGCATCAGCAACAGCGCACCGCTGGACTCGGCACGGAGAAAATCGCGAAGCGGTGCAATTGCCCGAATACTCACCTCTCGTGAGCGACTGCCACCAGCCGCGGGTGATGAACCTTTGTCGGTCGGGCGTAGAAAACGTTCATCAACCATTGCAAGAAACCGTATCCGAACTCGACGCCTCACGATGGAAACGAGCCGCACTTCTGACACACTGAAGAGGTGCCGCGCACGGACGATGCTTCCATCTCACCGCTGTTTGACGTGAGCGCCTGGAAGAACGTCGTCGGTTTCGACTTCAACGACATCACCTACCACCGCAGCGTTGACTCAGGCACGGTGCGCATCGCCTTCAACCGCCCCGAGGTACGCAACGCCTTCCGCCCGCAAACGGTCGACGAACTCTACGTCGCGCTCGACCATGCTCGGCAAACACCTGACGTTGGCTGCGTGCTGCTCACTGGCAACGGCCCGTCACCGAAAGACGGTGGGTGGGCGTTCTGCAGTGGTGGTGACCAGCGCATTCGCGGAAAAGACGGCTACAAGTACGCCGATGGAGACGACGCGAGCACCATCTCTGCGGCACGCACGGGTCGGCTGCACATTCTCGAGGTGCAACGCCTGATTCGCTTCATGCCAAAAATCGTCGTGTGCGTGGTGCCGGGCTGGGCGGTCGGCGGTGGTCACAGCTTGCACGTCGTCTGTGACCTCACCATTGCGAGCAAGCAACACGCGAAGTTCAAGCAGACCGATGCCGACGTCGCGAGCTTTGATGGTGGCTACGGTTCGGCGTATCTCGCGCGACAGGTCGGACAAAAGTTCGCCCGCGAAATCTTCTTTCTCGGCCGTGAGTATTCGGCCGACGAGGCACATCGCATGGGCATGGTGAATGCGGTTGTAGACCACGACGAGTTAGAGAAGGTCGCACTC
>Ga0255170_1000502_pt1 | contig 14955 bp, 12 predicted proteins | sample Atl_Yuk_RepA_8d_FD_186015 | JGI IMG/M metagenome (GOLD analysis project Ga0255170, IMG submission 186015) | Freshwater microbial communities from Altamaha River, Georgia, United States - Atl_Yuk_RepA_8d | ecosystem: Environmental > Aquatic > Freshwater > River | place: USA: Georgia | collected...
CGTCATGATCGGGGAGGGCGGATTTGTGGATGCCTATGACGATGGCGGGCGGGCACTGTCCCTCAAGCCAGATGAATTCCATGCTTTTCGGAGACAGGCGTTTCAGGAGATCCGGCAGGGCAAGGCGGGGCGCATCTCAAGCGTCCGAGACCGGGCCATGTCCTTTGTGAACTCCCTGAGGTTCAAACGACCCGCCTCCAGCCTGGGACAGAAGTGTGGGATGGACCGCGCAGACTCCATTGCTGTGGACCTCAAGGGCAATGTCCTGACCTGTCAGAACGTGAGTGCGGCTGCTACGGCGCCCAACGGTGAGTCCCACCGCATTGGCCACATCAGTCAGATGCAGGACGTGGCCCTCAAGACGGCAACGCATTGGTCCCACCGGCAGGAATGCCCGGGTTGCCCCATGCTTCAGATCTGCAAAGGAGCGTGCATGTTCCTGGAGGGGCCGCTGTGGGACGTGTCCTGCGACAACGCCTATTCGGACGCACTGCCCATCTTTGCGGCCGGGATCGAGTTCCTCACCGGGTTGGTGCCGGTTCACATAGAGGGTGAACTGCGCGAGGAGCGCAAGGACATCTTCGGGTTTTCTGAGCAGGTGAGGGCGCCTCGGGATAGCCCCACCAAGCCATTCCCAATTGCGGTTGTTGCTGCCTGAAAAATCCGTACCCTTTTACTCAATGCCGCCATGGTTCGCCCTGGCGGCTTTTCTTTTGGAGAAACGAATGCCTGAACCGACAAGCAGTGGGATGGCCGGAGCTGCGGTGGCCTACAAGGCGCTGGGGGGCACTGCAGCAGCTGCTGCCAGTGGAGCCACCTTGGCAGCGGTGGTGGTCATGCTGATGACTCCACCACGCAACAAACGAGAGTGGGCCGTCGGGCTGATCAGCACCGTGGTGTCCAGCATTGGCGGCGGTGCCATCACCGTCGAACACTTTGGGTTGCACCACTGGGCCTTCTCAACCATGGGGCTGTGTGCCCTCGGAGGTTTGATCTTTGCCTGTGGCCTGCCTGGGTGGGCCATGGTTCGCTGGATCTTCGCCTTCATCGACAAGCGCCGTGACGACTCCATCGACGAAGTGGCCAAAGACGTGAAGGATCTGCTGTGAATCCCAGTGAATTCATCATGCGGCTCACCACGGCCGCTGTTGCCTCCGCCAAGGCCACAGGCGTTCCTGCCAGTATCACGATCGCGCAGGCGGCCCTGGAGTCGAGGTGGGGTGAATCTGCTCTGACCAAGGCTGGAAACAACCTTTTCGGGATCAAAGCGGACAGCCTCTGGCGCGGACAGACCCTAACCCTGAACACCAAGGAGTACATCAAGGGGCAGTGGGTGGTGGTGCCAGCACTCTGGCGCAAGTACCCGAGCTGGCAGGACAGTATCGATGACCACGCCGCGTTCCTCAAGCGCAACCCCAGGTACAAGGCCTGCTTTGCTTGCATCACTGCACAAACCTTTGCCAAGGCGCTGTCCAAGGCGGGCTATGCGACTGACCCGGCTTATGCGGACAAGGTCATTGGCCTGATCAAGCAGCACAACCTGCTGGCTTTGGACGAAGGTGCCCCATGACCTGGCTCAACCGATTCTTATTGGCCAACTGGTCGCACATCCTGAATGCATTACTTCTGCTCATGGCGTTGCTCTGCGGTATGCAGATGGGCGAGTCCCGTGTCCAGAAGGCCTGGGATGCCGAAAAGCAAAAGATCGCGCTGACCCAGGCAAGGCAGGAACAACACGTTGCCGATGTGCGGCAGACCCAAGTTCAAATCACTCAGGAAATTTCAAATGAATACTCAAAAAGGTCAATGCAGCTTGCTTATCGCCACCCTGACAGTCGCGTTGGCGGGGTGTGCAACATCCCCACCGCCGGTGGCAGGGATCTGCCCTCCGTTCCCGAAGCTCCCACCCGAGCTTCTCCAGCCCGCTCCGACTCTTTACCTGCTTCCTCAGGAGATGCGAGGGAGGTGAACTGCGAACAGTTGAGCAAGGATGCTGCACAGACCACATTGATGTTGGTGGAGCTACAGCGATGGCATGAACGCCAATCCAGACAAAATGAATAAATGAACCCCGGTATGCCTTGGATGGCTGCCGGGGATTTTTTTCATTTCAGGCTCGCTCCATGAGCTTGCACGAACCTAAATTCATCTGCATCAGGTTCGGCGACGGACTTATCAGCGGAAATTGCGTAATTTTTATGCGACAGTTGATTGCGACAGTAAAAACTGTCACAATAACCAAAACGATGCCAACTGCCCATGAACGAAAAGACCTATTCCGTTGAAGAGTTGAGTCAATTGACCGATCTCCCCAAGCGCACGATCCGCTACTACATCCAGTTGGGGCTGGTTGATCGGCCTGTTGGTGAGACCAAGGCTGCCCACTACCTGAGCACGCATCTGGAGCAACTTTTGCGGGTCAAGTTGTTGACTGATGCGAAGGTTCCCCTGGAGAAGGTCAGGCAAGTGATGGCCGGAGAAATGGACGCCGTGCCCGTGAATTCCAGACGTACGGGATCCATGGAGGTGAAAACGCATCTGTATGTCAAACCAGGTGTGGAAATTCAGATTTCACACGCCGAGGCGGGTATGAGCCCCGAACAAATCAAGTTGCTGCTCAAAGAAGTCATGGCAGCGACCGAACGGATCATGAAATGCGACGACGGTGAAAGCTGATTGGTGGGTCTGGTGATGGTAGGCGCGCAGGTGATGGCCTTGTAGATGTAAAGCCTGTACGTCGGTGGTTTTCGCGGCCCTTAATGTTTGAGCGAACTCTGCCACTTTCCATACCGCGAATCGAGGGGCGCGGAATCTACATGTCCCCTCAACGAATAAACCAAATCGGAGTCACATATGAAAACCAAGCCAGGTCTGGAAAACGAGTACGGTCAGAGCGTTTCTCTCAAGTCGGTACATCTTGCAGGAAAACTCGAAGGCTTGCTGCTGACGATGAACGTCAAGCAAAGGTATCTGAACGATTCACCCGAGACCATCGAGGCCAGCTACACGTTCCCTGCTGGGTGGGGGGCGAATCTGATGGGTTTCAGTGTTGAACTAAATGGCAAGCGGATGCAAGCGATAGCCTTGGCCAAAAAGCAAGCCGAGAAGAAGTATGAAGAGGCCATCGAAAGCGGTGATACCCCCGTCATGCTGGAGAAGTCTCCGCTTGGGTTGTACACGGCTAACCTCGGAAATCTCAAGCCTGGTGAAGAGGCCGTCATCGATATTGAATATGCACAGTTGCTTCGATTCGAGAAAGGCCGGGTACGCATCACAGTTCCAACCGTAATCGGCCAGCGTTACGGCGACGCCAAAACGGATGGACATCTTGAGGGGCACCAGACGACCGAGACGGACCTGCTTGTCGAATACCCTTTCACGGCAAGTCTTGAAATCATGGGTCAAATGGCCATGGGCGTAATCAACTGCCCAAGCCACAAGGTGACGCGTGAATCCATTGAAGGAGGAGTTCGACTGAGTTTGAGCGATGGTGGGGTGATGGATCGTGACTTTGTGGTCGCCATCGAAGAGATCAATGGAGAGTCTTTCTTCTCTGCGAGCGAGGATGATGGTGCGTATGCAGTCATCGCAAGTTTCTGCCCGAAGCTTCAAGAAAAAGAACCGAAGCCACTTCGTTTGAAAATTCTGATGGACTGTTCTGGATCCATGCAAGGCGACAGCATTGACCAAGCCCAAGAAGCAATGCATGAGCTCATTCTCCGATTGACGGAGGAAGATCTTCTGACCTACAGCAAATTCGGAAGTCAAGTGATTCACACTTCCAAGCGATTGGAAAAATGTACCCCAAGGTACCTCAAGAATGTGCTGGCGAAAGCTGTTCACGAGACTGCAGCAGACATGGGGGGGACAGAACTCGGCCGCGCACTGGAATCGACATTTCAGTTGGGTATCGGCAAAGACAATCCTGAGGGGTGTGATCTTTTGCTCATCACAGATGGAGACGTCTGGGAGATAGAAGAAACTGTCAAGAGGGCTCAGAAAAGCAGCCATCGCATCTTCGCGATCGGGGTAGGGAGTGCGCCCGCCGAGAGCCTCCTCAAGGAACTTGCAGAACGTACTGGAGGTGCTTGTGAGCTGGTTACTCCATCGGAGAGCATTGCTGAAGCAGTTCTTCGAATGACTGACCGTATGCGTTCAGCAAGAACCAGTTCCATCGGAATTCAATGGAACGGTGAGGTGCTCTGGCAGTCCCCACTACCGAAACAGGTTTTCTCTGAGGAAACCATCCATGTGCATGCCAGAGTCAGTTCAAAACCAACAGTCGCACCAAGTCTGAATTGGACAGTTGAACATGTTCTGACAACCGAGTCGGCACTTTCAATTAATTGGAATTCAACCGGTGCGTTGCCCCGGATGGTTGCTGGCGCCGAAATCAACAACCTGCGCAACAAGAAAACCGCTGAAGATCTGGCTCTGAAATACCAATTGGCCAGCAAATACACCAACTTGATTCTGGTGCATATCCGCGAAGAGGCAGATAAAGCCGAAGGACTCCCGACTCTTCAGAAGATCAAGCAAATGAGTGCAGCAGGTTGGGGCGGTCTCGGTACAGTCCAGCAGTCTCGCGTTCTATATTCGATTTCGGCTTGCTCTTCCCTGTCTGTCGCATCTCCTACAGGCACTGGGTCAGGTATTCCTGCTGTGTGGAGAAGTGCAAGGTCTCATTCGGCTGCAAGCATCGACTCGATGTCGGCTAGCGGCATGGATGACATTGAAATTCCATCCTTTTTGCGCAAGCAAGCCAGCGGCTCTGGCACTCGGCGTACGTTTGAGGAAGATCATTTCTCGCCTGAACAGATGCTGGAAATATTCAATGAACTTTCAGTCGTCACCACAAAATTCAGTGACATCACCTGGGAGTTAACGGAAAAAGTCTCCGAAGGATATGTCTGGAAGGTTCTTTGTGAATTGGCCGGACCCGGTGAATCTGTCGAGGTCTACTGGGCATGTCTTCTTAGCTGGCTTTCCAACGAAGTTCCTGGAATTGTTTCTCTCACAAGGCACTCCCAGAGGCTGCTCAATGTCCAGATTTCAACTGTTGAGGCTGCAGCGTTTAAAGAGATTCAAGATCACTTCGCGGGTGCATTTCAGGGCATTAGCAAGTCCTCTTGGGGAGTAACACCAGCTGTTGAAAAGCGATCGTTGATCTCTAGATTCAAAAAACTCGTCACAGGCGGATAAATTTCACACAGGTGACCTGCAAGGTGAAAATCATAGAAATTTGGTCGGTGGGCGTAGCTCACTGACCGTCGATTCGTTCGAAAAGCTTTGTTTCTGCCCTTTGGCTAGTTACGCAGATGAGGTGGTACTGAGCCCGAGTCATTCCAACAAAGAGCTTCTTCAGATCTCTGGAACTGATGTCCTCAAAATCAATTTCACAGAAAATTACTACCGCTGACGATTGACCTTTGAAGCGATAGACTGTCTCGCAAAAGAGCTCGCCAGGAGAGTAAATGGGTGTACCCGATGCGTCATATTTACCTGTGAATTTGATGACGTCGTATCCAGCTATTTGATCCAGTTTAAGTAGTTTGGAACTTTCGCGGCCTCTGTAGGACAGCAGTGTGATCTGATCTTTCGTATATCCCTCTGCCAAAAGCTTGTGAATGCAGCTTTCCAGGACGCTGAGCTCATTTGCCTCTTCGTATACGACGAACTCTGGCAATTCACCCTGGTGTACGGATCTCGATCGTATTTCTGTCTCGGTCAGGCGAAGCGCATTGATGACGTCAACGATTCTTTTGGGACTCCTGAAGTTCTCGTTGCATTCAACCGTGACAGCATTGTCAATCTCAAATTGCTCACGCTCATAGATGAGCTGGGACTCATCCGAGAGGATGTAGAGCTTCCCCTTCTCTCGTACTGCAGCGGCAAGAGCTTGTAGCCAGTCGGCAGAGAAATCTTGTGCTTCATCGATGACCAACAAATCCAGATTGGGTTCTGAAGTCCTCAGGTGGTCGGTATAGGCCTGGGAAGCCTTTTTGAATATGTCTTTGTCGAGAAAATCAAATTTTTCGTCGAGCTTTTGGTAGAACGAAATTGCCAGATCGTCAAAGTTCGACGCAATCGACCTGGGGGGCGCAATCTTAGCGATGTGGTCAGCCAAGGGCCGGTTGTAGCAAATATAGGCAGCCTTTTTCCCCTGGAGCGAGGCTTCACGCAGAAGTGTCAATGCGAGCTGAGTCTTGCCTGAGCCTGCGGTCCCTTTGACCTGATAGACATTGCCTTGATGATGGACCCTGGGGACCCAAGTGGCTAGACCTTCTGCCAGAATTTTATTGGCGCTTGAGGTTTGTCCGATGCGCACAGAAGGGTCAGGGATCAGCTCAAATTTGTTCTCAATGAATGCAGCAAGGCGTTCACGAGTTTCGGTGGGTACAGGTTCAAAGGGTGTCGAATGCTGGAGGATGAACCCGATTTCTTGAATTTGCCCTGAGTCAATGATGCGCTCTCTCGGGAATGCCGCTGAGCCATTGATGATGAGTTGATCCGGTAGCACCAGGAAGTGGTGCAAAGAAACGCCAGAAAATCCATTGGCCTTGAGCAGCGAGAACCAGGTGCCTCTTTGCTGATTTACTTGCTGGTGGACGCTTTTTGTTCCGGTTTTGTACTGTTTGAAGAGCCCTTCATCGGTCAGCGTGATCTGACCGGCTTTGACTTCTAGGGCAATCAAATGACCAGCCGGGGTGAGTACCAAGACATCCAATTCACCGTAGTACTGCTTGTCATTGTGGGTGGTTGAGAACCCAACACTGTGGAAGACGTCATAACCCTGGGGAAGGCTGTCCTCAAGGGCTCGCAAGATGTCACGCTCCCTATAGGCGCCTGCACTGGTCAAGAGTAGGTTGTCGATAGATGGGTGCAGAGTTGCCATGTTCTTGAGGGGGTAGTTCTTTGGTGCCCAAAAGGAGATATGAAGACTGTTTAGATGGCCTGTCTCGGTTGTCCCTGAGTCTCTAGCTTCTGCCATTGCATCGAGCTATAGTACTGTGGCCATGACAGTAATGATAAGGGTCTACATTGGCCCCATCTGGTTAGCTCATCCCATGAGCCTAGCTAGTGCTAAAAACTAGAGGAATTTCTAGGGTTTTGCCAGAAAACTGACAAGGTGAGCCCTCAAAGAACTAGTTTTACAGCCCGATGAGTTTTCAAGCCCTTCAACTGCAGCGCCACTACGACAGTGACAGCACCGATGTTCTGCAAGAGTTCTATCGGCCCTTGCTCAAGGATGCGCAGCGTTATGACCGGGCCGTGGGCTACTTTTCCTCAAGCACATTCAGATCGTGTGCTGCAGAACTTGCATCCTTCATTGGCCAAGGAGGCCAAATTCGATTGATCATTGGATGCTTGACCCAACCTGCAGATATCGCTGCACTGCAAGCTGGCGAGGAAGGTTTGGAAGAGCGAGAGAAGCAAGAAATTAGGCAGGAGCTCGAAAAGTACCTGCTTGAGCTAGAAGGGGAAGACCCGAAAGCAGCTCAGACATTTTCCAAGATGGTCGCAGCGGGAATTGCTCAAATCAAGTTTGCAGTCCGTGAGAAGGGCATCTATCACGAGAAATTCGGGATATTTGAGGATGAGCTGGGCATTAAGGTTGCCTTCATTGGATCTCTGAATGAAACATCCGCAGCGCTTTCGCATGGGTTCAACCACGAATCAATTTCGGTGTACCAATCCTTAGAGCCGGAAATCTACGCTGCATACGGACGAGATCTAGAAAATCGATTCGAGAACCTTTGGGAAGGGCGAGCGAACAAAACAAGAATTTATGAACTCGATCAGGAATCGCTTGAACTGATCAAGAAAGTCGCTACCAATCAGATCGTTGAACCAAGCGATGGCGTACAAAGAACCTTGGCAAGATTGCCTGAGAAATTTGAGCTGCGCGACTATCAAAATGAAGCCATCGCCAAATGGAAGGCCAACAGGTATCAAGGCATTCTGGCAATGGCCACCGGCACCGGCAAAACATTGACGGCAATTGGGGCAATCAAGCGATTCAGGGATGCGGTGCGAGGAGGGCTCGTCGTCGTGACTGTTCCCTACCAGAATTTGGCTGTGCAATGGATCGATGCACTTCAAGACCAGGGAATTGAAACAATCGCTGTTTTCGACAATTTCCGTGGGTGGTACGACCAGGTTAAGGCATTGTTCATGGGGTCGCTGTACTCAGACACGATCAACATGCCTTGCTTGGTGTGTGTCGAGCGAACATTCAAAGATGAGCGCTTTCAAGGACTGATCAGCATACTCAAGGATGCGAAACAGAAGAACCATTTGCTGGTGGTAGATGAATGCCACCATTTCAATGGCCCAGATCACATAAGAAAACTACCTGAAGTATTCAAACTCAGACTCGGCTTGTCTGCAACGCCCTATGACCAGTTTGACGGTCACGATGATGACCGGCATCTCGAAAAGTACTTCGGCCCAATCGTCTATGAGTTTAGCCTTGGAAGAGCGATTCAAGAGGGATTTCTCACGAAGTATCGTTTCCATATTTTGGCCTGCGAACTCGATGAAGATGAGACTGCTCAGTATGAAGAGTTGACGCTCAAAATTGTCAGGATTGCCGGAAGTGATGAAAGCTTCACACCTGAGACATGGGCAAAGGTTCAGCCGCTTATGCTGGCACGGTCACGAATTGTTGGTGCAGCTAAACATAAGCTGTCTAAGCTTAGATCACACCTTGAAATCGAGGGCAGGAAGCCTTACAGCCTTTTCTATTGCGGGGATGGCTCAGTTGAAGAGGATGGTGAAAAGCTTCGTCAAATTGAAGCGGTCAGTGAGTTGCTTCATGGCTTGGGTTGGAGGTCATCTCGAATTACTGCCTCAGAGTCTTTGCAAACACGAGAGGCCTTGCTCGACAGGCTCAGAAGTCAGGCAATTGATGCAGTTGTTTCCATCAAAGTCCTTGATGAAGGTATAGACGTACCAGCTTGCCAAAGAGCCTACCTGCTTGCAAGTCAAAGCTCAGATAGACAAGGCATTCAACGTCGTGGACGTGTTTTGCGAAAGTCAGAGGGCAAGGACGTGGCCGATTTATTTGACTTCATCGTTGTCGGAGCTGCAACAGATGCCAAAACATTCAAAAAATTAGCAGCCAAAGAAATTAGAAGAGCCTACCAATTTGCCAGAGATTCGGTGAATAAGGTAGAGGTCTTCGCAGAACTCGAAACATTGCAAACATCAATCGGACTAGAACCTGGAGATCCTGATGGCGACAAAAAAGAGCGCGCTTGACTTAGACAGTCTGTTGGAAGAAGTTGATGAGGAGCTGGAGGATGAGCGTGATCGACAGCTTTCCCCAGAAGAAAGAGTTCTGTCGCAAATAGCAACAGAAATTCTGAGACTGGAGCGAGATATGACTAAGCCTGGTCAGGCAGTACAAGAGGCTACGAGGATTGAACGTTTGGCGAAATTCATTGATGAGGCGAATTTCTGATGAGACTACTTAGCCTAGTGATTTCCGACTTCAGAGGCTTTTACGGTGTCCAGCAAGTCAACTTTTCAGCAGACGACGTTAAGCGCGTTACTGTTCTCCATGGAGAAAATGGTGCAGGAAAGACCAACTTTCTCAATGCAATTCATTGGTGCATCACAGGAAAGTTCACGCCACGCTTCCAAGACCAGAAGTTACTTGTCAACAAAGAAGCCGCAAAAGAGGGGCAGCGTGAGTGCTCTGTTGAGATACTTTTTAAAGACGAAGAGAGCTCAGGCGGAAAAGAGTATCGCGTCAGACGTTGTGCCACGAACGAAAAGCAGACCTCGTTTGAGGTGTTTGAGATCGAGCGTGGAAACTCAAAGCTGATCGACAGAGGCGAAAGCCTTATCCAATTACTTCTTCCGCCGGGATTGATCAGTTGGTTTTTCTTTGATGCTGAAGCGATCGGCTCTCTTGAGTTGTCGGGAAGCCCTGAATTCAAAAGAGATCTGCGGAAAACACTTGGATTTGAGCTCATCGATCGACTGCTGCTGGATCTTGACTCAGTTCAGGCCAAGCTTCGCAGGGAGGTCGCAAACCAGTCGAATGACAAGCAATTACTTGCGCTTCAGGCCGACATGGACAATATTGATCGCGTCCTGCCAGGTCAAAAAAGCTCTCTGGAAGCTTTGCAAGAAAAGATTAAAGAAGTCTCAATCGCGATGGCTCAAACCAACGCCAATTTGAGCAAATTGCCTCAAGCTGAGCCGCTTCAAAGGCAGAGAGATTCAGAAGAAGCTAAAAAGCGAAGGCTGGAAGACGATCACAAAGTCTATACGGCGAAAGCTGCCACACTGATTGGTCGTGCCGCGCCAGCGCTGGTACTTAACGACTTGACAACCAAGCTTGAAGGTAGGCTCGAAGACCAGGAAGTGAAGGGGCGTTTGCCTGCACCCTACAGTGATCAATTGGTCAAAGACATTCTTGAACGAGAGTTGTGCATCTGCGGTCGCCCGGTGAAAGAAGGATCGCACGAGGCCCATAAGATCAATGAGCTACTGCAATTTGCATCCACAGGAGCGTTGAATCAACGGATCTCCGATGTACGGTACTTGATCCGAGACATTGAGCGTGATTCATCTGAGTTCCCGGTCCAAATCGCTGAAATTAGACAGCAGATCACAAAAATCGATCGTGAAATTGCTAAGTGTGAAGACGAAATCAAAGATCTCACCAAGCAATTGCAAGGCATCGATGTTGCTGAAATTCAGAAACTGGAAAAGGAAAGACAGCAGCTTCAACGGGAATTCGCATCTCTTCACCAGCAAGAAGGCGGAATGGCTCATCAGATTGAGCAAAATGTGAAGCGATACAAGGATCTCAAAGCTCAACACGAGGCTGCTTCTAGGAAGCTGAAAGTCAGTGAGAGACTTAAAAATCAGTTGAGTAAGGTCGAACGCCTTTCAAATTTCATCAGGCGCTCGCTTCAGGAGCAAGAAAACAGAGCCCTGCACATCTTGGCGCTCGAGCTCAATTCGGTACTCGAGAAATACCTGACCAAGCACTACAAAGCCAAAATCAACGCCGCCAACTATGCCGTTCAGCTCGTTGATGCTGATGGGAAAAACGTTGGCCACAGCACGGGCGAAGGTCAAGTTCTGAAATTTGCCTTCATCGCCACAGTGGTCGCATTGGCCGCGAAGAAGACCCAAGAAAAAATTCAGTGGATGACTGAGCCAACGATTGCACCATTGGTACTTGATGCCCCATTTTCTGCGCTGGACCCTGAATATCAGGGCTCAGTGGCTAAGAACTTGGCGCTGCAGACGACTCAATTGGTCCTGATGATCTCATCTGCTGCATGGGGTGAAAAGGTAGCCGCGGCGCTTGAAGGGGTAGTTGGCAAGCGATATCTCATCCTCTCACAAGAGGCTGGGCCTCAGGGCTCGAAGCCCGTCAAACCGCTCAACATCAATGGCACTGAGTATTTACTCAACTCCTACGGTGCCGAACGAACACAGTCCATCTTGAAAGAGGTGAAGGTATGAGGAATCAGAGTCACTTCACCAAAGAGAGGTCTGTTTATTGGCCTGGCGAATTTTCCGACGTAGTCAATACGCTGACGGGCAAGAACATCCAAGGGGTCTCGATCGGTAATCCTCTCTATCAGTTCAACACTGGCGCTATTGCATTTGCTGCTTCAGTGGGATTGAAGCATCGGCGAAAGCGCGAAGTAGGGAGTGACCGTAAAGAGATCACAACAGGGACCTTTGCTAGTCACAGGTTGGAGATGTACATCTTCCTTATAGCCATGCTTGGAATGGAGAACCCGACAGTGGACATACTCCGTGCTGATCAGGAGGATGCTGTGATTAGAGAGTTCGAGCGGTATGCAGCTGGTGGGCTTGAGTATTTGCGAACGGAATTTGAGCAAAACCCAACACAAAGCCCTGATGTTGTGTTGGAAAAGATGTTTTTGTCCGAAATGAAACAAGGCTCAGGCGAGGCTGAGTTGCCTGACTTATGAAGTGCTTGTGCTGATTGTGGTTAATTCTGATCAGCACAAAATTCAGGCAGCAAGGCGTATTAGGTCCTCTATCTTGTTCATCTTGGGATTGCCAACAAGATAGGAAATCCCTCTGTGAAGATGAAGGCGGAAATATCTATTCACGCTCTCTCTTTCCAGAGGCAGGCCTGCTTTGGTGGCACGGAGTTGTACAAGGGCTAGGTAGAGCTCTTCTTCTCCACCAGTAAAGGTCTTCCAAGTCATCTCAACCGAGCTGTCGGAGGGAATTTCCTCATTTGGCGGTTCAGATTTCTCAGCCAAAGATGAGCACAGTGCCCAGCGACAGAGGGTATTCCAGTTCTGTATCCCAGTGCGTCGCTTGAGAGTGATCAGCTGGACCTTTGCCTTCTCTGAGACGCGTACAGTTTCAATCATGCTGCCTCCTTAACAGGCTGGAAGTACCCTGATGAGATGTTGGATGATTGTTTATCTTCGTCGTATTGGATCAGGTACTGGTGCGACAAGTGCTTTTTAAGAGATTGGTGGTAGGAGCCGACTATCTCCTCGTCCGTGGACAGAAGAATGACCTGTTCACCAGCATTGGGGAAGTAGTTTTGGACAAAAGACTTCCTATGACTGCTATCAAGGCGCCCAAGAGGGGTATCAATGACGGTAGGAAGTTTCCTGCCTGATGCCTGGGCCAATGCCCACAAAACAGCAACGGCTAGGAGTTGGCGTTCTCCTGCTGAGAGCTTGGATGCGGGTACGAACCCCTCGCCAACAATATTGATGGTGAGAGAGAAAGTGTCAGGGCAGATTGAAATCGAGTTGATGAATGATCGTTTGCGCAGCAGAGTCTCAAAGCCCTCTTTGATGAGCTTTTCAAGCGTGCTGATGTGCTTGCTACGAATCTTTTCCTCGAAAAGATTCAAGACTTCGCGACCTGAATTCAGGCGTGTCTTCATCTTTGCCAGCAGAATCTCGTTTGCTTCATGCTTTTTGAGTTCATCTGCAGCGTTGTCGAATTGCTTCTGTACAGCATCAAGTTCACGCTGAACACGCTGAATTTGATCATCCAGCGACTTCTGCGAGGTCTCTACAGATCGAACCTCGTCCTCAGTTGCCTTGATTTCAAGGAACAAAGGTTCAAGCTTTTCAGCATCAGGAACTGCCAGCAAACTCTTCTCGATCTGGTCCAGCTCAGTCTGAAATTTTCCAAGCTCGAGGACCATTTTTAGGCCGCTAGCCTTCTGAATCGAGCAGTCGGTTCGATTCCTAAAAATTGCCTCGCGGGACAAGTTGATTTCAGGAAGACTGTCGCCATCCGAATTGATTGCGAGGAGCGCTGCATGAACCGATTGAATCAGTTCAAGTTGTTCGGTTTTTAGAGTTTTTCTCTTGGACAGTTCAGTTAGAACATTCGTGCTGAATGATCCCAAGGCATCCTTGACCACTTCTTTTTGCGATGCTGTCAGGCCGCTCATAGAAAGAGTTTCGGCCTCTTTCATTAAGCTCTCAAGCAGTGCCAGAGGGAGTACGGAAGCAGACAGCTCCACCATTTCCGAACGCTTGGAGTCAATCGCACTGAGCAATTCGTTTTGACGTTGTACAAGCAAGTCGCGTTGGGTGTAAAGATCGCCACCTTGTTGCTTGAGCTGGTTTCTCAGTGACTCAAGGTGAGTCTTGAGTTGGGCGTCCTTTTCGAATACTTGTTGAAGCTCTGTTTGAAGAGAAGTTCTTTGTTCAGTCAAAGTGGAAAGCTTCGTCTCGAGTCGGGTTAGCTTTTCACGATCTGCTTCGCTTACACCCTCAACCTTCAGGCGGCGTTCGAGTGTGATGAGGGTCTTGCTCAGATCAGTGACAAGATCAAGACCTAGCAATGAGTTCAGCCCTGTACGGATGAGCTCACTGCATCTGGCTGGCTGGGCCAGAGATTCAATGCGCTCACCATCAAAGAAGAAAAGATCAGACAGTTGACTCGGAAAGAATGTCTCGGACATCTCAATCCACCGATCCGAGAGATCGATGTCAAGCTCTCCATTTCGGAAGACTTGAACGCTGTCGGTTGGCGTTCCGTTGTTTTTGAGCGACCAGGTTCGCACGACTTCATATTTGTGCTTCTTGCCACGGCGCTTGGTCGCAAACTCTACGCTGACGGAAGCGGAGTTCTGAAGGTTTCTTCTGTTGATCGAATTGGTCAAGAATTCGACGTATGCGGACTTGTTTTTGCCAAGAAATTTAGCAAACTTTCCAAAGAGAGCGAACTGAATTCCTTCAAGCAGCGTAGTCTTTCCAGAGCCATTCAATGCTCCGAACAGAATAATTGGTTTGTCTTCTTTCGGTTCAAGATCGATTTCATGACGACCAGCATAGATGCCGAAATTGTGTAGCGTGAGTTTAGTTAGAAGCATTTTGGGTCTCAGTTTCTACATCTTCGTTCAGTTCGAACATCACGCTTTCATCTGTTGAGCTGACGTCACTAGAAGGCTCTACCTCTTCAGTGATGTCAGCTTGCATCAATTTAAATTCAAGGGCTTCTTCCTTGTTCAGGAAGGCGTGATGTTTTAGGGTCTTCTCAAGTGTTTCAAAGATGCCGTGACGGCGATAAGCGCCACGATAGTTCTGCTCGACGTGCAGCATTTCTCGGAGCATCTGATACAGGATCCCGTCCTCGTCTTTGTCTGTGGCAGCAATTGATTTCAGGATGTCCAGATCTTCTTTTGAAAACAGTTGTCGCTCATCCGAATCAAGGGCAGGGTACTTCTTGCCAGTTGCTTGCTTGTAGATCCTTGGGAGACTATCTTCAATCTCGTGCTTTTCTTCAATCCAGATCCTGCGAATCTCTTCAAGCTCCTCCAATGAAATGAGCTCGAAGTCTTCCATGCCCTCAACAGCGTCTTTGCGGATGGTTGTCTGTGCTTTGAGGAGCTCAAGCAGGAGCTCTTCACGATAGTGCTGTTTGTACGGGCCGTGAATCAACGCGTGACCTTCTTTGGTCTTGTAC
>Ga0255170_1000558_pt1 | contig 13988 bp, 10 predicted proteins | sample Atl_Yuk_RepA_8d_FD_186015 | JGI IMG/M metagenome (GOLD analysis project Ga0255170, IMG submission 186015) | Freshwater microbial communities from Altamaha River, Georgia, United States - Atl_Yuk_RepA_8d | ecosystem: Environmental > Aquatic > Freshwater > River | place: USA: Georgia | collected...
AGCGGCCGAAGGGCGTGCGGATGGCGTCACAGATGAAGGATTGGGTCATAGTGTTAAAAAAATCACTGATTTTCAAAAAGAACAGACAGATCGGCTGCCACAAATCCTTCGCCACATTGGCAAGCCAAGGTCTGTATCTCCTGGGCCAAGGCATCACGATATTGCTGTCGCGCCCAGAACACCGGGCCGCCTTCCCAGCGCGGGAAGCCGTAGCCGTGCACCATCACCACGTCGATGTCGCTGGCGCGGCTGGCCACGCCTTCGCCCAGCAGGCGGGCGGCTTCGTTGACGATGGCAAGCATGGCCCGGCGCTGGATGGTGTCACTGCTCAGGCTCTGGCGCACGATACCCCGGCGCTGCGAAGCGGCCTTGATGGTCCCGCGCACCTGAGCATCGGTCGTCGGCTGCTGCTGGCCGTCGACGTAGTTGTAATAACCCGCGCCGGTCTTACGCCCCAGCCGTCCGGCTTCGCAAAGGCGGTCAAGGATGTCCACATAGCGCACGCTGGGCGAGCGCGTAGCTGCCTGGGCCTGGCGCATGCGCCAGGCAATGTCCAGACCCGACAGGTCGGCCACAGCAAAGGGGCCCATGGCCATGCCGAACTGCTTTAGCGCGCTGTCCACTTCTTCAGGCCAGGCACCATCTTCGAGCATGAACTCGCACTGGTTGCGGTAGGCGTTGTAGATGCGGTTGCCGATGAATCCAAACGCGTTGCCCGCAAGCACCGGCAGTTTGCGCAGGCGCTTGCCCAGCGACATGCCGGTGGCCAGCACTTCGGGGCGCGAGTCCTGCCCACGCACCACCTCGAGCAACTTCATCACGTTCGCCGGGCTGAAAAAGTGCAGGCCCAACACATCCTGCGGTCGCGAGGTAGTGCGGGCGATCGCATCCAAATCCAGGTAGGAGGTGTTGGTGGCCAGTACAGCACCGGGACGGGCGAAGCGGTCGATCTTGCGGAAGACCTCCTGTTTGACAGCGAGGTCTTCGAAGACGGCTTCGATTACCAGGTCAGCGCTGGCCATGTCAGCCCAATCGAGGCTGCTGTGCAGGCGTGACTGGCGCTCCAGGGCGACTTCGGTCTTCATCTTCTGCGTCGCCACGCGGTTCCGGTAGTGCGTGATCACACGGTCGTGACCACGCTGGCGGGCAGCGTCGTCCTGCTCCAACAGCACGACGCGCAGGCCTGCATCGAGCAGGCTGATGGCGATGCCGGTGCCCATGGTGCCGGCGCCGATCACACACACCGTTTCCAGCGTCAAGGGCTTAGCGTTCAGTTCGGCGGGCAGTTTGGCGCTGTCGCGCTCGGCAAAAAATACATGGCGCAGGGCGTAGGCCTCGCGCGAGGTGCGCAGCTGCAGGAAGCGTTGGCGCTCCTCGGCCAAACCTTGGTCGATGGGCAGGGTGGCGGCGCATTTCACTGCCTCGATAGCCGCCTGCAACGCCGGGCGACGCTTGCCTTCGCGCAGAGTGTCGGCCACGGTCTTTTCGGTGAGGGCCGAGTCTTCGGCGGGCACGGCTTCATCGCGGATGCGGCATTTGCGGCCACCCAGGGCACGGGCCTTGTCAATTGCGGCGTTGAGCAGAGGGCCGGTCACAACCGCGTCGATCAGATTCAGCGCCAATGCCTCTGGCGCGGAAATGCGTTGCGAGCAGCCGATCATGCGGATCGCGCGCGACAGGCCTGTCCGGCGCGGCAGCAGCTGGGTGCCACCGGCGCCGGGTATGATGCCCAGCGAGACTTCCGGCAGACCGATCATGGTCTTGGCGTCGGCCACGCGCGCATCGCAGGCCAGGGCCAACTCGAAGCCCCCGCCCAGCGCCGCACCATGCAGGGCGGCTACCACTGGCTTGCCGCATTCTTCAATCGCGCGCATCACCTCGGGCAGGATCGGGGCCATCATGGGCTGGCCGAATTCGCGGATGTCGGTGCCCGCCACAAAGGTATTGCCCGCGCAGGCGATCACAGCGGCCTGACAGTTGGCATTAGCTTTGAAATCGGTCAGCGCCGCCAGCAGACCCTGGCGTATCGCCTGTGAGGTGGCGTTGATGGGCGGGTTGTCGATGGTGATGACACACACATCGCCCTGCACCTCGGCACGCACTGCTCCGGCCAGCGCCATGTCCCCGTTCACAGAGAACCCACCAGCTCAGGCACAGCGGTAAAAAGATCGGCTTCGAGGCCGAAGTCGGCCACGCTGAAGATCGGCGCTTCAGGGTCCTTGTTGATCGCCACGATCACCTTCGAATCCTTCATGCCGGCCAGGTGCTGGATCGCCCCCGAGATGCCGCACGCCACGTACAGCTGCGGCGCCACAATTTTGCCCGTCTGGCCCACCTGCAGGTCGTTGGGCGCGTAGCCGGCGTCAACGGCGGCGCGGCTGGCGCCAATCGCTGCACCCAGCTTGTCGGCCAGCGGCGTCATCACTTCGTTGAACTTCTCGCTGCTGCCCAGCGCGCGACCACCGGAGACGATGATCTTGGCAGCCGTCAGCTCCGGGCGGTCGCTCTTGGCGATCTCGCTGCCCACATAGCTGCTCTTGCCGCTGTCGGCCTGCGCAGCAGCCGATTCGACTGCGGCAGAGCCGCCGGTGGCGGCAGCGGCGTCAAAGCCCGTGGTACGCACGGTGATCACCTTGGTGGCATCGGCGGACTGCACAGTGGCGATGGCGTTGCCTGCGTAGATCGGGCGCTCGAAGGTGTCAGGGCTATCCACCTTGGTGATGTCGCTGATCTGGCCCACGTCGAGCTTGGCGGCCACGCGCGGGGCCACGTTCTTGCCGCCGGCCGTGGCCGGGAACAGGATGTGGCTGTAGTTGCCGGCAATGGCGAGCACCTGCGCGGCGACGTTCTCGGCCAAGCCATGGGCCAAGGCTTCGCTGTCGGCAAGGATGACTTTAGACACTCCTTCGATTTCGCTTGCTTGTTGAGCTACGACAGAACACTTGTATCCAGCAACAAGAATATGAACCTGTCCATCGGAATACATGCTGATCTGTTTAGCAGCTGAGATGACGTTCAGGGTTGCGCCCTTGATGGACGCGTTGTCGTGTTCGGCAATGACGAGTGCGGTCATGATCAGATAACCTTTGCAACATTCTTGAGTTTGTCCACGAGCGTGGCCACATCGGGCACCTTGATGCCGGCGCTGCGCTTGGCAGGCTCCATGACCTTGAGGGTCTTGATGCGCGGGGCCACGTCCACACCCAGGTCCTCGGGCTTGACGGTGTCGAGCTGTTTTTTCTTGGCCTTCATGATGTTGGGCAGCGTCACGTAACGCGGCTCATTGAGGCGCAGGTCGGTCGTGACCACGGCCGGCAGGGACACAGCCAGAGTTTCCAGACCGCCATCGATTTCGCGGGTCACGTTGGCTTTGCCATCTGCCACTTCCACTTTGGAAGCGAAGGTGGCTTGCGGCAGGTCGGCCAGCGCGGCCAGCATCTGGCCGGTCTGGTTGCAGTCGTCGTCGATCGCCTGCTTGCCCAGGATCACCAGGCCCGGCTGCTCCTTGTCGACCAGGGCCTTGAGCAGCTTGGCCACAGCGAGGGGCTGCAGCTCTTCGTCCGTTTCCACCAGGATGCCACGGTCAGCGCCGATGGCCATGGCCGTGCGCAGGGTTTCCTGGCACTGGGCCACGCCGCAGGAGACGGCGATCACTTCGGTGGCCACGCCCTTTTCCTTCAGACGCACCGCTTCTTCCACAGCAATCTCGTCAAACGGGTTCATGCTCATCTTGACGTTGGCAATGTCCACGCCGCTGTTGTCGCTCTTGACGCGCACCTTGACGTTGTAGTCCACCACACGCTTAACCGGAACGAGTATCTTCATCAATCTATCTCCTTGGTACGGGAAGGAGCCTTATGCGTGTCTCGGGACAGCGCCAGGCCTTGCTTCTTCTCAGCCGCGACGGACACGGTACTTGCGGTATTCGGGCGGGCGTTTTTCCAGAAACGCGGTGATGCCCTCCATGTTTTCCTGGTTTCCATAAATGGATGCCAGCAATTCGGAAGTCGGGAAGTAGGAGCCGTAGAACTCTTGGTCGGAGCCGGTGTTGAGCGCCAGCTTAGCGATCCGAATGCTTTGCGGGCTCTTGTCCAGGATGTCCTGACAGAGGGCGTTGACGGTCGCGTCCAGGTCTTCGGCTTTCACAACTTCGTTGATAAGGCCCATGTCCACGGCCTGCCGCGCCGTGTAGAGGCGGCACGTGAAAAGCATCTCGCGGGCTTTTCTCTCGCCCACGTAACGAGCCAGCAACTGGCATGCGCCCCATATGGGGACGCTGCCCACCCGTGGGCCAGTTTGGCCGAACTTTGCGTCTTCGCTGGCGATTGTCATGTCACAGAAAAGGTTGATCTCGTTGCCTCCGCCCACGCAGAAACCTCGAACCTTAGCGATGATGGGCTTGTCCATCATGCGCATCACCGAGGACAGCGCAAAAAGGCGACGCATGTGTTTGCGACCGACCTCCGGGACCCGGACCTGCTGATCCCGAATGTCTCCACCGGAACAGAAAGCCTTGTCTCCCGCGCCGGTTAGCACCACCACACCCACGGTAGGGTCATCCGCCGCCATGTGCATGGCGGCCGTGAGTTCCTCGTACGTGCGCGGTCGAACCGCATTTCGCACCTCTGGGCGGTTGATAGTGATAGTGGCTATTCCGCCTTCAGCAGCGTAGAGCACATCTTCGAAGTTCATACTTATCTCCATAATGGTTGGACTGACAAAAAACAATGCCTGGATTTCCAGAAGGACCGATGCGGCTCGCCGCCACCTAATCCGACCGCCAGCGTAGGCGTTCCCTACTGGGAGCTCCGATCAAGGAGCCCAGTCGGGGGGGCGTTCGAGACAGGCGCATGGGCGAGGCCATGATTTCCCACGTCCGACCGTTCGCATCCCTGCGCAGCAGAATGAGTTCGCGCACCTGCGTCTGAGCATGCGTGCAGGCATCGGCCACGCTGGCAACTGTCAGGGGGACCGGACTCGGGATGGCCCTACCGTTCCAGAGGTGCTGGGTCATCCAGGCGCCAACATCCTGCATCGACACATCGATGGCGCACCCGCGCCCCGTTTTCTCGCGCCAAGACAAAGCCGCCAAGATCAGGAGCAACCCGGTCTGACCGCCCGCGATGTCGGCGGCGGAGATCCCCGTCTTGACTGGCGTGCTGCCACTGCGCGTGGCATCCATCATGCCGGACATAGCCTGGATAACCGTATCGACAGCCGCCCTGCCTGGGTACGCGGAATCCATGCCAAAGCCTGAAATGGCGCAGTAGACGAGCCGCGGATTGATAGCGCGCAATTGCTCGTAACCGAAACCTAGGCGGGCCAGCGCCCCGGGCTTCATGTTCTCCACAAGAACGTCCGCATCCTGGAGCAGCCCGGCGAGGTAGGCACGGTCAGCTGGGTCCTTCAGATCCAGCGCCACCGCTCGCTTTTCTCCATTGCTCGCCACGAAGAAGTGGCTCACGCCATCGCGCAAAGGGGCCCAAGCTCGGGCGCTTTCGCCCTCGGGTGGCTCCACCTTTATGACGTCGGCGCCCAGTGTTGCCAGATGCCTGGCCGCTAGGGGCGCCGTGGTGAGTTGCCCGATCTCGATCACTCGCAGGCCTTGCAAGGCCTGCGTCGGAGGCTCTTTGACCGGAATCCGGGCAGCTACAGGTGACGCATTCATCAAAGACTTTACGAACGCCCGGCCGGAGTCGGGCGCTGGAACGCACACCAGCGCCGGCGTCTGCCCCAGGAGCCGGAAAATCGCGCCACATACCTTGGCAGTCTTGCCGCCTAGCGGGTCGGGCACCTCCTGCACAGTCTGTCGGTGCTTCAGGTTAGGCTCGTCGGCTAAGCCAGACACGCCGACAATCCTGCCGAAAGGGATGCCTCCCTGACTCAACATCGCTTGGAGCTCATCAAAGTTGTGTCGCATGGTCCAGTCACGCATCAGGGCGTCCACCTCATCCCGATGATCAAGGCGGGACTTGAGTTCCGCGTACTGTTCGCTGCTAGCGGCGGGTCCGACGAAATTTGCCAGACGCCCCCACTGGGCATCGTTGGTGGAACAGATCAGTATCCAGCCGTCCACGGTGGGATAGGCGTTCCAGGGTACGGCCATTCCGTGCCCATTGCCCAGCCGGCGCGGCTCGTTGCCGGCGTAATGGGCGGTCATGAAGGTTGTCAACGTGTTGATGGCAACGTCGTAAAGCGCCACCTCGATCGACTGGCCGACACCCGAGCGTAAATACACGCCCAGAGCCGCTGCAACGGCCGCCGCCGCGTAAAGCCCGGCGGACATCTCGATCACGGGAAAGCCGACAGGAGTGGGTGGCCCCCCAGGCAGGCCGGTAGTGTCCATGATGCCCGTGAGCGCCTGGATCTGCGCCTCGTCGCCCAAGCGCCCGGCCTCTGGCCCCGTCGTGCCGAAAGCCGTGATATCGCAAACGATCGGGCGGTGCGAAATGGCCTGGCGCCAGCGCTCGGGCCAATGGGCTTCGCCAAGGTCGGAGCTTCGAATCACGACATCGCAGGCCTGTATCAGACGCGCCACCGCTTCGACATCATCGGCGCTGGAGGCATCTGCCAAGACGCTCTCCTTGCCCGCCACGGCAGAAATCCGGTCCAGCCACTTGCCGATTGGCGGCTGCGGCATGGCGCGGGGCTCCACCACATAGACAGTAGCGCCCAGATCGGCCAGCAGTCTGCCGCATGCGCCAGCACCAAGGCGAGCACCCAGCTCGACCACATTAAGACCGGAATAGAGCTTTTGTGACATTTCGTTTATAGGAAGTTCTTCTTCTCGCCGCGCGATGGGGAGCACACCATCACAGGTCCGAGGCGGGAATCCAAGTTTCACTAGCCAAAAATAGTTTCATTGAGTAGAATACACCAAATCGCTCAAAAAGAGAAACCTCCCATGCAGTTTTTTGGCTCCCATTCATTCAAAGTCGGCCTTGCCATCCGGTCCATCGGTCAAGGGCCCAACCTGGTCCTCGTCCATGGTGGCTCGGGCTCACGCACGCACTGGTTCAACAACGTCGAAAAGCTCTGCGCCAGTTTCACTGTCATCACGCTCGATCTGCCGGGTTTCGGCGAGTCGGCCAAACCGCCCGAAGGGCTGTCGACCGGCGAGTATCTGGCTTGGGTGGCTCAGGCAATCCGTCTGTCGGTGGACGATCGGGCATACCATCTGGCAGGATTCAGCTTCGGCGGCGCCGTAAGCGCGGGTGTAGCTGCAATGCTCGCGGCGCAAGGCCACCCCCCCGAGCGCCTGACCCTGATCAGCCCCTCGGGCTTCGGCAAACCCACCGGCAGAGCGATCACACTGGAAAAAGTGCCCAATCGCGTAGACGCGTCCTTGCAGGACATCAAGGCCGTCACCGCCCGCAACCTGGGACGCTGGATGATGGCCAGAGAACCCGGCATCGACGATCCTGCGATCGACATCCACCTTCGAAACGTCAGCTTGGCCTCGTTCGACAGCCGAGTGATCAGCCATGAGGATTCGCTCATAAAGAACCTGCGCGGCCTGCACATGCCAATGCAGATTCTTCTGGGCGAGCAAGACCCCTTGATCTTTCCTTCCCTCGCCGAACGCAAGGCACTGTTGAATCGGTCGCTGCCACAAGCCAGGGTCGAAACCATTCCAGGCGCAGGACACTGGCTTCCCTACGAAGCCAGCGGCGCCGTCAATACCAAAATCAGTCAGTTCCACCTGTAAGGAGAAAAAAGTGAGCTATCAAACGATCAAGACCCGCAGCGAAGGTCCCGCGTTCGTCATCGAACTGCATCGTCCCGATCGAAGGAACGCGGTGAGCGAGCAAATGATGGATGACATCATGGCTGCATGCCATGAAGCGGAAGGCAAGAAGGACATCTCGGCAATCGTGCTCACCGGCGGGAAAGATTACTTCTCTGCCGGTGCCGACCTCAACGAGGCGTTCAAGGTCAAGTCAGCCCAAGAGGGCCGGCGCTATTTCAGCCACTGGCACCGCCTCAACGACACGCTGGAGCAATCCCCCAAGCCCGTGATTGCCGCCATCGAGGGCTTTTGCATGACCGGCGGACTCGAACTGGCATTAGCCGCCGATCTGCGGATTGCCAGCGAGAACGCCACCTTCGCCATCACCAGCGCCAGGATCGGCACCGTGGCCGGCGCCGGCGGCACGCAGCGGCTGCCCCGGGTAGTCGGCCTGTCGAATGCGCTGGACATCCTATTCGCAGCCGAGCCCATCGACTCCGGCGAAGCGCTGAGGGTGGGACTGGTCAACCGCCGGGTCGCCAACGGCACCACACTTGAAGCCGCCGTGAACATGGCCAAGCACTACGCCACCCGGGCGCCTCTTGCCCTCGCCTTCGTTAAGCGGGCCGTCCATCGCGGCATGCAGATGGACCTGGCTTCTGCCATCGAATTCGAAACGATGCTCGTGACAACGGTGTACGGCACGGCGGACAAGGCTGAGGGAATTTCGGCTTTCCTAGAAAAGCGGACGGCCCGCTTCACAGGGGAATGACCACATGCCACAACTGATCGACGCCCTTTTCCGCCCCAGGACCATCGCTTTGATAGGCGCGTCCGCAGATGCGGGCAAGCACTCGGCCTTGCCGCAGAAGCACCTCGGCCTGCATGGCTACACCGGGACCGTATATCCCATCAACCCGAGCAGGGACGTCATTCTCGGCTTGAAGGCCTACCCAAGAGTCAGCGTGGTCCCAGATGACGTGGACCATGCCTACATCATGCTACCCACCGAGCACGTGCTTTCGGCCGTCGAAGACTGCGTGGCGGCGCGGGTGCAATGTGTCACCATCATGTCCAACGGCTTCTCGGAAGCCGGCAGCGAGGGCACGGAGCGCCAGGAAAAACTCCTCGACCTACTGGCCGGCTCCGGGACAAGGCTGCTGGGCCCCAATGCGCTGGGCGTCGTGGACCTCCACGCACACGTGGCCCTGTCCGCCAATGAGGTCCTGTCGCTGACCGGGCTGCCAGCGGGCAATGTGGGACTCATATCGCAAAGCGGCAGCATGCTCGGCGCCATCCTGTCCCGCGGCGCGGCCCGGGGTATCGGTTACTCCAAACTGGTTTCCGTCGGCAACGAGGCTGACATCTCGATCGCCGAATTGATCGAGATGATGGTGGATGACCCCGAAACGGGTGTCATCCAGCTCTTCCTGGAAACCATCCGCTCGCCCGAGGCGTTGCAGCGTGCTGCCCTGAAGGCGCATGCGGCCCACAAGCCCATCTTGGCATACCGCTTGGGGCGTTCGGCGATCGGTCAGCACTTGGCGGTATCCCACACGGGCGCCCTTACCGGCAACGGAAAGGCCATGTCAGCCTTCTTACGGGATATCGGCATCGCCGAACTGTGCAACTTTGAGGCCTTACTGGATGCACCCGCCCTATTCCGTCATGGGCGTGGGGCCGGCTCGCGCATTGGAGTGATGTCGACCACCGGGGGCGGCGGCGCCCTCATCGTCGACAACCTCGGCGAGCGTCACATCGACGTTGTGCCGCCCACCCCGCAGATGCGGGAGAATCTGGCTTGTAAGGGCATCGAGATCAGCGATGCACCGCTTGTAGATCTGACCCTAGCCGGCACGAATGCGACCACCTACGGCGCTGTTCTGTCTGAGTTCGTCCAATCACCAGATATCGATGCGGTGGTCGCGGTGGTTGGCTCTTCGTCACAGTTTCGGCCCGAGCGCGCGGTGGCCCCCATACTGGACATCCCGTCCGGCAAGCCAGTTGCCGTCTTCCTCACCCCGAATGCCGAGCGCTCTAGGCAATTGCTGCGCGAGGCCGGCGTTGCGGTTTTCTCGCAGCCTGAAGCCTGCGCCGACGCGCTATCCGCCTGGGCGCGCTGGCAGGCCCCCAGGCACCGCGCAGCAGGCGGCCCGATCGTGCTGCAGGCATTGGACGGCAAGGTCCCCGGCCAGACCCTGAGCTCGGTGGATTCCCAGCAGGTCTTTGCCTCGCTGGGCATAGCGCAAGCGCAGGAATGGGCGCTGCCCCCCGAGCCCACCGCTTGGGACGTTTCATTGCTTGAGCAGCTTTTCTTCCCCTGTGTGCTGAAAATCTCGTCTCCAGACATACCCCACAAGACCGAGGTCGGCGGTGTCAGGCTCGGCATCAGCAACGTGAACGAACTACGATCTACCGCACAGGAGATGTTGGAGCGAATTCGGGCAACGCTACCGGATGCAGCCATCCACGGCTTCCAAGTACAGGAAATGGTTAAAGGGCTCGCCGAGGTTCTCGTGGGCTATTCGCGTGATCCCGCGGTGGGTCCTATCGTTTCGGTTGGCTTGGGCGGCGTACTTGCGGAGCTATATCAGGATGTCAGCATCCGTCCCGCCCCCGTGTCGACCGCTGAAGCACGAAATATGCTTGATGAGGTGAAGGCCTTCGCACAACTCTCGGGCTATCGGAATCTACCCTTGGGCGACTTGGATGCACTTGCCGACGCCGTTGCCAAGGTGTCCAGGCTGGCCGAGTGTACGAATGCACATGTGGCCGAGGCAGAGATCAATCCGCTGGCCGTGCTTCCCAAGGGCCGCGGCGTCAGGGCGCTTGATGGCCTCGTGGTACTGAGCGAGCCCAACGCCATGTAAAATCTTCTAGGTGAAATTATCGATGACCATCGGCAGGCCCCCTGAGGGGCCTGCAATGGCTCGTAAACCTGAACGCGTTTCTTAACAATCCGAGAAAAATTGCCGTGCGAGCCATTGATCGAATCTTCTCGGTGCTAGATGCGTTTACCCTCGATCGTCCCAAGCTCGCGCTGCAGGAAATCAGCGATCGCATTGAGCTTTCAAAAGCCACCGCATTCCGCCTCGTCAACAGCCTGTGCGATGCTGGCTATCTGGTGAGGCTTGAAGACCAGAAGTACTGCCTCTCCATGAAACTCGTCAAGCTGGCCGGCGTCGTGGCCAGTGGGCTAAGTGTTCGGGATATCGCACACCCCATCATGGTGGAAATCGGGAAGAAAACCGGAGAAACGGTTAGCCTGAATGCCGTAGTGGGCATGGACCGGGTTTGCATCGACGTGGTGGAAGCCAGTTCCCGTCTAATGCACATCGTCAATCTGGGGGAGCACGCCCCCTTGTTCTATGGCGCCACGGGCAAAGTGCTGCTTGCGCACCTGTCCAAGGACGAGCAATCAACCGTCATCAAGTCGCTGCCTTCCGGTTTTCCCATGAGTGCCCGAGAACTGGAAAACCAGCTTGAAGAAATCCGTGACAAGCGCTATTCCATAACTAAGAGCGAGCGCGTCATCGGCTCCTTGGCTATATCCGTGGCCATTTTCGACATCAACGACAGAGGACGGTTCGCAGTCACATTGACGGGACCCGAAGAGCGTATGCGCGTCGAGCTGCAGCGTAACCTGGAGTGGATGCTCGAAGCACAGAGCGACATTTCCTCGAAGATGGGGTCCGGTATTTTCACCGCGGCGCGCTGACGGTTTCCAGTCCTTCTCTCTGGCCCGGACCAGCTCAAAGCGCCTGCAGATTCAGTGCGCTGACATCGGCCTCTTGATCGATAGACCACAGCCGCTCCAACAGTTCCCGGGCCATGCGGTCCGATATCACGGGCGATGCGAGCTCTAGGAATTTCTCGCTGATTTGTTCGTCCGTCAGCGGCGCCTCGGGATCTCCGATGCGATACGGCTGGAAGTGCTCCAGCACCTGGCCGCTCTTCAGGTGCACTTGCACCCGGGCGGCTCGCATGCCGGGAAACTTGCTGGTGAGTTCAGCGTCGGCCGCAATTTGTACGCGCGGCATGAGCGACCTCAGCTCTTCATCAAAAATGCGCCCGGGATCGAACGCAGCAAGCCGTACAGACCCATATTTCGCCGCGTGCGACACTACATAGGGGATACTGAACTTGCATTCGAATGGCGACCGAGGCGCTTTGATGCCAGCGACTTCAACAGCAGCGGCGTAGGTTTTGATCTCGATCCGCTCAATCGCCTGCATATCGAAACCATGCTGCTCGCGAAGCGCCAGCAATCCATCGATTGAGGCGAACGTGTGCCCGCAGCAGCCATGGTTCTTCACCGTCACGCTCTGAATGTTGAACCGATATCCCAACCCGTCGGTGGCACGGGACCAGTCGGGCCCATCGGCCAGCGCGGCACCGAATCCGGCCCCACCCTCCAGTATGTCAAGCACACCGGTTACACCCTGGCTAGCGCCGAACGCGCTGGTCACGCCGACCCAAGCCGCATGCCCGGCATGCTGGGCCTTGGTCATAGCATCCGAGCGAAACGCCTGCTGCAGGCCCGAGGCGAACGTGGCGGCCGTGGCTAGGGCATGTGCCGTGACGTGCTCAAGAGGGGAAAGAAGCACCGCGGCCGCGGCCGCGCCGCCAAAGCAGCCCACCGTTCCCGTCGTATGGAAATATTTGTAGTGCGATGGCTGGACCGCCTCGCCGATACGCGTGGAAATTTCATAGCCTACAGTGATGGCCTCCAGCAGACGCCGCCCGGACGCCCCCAGATGTTCGGCCACGGCCAGCGAAGCGGCCACCGTGGGGCATCCGGGGTGGTAGATTGCGTCCCGATAGATGTCGTCGAACTCGACGGCATGCGAAACGCTGCCATTGATCCATGCCGCCGATGCCGGAAATGCCGTGGTCCTGAGCCCGGGCAGGCTGGCCCGGCCAACCCCCAATTCGTGGGCATGGGCCCGAATCAAGCTAGTGGCTGGCTGCACCTGCGTGCCGGGAAGGAGCGCGGAAAACCAGTCCACCAGCGCCCGCTTGGCCGCGTGAGACACTTCCGGCGTAAGGCCGCTCCTAACTTGATCGGCGGCGTAAAGGGCGAGTTCATCAACGATCATATGCGTCCTTAGAGTGCGCTCTGACCCGTGATGTCCCGACCGGCGATGAGGGTCAGGATCTCATAGGTGCCATCGGGAATCGTGAGCATCTTGATGTCCCGAATGTGCTGTTCCACGCCAGTTTCTGTTGCCAGCCCCATGGCGCCGCAAAGCCGCATGGCGATATCGGCCGCTTTCTGGGCGGTAGCCACGCCTTGCCGCTTAGCCATGGCGGACAGCGCCTGCGTCGCCACGCCGCGATCGGCGGCATCCAACGCGCTGTAGCACAATAGGCGGGCGCTCTGGATCGAGGCGTCGATATCCACCAGTGCTTCCTGGATCAGTTGCTTGCTTGCCAAGGTGGCGCCGAACTGCACGCGGTCCTTCACATGCGCCATAGCTATATCGCGCGCGCGCTCGGCGGCCTTGAGCCCCAGCAAGCCGAGCAGCGGGCGGTTCACGAGCCAAGCCTGCGTTAGGGTCTTCATCGTGCTGTTATCGCTCCCGATGGCATTGCCGCGCGGCACGGCAACCTGATCGAAGGTGAGTTCGCTCAGATGTCCCTGCTGCAGGCCGACACAGGGGATTTCCGCGGCACTGAATGGCGAAACGGCCGGCTCGACGATGTACCGTCGCAGCTCGCCGCTACCTTCCAGCTTGCCGGTCACGAAAGCCACATCGGCGATCGTGCCGTTGGTGATCCACTGCTTTGTGCCAGAGAGGTACGCCGTCATGCCGTCTTCGGACTCCCGGACACGCAGCTTGATGCTTCGCGGGTCCGACCCCGTGGTCGGTTCGGTGGAAGCGGTACAGGCGATCTTTCGCCCTGCCAGCAGGTCTTCGATCAAGCGTGGGAAGTCCTTAGCCGCTCCACTGGCGCACAAGCGCGACGCGGTGCCGTCATGGGCAATCAAGGCCAACGCGATGACAGGAGGCAACTGTTCGAATGCGAGACCGTAGTCCAGCATGCCCAGGCCGCTGCCGCCCAGTTCCTCGGGCACCCGGGCACCCGTTAAACCGAACTCGGCTAGGACTTCGAATATCTGGAGCATCGCCGGCTTAGGCAATGGCGCGTCTTTCGGATGCGCGGCCAAGAGGGGCATGAGCTTCTTCTCGGCGAGGCGGATTGCGGCCTCTTGAAGCTGGCGTTGGTCGGAAGTTAGATCGAAGTTCATGCTGGT
>Ga0255170_1000564_pt1 | contig 13822 bp, 15 predicted proteins | sample Atl_Yuk_RepA_8d_FD_186015 | JGI IMG/M metagenome (GOLD analysis project Ga0255170, IMG submission 186015) | Freshwater microbial communities from Altamaha River, Georgia, United States - Atl_Yuk_RepA_8d | ecosystem: Environmental > Aquatic > Freshwater > River | place: USA: Georgia | collected...
GGCGGTCGGGGCGTTGAAGTTGTCACCGGCAGCCATTCGGCACAGGAAGCTGCACGTTATGCAGAAACAGCCCTTGAATTCGGCTTGGCGGCCTCCCGCGGCAGCGACTTTCACAGCCCGGACGAGAGCCACACCGACTTGGGCGCCCTGCCCTGGCTGCCAGGCCAGCTCACCCCTGTGTGGGAATTGCTGGCTGATCGCATCCAGTGAAGAAGGCCGCGCACCACAGCCTGGCAGGCATCGGGTTTGCAGTTCTGGCTTCGGCCTGCTTTGCCACACTGGACACCACCACCAAGAGCATCAGCGCCAGCGTGTCCCTGTTGGTGGCTTTGTGGTTTCGCTACGCTTTCCAGGCTGTCGTGACCACCGCGATTGTGTGGAAGGGCCGAGGTCGCAAGCTGTTCTTCACGCGTCACCCGCGTTTTCAGCTCGCCCGGGGTCTGCTGCTGTTTGTCAGCAGCCTGCTGGCCTTCTTCAGCCTCAAATACATGCCGGTAGGCGAGTTCACGGCCATCGTGCTGATGGCCCCGCTGGTCATCACGCTGTTGGCAGCCTGGACCCTCAAAGAGCATGTCAGCGCCAAGCGCTGGGCCTTGGTGCTGGGTGGCTTTGCGGGAACCATGGTCATCATCCGCCCCGACACCCAGCACTTTGACTGGGCCTTGCTGCTGCCTCTGGTTCTGGTGGTCACCAATTCCGGCTTTCAGGTGCTGACCAGCAAACTGGCCAGTGAGCAGGAGGACCCGATCACCACCCATGTGCTGACCGGCTGGACCGGGACCCTGCTGGCCTCCCTGTTGCTGCCCTTCATCTGGGAGTCTCCGCCAGACTGGACGGCGTGGGTGCGGCTTGTGCTGATGGGCGTCATGGCCACGCTGGGACATTTCTTCCTGATCCTGGCCTATGGCCGCGCACCAGCGGCCACCCTCACGCCCTACATGTATGTCCAGATCGGTTTTGCCGTGATCGGCGGCTGGGTGGTGTTCAACCACATCCCGGACCAGTGGACATTGATCGGCATGGGGCTGGTGGCGCTGTGCGGCGCGCTGGGGGCCTGGCTCACATTGCGCGAAAGCCGGGTCAAGCTGGAGCTGCCAGAATCCTGAGCCATGGCACAGTTTTTTTCCGTTCATCCCGACAATCCCCAGCCCCGTTTGCTCAAGCAGGCGGTGCAGCTGCTCAATCAGGGCCAGGTGCTGGCGGTACCCACCGACTCGAGCTACGCTCTGGTCTGCCATGTGGACGACAAGGCTGCAGCCGACCAGCTGCGCCGCATCCGTGGCATTGATGAAAAGCACCACCTGACACTGCTGTGCCGCGATCTGAGCGAACTGGCCAATTACGCCCGCGTGGACAACCGGCAGTTCCGCCTGGTCAAGCAAGCCACCCCCGGCCCTTTCACATTCATTCTGGAAGCCACCAAGGAGGTCCCCCGTCGCCTGAGCCATCCGCAGCGCAAGACCCTGGGCCTGCGTGTGCCGGACCACAAGGTGCTGCAGGACTTGCTGGAACTGCATGGTGCGCCCCTGATCGCCGCCACGCTCATACTGCCCGATGAATCCGAGCCACTGAACGATCCGGAAATCATTCGAGAACGCTTGGAACACCAGGTCGGCGCGGTGATCGACGCCGGGGCCTGTACCCTCACCCCCACCACCGTGGTGGACATGAGTGGCGACGAGCCCACGCTGCTGCGCCGGGGTCAGGGCGATCCCGCCTTGCTGGGACTCTGAGCCGCCTCGCAGGTCTGAGACAATCGGCGGGTGGACACCAGCCAACTCATCCAGACCGTTCTCATTTACGCCCTGCCGGTGATCTTCGCGATCACGTTGCACGAGGCCGCTCACGGCTATGTCGCCCAGCGTCTGGGCGACCCCACGGCCGCCATGCTGGGCCGTGTCACGCTCAACCCGGTGCCGCACATCGATCCGATCGGTACGATCCTGATGCCCTTGTTGCTGTACTTCAGTACGGGCGGAGCCTTCCTGTTCGGCTATGCCAAGCCTGTGCCGGTTCGGTTTGACCGCCTGCGCCACCCCAAGCGCGACATGGTCTGGGTGGCGCTGGCCGGTCCGGGTGCAAACCTGCTGCAGGCGCTGCTGTGGGGCGTGCTGTTGTATGTGCTGGCTGGGGCAGGTCTGACCGAGCGCTTCTTCATCGAGATGTGCAAGGCCGGCATGCTGACCAATGTGGTCATGTTCGCCTTCAACCTGTTTCCGCTGCCACCGCTGGACGGTGGCCGCATCCTGGTGGGTCTGCTGCCCTGGCGTCAGGCCATGGCGGTGTCACGCATCGAGCCCTGGGGCTTTTACATCGTCATGGCGCTGGTGATCACCGGCGTTGTCAACTCGGTGTGGATGAGCCCGCTCATGGACCTGACCTTTGCCTTCATCAAGCTGGCGCTCAGCCCGCTGAGTTTCCTGATCCGCTGATCGTTCCTATGACTTCTGCACCCCGCACCCGCGTCCTCACTGGCATCACCACCACCGGCACGCCCCATCTGGGCAATTACGTCGGCGCCATCCGCCCCACCGTGCAAGCGAGCCGCGACCCGGGCACCGATGGTTTTTACTTCCTGGCCGACTACCACGCCCTGATCAAGTGCGACGACCCGGCCCGCATCCAGCGCTCCACCATGGAAATTGCGGCCAGCTGGATCGCTGCCGGCCTCGACCCGGACAAGGTCACGTTCTACCGCCAGTCCGACATTCCCGAGATTCCGGAACTGACCTGGTTTCTGACCTGCGTGACCGGCAAGGGCCTGCTCAACCGCGCCCACGCCTACAAGGCCGCCATGGACAAGAACCATGCCGCCGGTCACGATACCGATGCCGATGTGACCGCCGGGCTGTTCATGTACCCGGTGCTGATGGGCGCCGACATTCTGATGTTCAAGGCCCACAAGGTGCCAGTGGGCCGCGACCAGATCCAGCACATCGAGATGGCGCGCGACATGGCGTCCAGCTTCAACCACCTGTACGGTGAACACTTCGTGCTGCCCGAGGCCGTGGTGGAAGAATCTGTCGCCCTGCTGCCCGGCCTGGATGGCCGCAAGATGAGCAAGAGCTACGACAACACCATCCCGCTGTTCGCCCCTGCGGCCCAGTTGCGCAAGCTCATCATGGGCATCGTGACCGACTCCAAAGCACCCGGCGAGCCCAAGTCCACCGAAGGTTCGGCGCTTTTCCAGATCTACCAGGCGTTTGCCTCCAACGAAGAAACCGCAGCACTGGCCAAAGCCTATGCCGAAGGCATTGCCTGGGGCGATGCCAAACAGATCCTCTTCGAGCGCATTGATCGTGAAGTCGGCCCCATGCGCGAGAAATACGAAGCGCTGATCGCCAATCCGGCCGAACTCGACCGTATCTTGCTGGCTGGCGCAGAAAAGGCTCGCCGGCTGGCCACGCCTTTCATCCGCGAACTGCGCCAAGCAGTGGGTCTGCGGCCATTGGCATTGGCCTCGGGAACTGAAAGCGCAACCAAAGACGAGAAACCTGCCCTGTCCACCTTCAAGCAGTACCGGGAAAAAGATGGCCGGTTCTATTTCAAGCTGGTCACACCCCAGGGCCAAGTGCTGTTGCAAAGTGTGGGTTTTGACTCTCCACGTGAAGCCGGACAGCTGATTGCCCGCCTTCAGCAAGAAGGCGCAAAGGCACTCTCCACTGGAAAGCAGCATTTCCCAGACCTCAGCCTCGACAATGAACGCCTGGCCACCCAAGAGTTAGAAAAAATCATTCAATTCAAGTAATTTGACAAAATTATCCCCAATTCGGGGGTGGCAACATTGCATATCCGCTTTGGAAGTGGTATTGTTGTACTTTTAAACTAACAAAACTATCTGAAGCATGACTGTCTATGTCATTGAAGATCATCCTCTGATGCGGGATGCGCTGACCATGCTCATCCATCGGGTGCGCCCCGGGCTCAAAGTGGTCCCCGTCCCGAAAATGAACGTTCTGGACACGGCGGTCGAAAAAAACGGTCCTGCAGAGTTGTTTTGTCTCGACCTGCAGTTGCCCGACACCCTGGGTTTATCGGGTATCCACACCATCAAGGCCAAATACCCCGATGTTTCGCTGGCGGTGGTCACCAGTTCCGACGCCACGGAATTTGAAGAGCGCTGCCTTGGTGCGGGTGCCGATGCTTTCATCGAAAAAAGCAATAACCCGAACCAGATCATCCAGGCACTCAAGAGCCTGCTGCTTCCGCAAGAAGATCAAGCGGGTGAAGACACCTCGGTCCACGTTCCGACCAAGCTGTCCAAGCGTCAGAAACAGCTGATCCTGATGCTGGACCAAGGCTTATCCAACCGCGACATTGCCGAAAAGCTCAACATCAGCGAGCACACTGTCAAAGTGCACTTCTGGCGCCTGTTCCGACGCTTGGGCGTGAACAGCCGCACGCAGGCACTGCACTTTGCCCGCACCAACGGCTGGCTCGGCATCTGAGCAAAATATTCACCATGAACAAGGGGCCTCACAGGCCCCTTGTTTTTAGTCTTTCTTGCGATTGATGATGTCGGGAGTGACGGCATCGAGCACATTGACCGTGGTCTTGACACCGTACACCACGGCAGAACCTGCTGCATCGGCCACGGCAAGCAAAGTGCAACCTTGCAACAGACCCGCAAACATCAGAACAAGCAATGGTTTCATCTCAGACAAGGGCTCAGCCCATGGTTGGGGAATTTCAGGTACAAAAAAGCCCCGGAAACCGGGGCCCTTTGGCGGAGTAGCAATGATAGCCCCACTAACCTGCTCAGGTCCGGATTCATCGTTTTTTGGTGGGGATGGGGATTCGAACTGCTATCCCGTGCTTTGGTCGGCTTTCGGCCCACAGCAGTCACTCGCACCAATAAAGTGGCTCATCACTGGTTCACACGACACCAGCAATACAAGAATTGCTGTTCTGTGCCCATGGGGGTATGGTGATCGCTCAATTCGCTTCCCATCAACTGAAAGCCTTCGCCAAATTCATGATGAAGTTTCGCATCGTCATATCGGACCACATCCAGTCCGCTGCACTGCAAAGGTCCGTTTGGACCGAAGGTGGCCATGAGCACGTATCCACCGGGTTTGACTGAGCCTCGTACCAGATCAACATACGCCTGCCGGGCGGCTGGATCGGTCAAGAAATGAAACACCGCACGGTCGTGCCAAAGGTCAAATTTCTTGTCGCCGAAGTTGTAGCGTGTGATGTCCCCAACAAGCCAGTTCACTTGCTGAGCTTTCACGCCTAGACGGCGCTTGGTGAAATCGATGGCTGCTGCTGAAATGTCGAGCACCGACAAGTCAAGGTAGTGGCGGTGCAAAAGATCATCCACCAAGGTGGACTCACCTCCACCAACATCGACGATTGCCGCTGTCTTGTCTGGGCACAGTTGCTCGATCAGGCGTAAAGACTCGCCCAGATGGGGAGCGTACCAACTCACCGCATCAAAATTTTTATTGCGGTAGACGTTTTCCCAATGGTCGGCTGAATGAATCATGGAGCACCTGATTGTGGATGCGTTGCTTGAGCAATAATATTAGACATTGCTTATGGAATATGCAACCATGAATAAACTGCTTTGCACCGCAACGGTCATCCTGCTGGCAGCCGTGCCTGCTGTCGCCAATGACAAAGCCAAGCTGATGGACGAGTTGTCAGGCTACCTAGAGTTCGTGGACTACGGCGGCGGCACCATTTTTGCCGAGCAAATTCCCAAAAGCGAGTACAGCAAGATGATGATCATCGATGCCCGTGACGCAGCCCAATTTGCCAAAGAGCACATACCAGGCGCGGTCAACATCGAGTGGCGCCAGGTGCTGGCCAAGAGTGGTGACATTCCTAAAAATAAGTCAGTACTGATTTATTGCAACACAGGCAGTTTGTCTGCACAGGCTGGCTTTGCACTGCGCGTGTCGGGCTGGGAAAACGTCAAGATTCTCCAGGGTGGATACGCCGAGTGGAAAGCCAAAGGTGGCCTTGACGCCAACGCACGATTCAGTGGTGCCGCGCCCAAGCACTGACTTGATCGCTCAAGACTAGCAGTTATTGACACACATGCGTGCATCTGATCGCTCGCATGTTTTGGCTATAGCCTTCAGCTTGGGATTGCATGCGGCGGTCTTCGCTCTGGCCAGTGGTTATCAATTCGGCTTTCGCAGCACTCAGAAAGCACCGCCTGATACCCAAGTCGTCTTCATGCAAATCTTGCCGCCGCCGCAAGAGCAAATGCCTTCCAAGGCTCAAGAACTTTCGCCAGTAGCGGAGCCGTCGCCCGAGAAACCACCAGTCGTTACTGAAGCTGCTGACGATAAGCCACCGCCAGCTAAAGAACCAGCCCGCATGGCAGCGCCACCCGCACCCACTGCTGAAGAATGGGCCTTTGCGGCTAAGTACACCAACAAAAACAGCAAGGGTTACCGCTACAGCTGGGGGCAACAGGTTCGAAGCATGATGGGGACAGCGGTGGAAGGCCCTGACCAGGGCTTCGTGCGTTTCAGAATAGAGATTGCGCCTGATGGCACGCTCGCCAAACTGGAAACGCTGTGGACGACTTCTGAAGTGGCCGAACGATTGGCCCAACAAGCAATCGAGTCCATGCCAGCCTTGCCTCCAACTCCTACCGGTAAGCCCTTGATATTCGAAAAGACGATTTCGTTTACACCCTTTGCATCAGACGGTCCTCCAAGTTACAAGGACGACTGCCTGCCAGACCCGCCTTTATTCCGTAACCCATTCGCATGGGATGGCAAATCTCCTCAAGTAAGAGCAGAACCTCCAAAAACTGAAAAGCTGGACCCTCAAGCACTGGAGGAATGTCTTAGGCAACTTCCCCAAGACTCGATTGAAGCTGAAATAACACGCGATCAAAGAGCAATGGAAAGATGGGGCTGGAGCAAATAACGACCGTTTATCAACGGCTGCTATTGGCCGAAAGCCGCCCTGGACAGATCACCACAAGGAGCCCTTCCCTGCTGAGAAAAAGCGCCAGGCCAACCGGTAAGAACTTGTATGAAGTCACCCCATACAGGCACCGAGGCACATGGCCACCCATCTCCTGCGACACAACGGCCTGAAAGCACCCGCGACCTGCTGGACGTACTGGCTGGCAGCATCGCCAGAACGGCAGCAAGAGAGAACAAGCCAAAGCCCCCACTGCCAGGCCCCAGAACCACAGCGGAACCCAGCCGAGAACTCCTGACCGAAAAAATGGTCGCCAATCGCTGGGTGTGTTCCGTCGCACGCCTCCAGCGGTGGCGCACCGTCGGCGAGGGGCCGCCGTACTTGAAGATCGTGGGGAAGGTTCTGTATCGGCTCAAGGACATAGAGGCCTACGAAGAAGCCAGCCTGGTCCGGAAGGTGTTCTAGGAGCGCCTCGGGAGGCCACGAACGGATCGGAAATTGTTCGAACGACTTGGAATAAGTTCGAACTAATCTTGGCGGAGCAGCAATTTTAGCCCCACCAACCTGCTCAGGTCCGGATGCATCGTTTTTTGATGGGGACGGGGATTCGAAACAACTTGGAATCAGTCTTCCAAGAGACTGCGAAGCATCCATGCCGTCTTTTCGTGGACATCAATTCGCTGGGTTAGGACATCAGCGGTAGGCTGGTCATTCGCCTTGTCGACGACTGGAAAGAGGTTACGAGCTGTTCTCGCCGTAGCTTCTTGCGCTCGAACGAGATGTTTGATCATTTCTGTCGCCTTGGGTACGCCTTCGACCTCTGAAATAGAAGCCCTCTTGGCAAACTCTTTGTAAGTGCCAGGTGCAGGGTACCCCAGTGCACGAATACGCTCAGCAATTACATCCAGGGCAGTCCATTGTTCGGTGTACTGGGCCATGAACATCGTATGCAAGGCATTGAACTGAGGACCCGTAACGTTCCAATGGAAGTTATGAGTCATCAAATAGAGGGTGTAGCTGTCGGCGAGTAAGTTCGACAGCCCCTCAGCTATTTTTTTCCGATCTCCATCAGAAATCCCGATGTCGATAGCCATACTCTGTTTCTTTGTTGCCATACGCATTCCTCTTGATATTCGGTTGGGGCAGCAAACATTATCTACCCTGCATCTTCTGGCAGCCCCCCCATCCAGGACGGATGAGGGGCTGAAGACGATCAAAGATCAAAACGATCGGCGTTCATCACCTTCGTCCAGGCCGCCACGAAGTCGTGCACGAACTTCTCGCGGCTGTCGTCCTGGGCGTACACCTCGGCATAGGCACGCAGGATGCTGTTGGAGCCGAACACCAGGTCCACGCGGGTGGCGGTGAACTTGGTAGTACCGGTGGCGCGGTCCACAATGTCGTAGCTGTTGCGACCGGTCGGCTTCCAGCTGAAAGACATGTCGGTCAGGTTGACGAAGAAGTCGTTGGTCAGCGCCCCTGGGCGGGCGGTGAACACGCCGTGTTTCGTGCCGCCGTGGTTGGTGCCCAGTACGCGCAGGCCACCCACCAGCACCGTCATCTCGGCGGCGGTCAGGCCCATGAGCTGGGCGCGGTCAAGCAGCATCTCTTCAGGTTTGACCACATAGTGTTTCTTCTGCCAGTTGCGGAAACCATCGGCCAGCGGTTCCAGCACCTCGAACGACTCCACATCGGTCTGCGCCTGGGTGGCGTCGCCACGTCCGGGGGCAAACGGCACGGTCACGTTCACGCCAGCGGCCTGGGCGGCCTGCTCGATGCCCAGGTTTCCGCCCAGAACGATCACGTCGGCCACGCTGGCCCCGGTGTCGGCAGCGATCTGCTCGTACACCGCCAGCACCTTGGCCAGGCGGGCGGGCTCGTTGCCTTCCCAGTCTTTCTGGGGGGCCAGGCGGATGCGCGCCCCGTTGGCGCCGCCCCGGTGGTCGGAGCCGCGGTAGGTGCGGGCGCTGTCCCATGCGGTGGCCACCATCTCGCCCACCGACAGGCCGGCGGCGGCGATCTTGGCCTTCACTGCCGCCACGTCATATGATTGGTTGCCAGCGGGCACCGGGTCTTGCCAGATCAGGTCTTCGGCGGGCACTTCGGGGCCGATGTAGCGGGCTTTCGGGCCCATGTCGCGGTGGGTCAGCTTGAACCAAGCGCGGGCAAACACCTCGTCAAAATAGGCCTGGTCGGCGGCAAAGCGCTCCGAGATCTTGCGGTACTCGGGGTCCATCTTCATCGCCATGTCGGCGTCGGTCATGATGGGCATGCAGCGGATGGACGGGTCTTCCACGTCCGGCGGCATGTCCTCGGGCCGGATATTGACGGGCACCCACTGCCAGGCGCCAGCCGGGCTCTTGGTGAGTTCCCAGTCGTAATTGAGCAGCAGCTTGAAGTAGCCGTTGTCCCACTGGGTGGGGTTCGTGGTCCAGGCGCCTTCAATGCCGCTGGTCACCGTGTCGCGGCCCACGCCACGGGTCTTGTGGTTCATCCAGCCAAAACCCTGTTCTTCCAGGTCGGCACCTTCGGGGGCCGGGCCCAGGTTTGCGGCGCTGCCGTTGCCGTGCGCCTTGCCTACGGTGTGGCCGCCGGCGGTCAGGGCAACGGTTTCCTCGTCGTTCATGGCCATGCGGGCGAAGGTGACGCGCACGTCATGGGCGGTTTTCAGCGGGTCGGGTTGGCCGTCCACACCTTCGGGGTTGACGTAGATGAGGCCCATCATCACCGCGGCCAGGGGGTTTTCCAGGTCGCGCTGGCCGCTGTAGCGGCTGCCTTCGCTGCCGCTGGGTGCCAGCCAGGCTTTCTCGCTGCCCCAGTAGATGTCTTTCTCGGGGTGCCAGATGTCTTCGCGGCCAAACGCAAAGCCAAAGGTCTTGAAGCCCATGGATTCATAAGCCACGTTGCCGGCGAGGATGATCAGGTCGGCCCAGCTGATCTGGTTGCCGTACTTTTTCTTGATGGGCCACAACAGGCGGCGGGCCTTGTCGAGGTTGCCGTTGTCGGGCCAGGAATTCAGGGGGGCGAAGCGCTGGTTGCCTGTGCCCGCGCCGCCCCGGCCGTCGGCCACGCGGTAGGTGCCGGCGGCGTGCCAGGCCATGCGGATCATCAGGCCGCCGTAGTGGCCCCAGTCGGCTGGCCACCAGGGTTGGCTGCTGGTCATCAGCTCGGTCAGGTCTTGCTTGAGCGCGGCCACGTCGAGCTTCTGCACCGCTTCGCGGTAATTGAAGCCCTGCAGCGGGTTGGTCTTGCTGTCGTGCTGGTGAAGGATGTCGAGGTTCAGCGATTCGGGCCACCAGGCCTGGGCCATGTTGGCGTGGGTGGCGCTCGAGTTCGCTCCGTGCATCACTGGGCATCCACCCGTGTTTTTTTGATCCATGTCCATCTGCTACTCCTGTGGTTTAAAAATGTCTGTCTGACTTTCGTCGAAACAGCCTGGTCTGTCTGATGCTGACATGGTCCTTGACGCACGGTATCCATACATCAGCATTCGCTTATGCGACCCATCAAGTTTTGCTGATAGGCAAGGATAATTATTGAGCCGAATGATGAAATAAAAAAGTCAATCGTATAAATCCTATCCATAGTTTTTGCAAATCGATTGGTCAGTGTTGATCATCAAAACACTACATTACCTCCTTGCCACCAGCCCAGGCAAGACTCTGCCCCTACCGTGAACCCACCGCATCAATTCAAAGGTCGCCGTGGCGTTCTTCACTAACTGAGTGACTGAATTAGCGCAGCGTTGGCCGCCCTTCGGATCACCAGGCCTGGTAATACGACGCCACCGCCATACACCCAACGCTTCAGTTCCGAGGCCGCCCCCGGCCAATCCCTCTGGTTCACTCGCCGTCGGAGTGTCGAGGTCTGAAGACGACCGGCTCCCAGGTTGAAAGTGAAGTCAATGATCGCGGCCAGACGCGATTCAGACTCCGTTGAGAGCACCGGGCAATACCGCAGGGTCGCCTGCATGGCGGTCATCAGGTCTTGTGCCAAGTAGGCTTCGGCTTGAGTCTCTGAGATCGGTGGGTGGCGAGGATCACACAGGCGGCCATACCCAATGGTCCAGTAGCCCGCTGGACAGACGTAGGGGTGAGCACGACCTGGATCGTGCTTTGGCACCCGATGAAAGCCCTCAAACCTTTTTGCAAGGTCAACAGCAGCCTTCGGAACGGCGGTCATGACCGCACCCGATCAAATACCCGGCCAAGGAACCAAAAGTTGAGCACGCCCGCCCACAGCGCCTGATCGGCATCAGTCCAGACATGCAGGATGGCGTCCCCCCAACCAGCACCCGCACCTACCCCAGCAGCAAACGTTGCTGTCTTGGCTGCACAGTACAAAGCCATGAACCAATAGGTGATGACGGGACGAACGCTCGCAGAGAGCGCGTCGGCCCAGGCGATGCCAGACCGCTGGCGCAGCGCCGTTTTGAAGGACATGACGCCGGCGACGATTTGCTCGTCGGTCTTACCAGCATTGGCGCTGGCTTCGTCGATGATGTGCTGGACCTGCTCGACCAGCCCGATGGCCTCATGGCCAGGCACCAGGCCAGCCAGTTGAACGACCAGGGCGCTGAGTAGGTCGACCTGCTTTTCCAGGGCGGCCAAGCTGTCAAGCGGGTTGAGCTTGCGCAGAAGTTCGATCTTGGCCAGGTTGCGTGTGCCCAGTTTGTCGCTGCTCGGGTAGATGCTCGGCAAGACATCACGAGGCTTGCCCGGTTGCACGATGTCAAATGGGCACTGGGCCATCATGGCTTTGGTGATGCACAAACAGGCCTCATCGGTGCTGTCTCCGAAGTAGAACCAGCCGAGACCTTCGGTGAGGCCATGTTGCGCCAGAATCGTCAGCCCATCGCGGCTGTCGACATATTCACGCTGCGACACGATCCCGATGACCTCGTTTTCGTACTGCTTCCCATACATCAGGAACTGCAGTTCGCCCTGTTTGAACAAGTGCGCGCCGATGTCGATGGATGCGCCAGCGAATGAAACGGTGTATGCGTCTGAAAAGTCCTCAGACAAATCGCTGGTTTGAAAATCCCATTGATGCAACTTCACTCGCTCCTCTGCCCGAGACAGCTCTTTCGACAGGGCGTCGAGGTGCAAAGCCTCATCCATAGCCAAGCGGATGAGGTTCTGCGCGGCGTACTCGGTATCGCGAAGGTAGGGGTGCATCTTTTTTGTGTGTTATTGATTAAAAGTACTGTAACCAACCAGGTCAGCAGGCACTCTCTGCCGAGACCAGTCGATCACGACTAATCGGTACGGCACCAAAATCCTGTTTTTTCGTCGACCCCCTCCCGCCGTACCACGGCCAAAAAGTCAGGAGGTTCTGAGACAAAACGGGGTTTGAGACGGATTTCGGGGGTGGGTGGCCATGGGGTCAGTCAGGAGCCCATAGCAAAAAGCCCCGCGTGGTGCGGGGCTCTGAGCGCCTGACAACCCGGCTGAGCGAGTTAGCAGGACTTGTTCTGGCGGAGCAGTGAAGACGGCCCCACCAACCCGCTCAGGTCAAGAAGCATCGTTTTTTGATAAGGCCGGGGATTCGAACCTCCTCGAACCAGAGGCCGATCCCATATTCTCTCCGCCGGGGTGTCAACCCCGGGTGGAGGTTTTCACCTCCACACTGGCCTTGATCGCGTTGGAGTACGGGCAGATGCCATGGGTGGCTTCCACCAGCTTTTCCGCCTCGTCGGTGGGAAGCCCCGGAAGGTAAACATCCAGTTCGGCCGTGATGCCAAAACCGCCTGCGGACCGCGGTCCGATACCAATCGTGGCCGTCACCGTCGTGCCGGCAGGAACCTTGATCTTTGTTTGACCAGAAGCCACACGCATAGCGCCAAGGAAGCACGCCGAATAGCCGAGTGCAAACAGCTTTTCGGGGTTGGCGCCGTCGCCGCCCGGCCCGCCCAGTTCCTTGGGCACCGTGAGCTGAAAGGACATGCTGCCATCGGCCAGAGAGGTCTGGCCATCACGTCCACCGCCGCTGGCTGTGGCTGTGGTTTTGTATTTCGCGTCTACGGTCATGATTTTTCCTTTGGGAGTGATGTGGTGGTTGGGTCGATTGGAGAGTAAGCCTCAGGCGAGGTCAAAGCGGTCCAGGTTCATCACCTTGGTCCAGGCGCGTCCGAAATCCTGCACGAAGCGGGTCTTCTGGTCGTCCTGCGCATAGTGCTCAGACAGGGCGCGAAGCTGCGAATTCGAGCCGAACACCAAGTCCACACGAGTACCCGTCCAGCGCACCTGGCCGGTTTTGCGGTCGCGACCCGCGTAGGTTTGGGCACCTTCATCCTCGGGTGACCAGGTCACGCCCATGTCCGTGAGGTTCACGAAGAAGTCGTTGGAAAGCTGCCCCGGGCGATCCGTGAGGACGCCAAGCCTGGAGCCGTCGAAGTTGGTGTCCAGCACGCGCAGGCCACCCACCAGCACCGTCATCTCGGGCGCGCTGAGCGTGAGCAGCTGCGCCTTGTCCACGAGCAGTTTCTCGCCGGGCTGGCTGAAGTTTTTGGCCTGGTAGTTGCGGAAGCCATCGACCTGCGGCTCCATCGCGGCAAAGCCTTCCTCATCCGTCTGTGCCTGAGAGGCATCCACCCGGCCCGGGGTGAAGAGCAGATTCAGGTCGTGACCCGCAGCCTTTGCTGCCGCTTCCACCGCGGCATTGCCGGCCAGTACGATCAGGTCGGCGATCGAGACCTGCTTGCCGCCGGCTGCCTGCGCATTGAACGATTGCTGGACGTCTTCCAGCTTCGCGAGCACCCGGGCCAGCTGCGCGGGGCGGTTCACAGCCCAATCTTTCTGAGGGGCCAGTCGGATGCGGGCGCCATTCGCGCCGCCGCGCTTGTCCGAACCGCGGAAAGTCGAGGCCGAAGCCCAGGCGGTCGCCACCAGTTCGCTCACCGTCAGGCCGCTGGCCATGACCTGCGCCTTGA
>Ga0255170_1000585_pt1 | contig 13340 bp, 14 predicted proteins | sample Atl_Yuk_RepA_8d_FD_186015 | JGI IMG/M metagenome (GOLD analysis project Ga0255170, IMG submission 186015) | Freshwater microbial communities from Altamaha River, Georgia, United States - Atl_Yuk_RepA_8d | ecosystem: Environmental > Aquatic > Freshwater > River | place: USA: Georgia | collected...
CGTATTACCTCTTCAATTTTGCGATCAGCATCTGATACTGGGGTCAAATCTGGTTTTTCTGTGATTTGTAAATCAGTTGATCTAAATCTAGAGATTGAGATCTGATCTGCCATATCGGCAAGCAGATGGGCTAACTCAAGATCACTCACCACAGCAGTTTACTAAGGTTTAGCTTTGATCTAAACCAGAGGCCACAATAAGTGAGCTTGCCCTTGTTTTTACCTTAATACCAGTAATAATAGTTTTATGGCCTATGACCCTAAAGCACTTTTTCAAACCCCCAAGCAGCATCTACTTTATAACTGTTAAGTAAAAACCTACCGCGATAAATTAGATGGCATACTTAAGGTGAGGGTTAACAATAAGATCTATTTTCTACTTATAGCTTTACTGCCAATTACAGCTTGTGGATCAGCTGCTAAACCCATTAATCAGGCAAATCGATCATGTACTGTTGTTGAAAAAGATGAGGTTAAATCACATATCTCAAATCAAATTGAGGCAATTGCTAGCTTAGATTGGGAAAAAGCATACACATTTGCTGCTCAATCCTTTAGGGATGGAGTTACTCTTGATCAATTTGCCAGAATTATCCAACGCCAATATCAGATGATAATTATTAATGATTCTTACTCATTTAGTAATTGTGCTATAAAAGATGGAATATTTAATCAAGAGGTTAACTTTGAAAGTATGGCTGGGCAATACCTACTAAATTATCGATTAAGCAAGGTTGAGAATAAATTTGGAGTGGTTGGAGCTGAGGTTATCCCTTTGATTAATACCTAAAAAACCAGCACTACCTTATTTACTAAAGGTAGTGCTGGTTTGCATACCTTTTTTACTTAATCTCGATTACCCGAGGCTTTTTCTCCTCTGGGATCTGGCGCTCTAACTCAATCTTTAGCACACCATCCTTTAACTCAGAGCCTAGAACTTTGACATGATCTTCTAGAGCAAAGCTTTGTCTAAATTGACGAGCTGCTATTCCCTTATATAGGTAGTTAGCCTCAGATGATTCCTCACTAGCTGATTGAGAGCCCTCAACAGTTAATTGATTGTTAGCAAGTTCAATCTTTAGATCCTTCTTGCTAAAGCCAGCAACCGCCATCTCAATCTGATAGTGATCATCATTTACCTGCTTGATGTTGTATGGGGGAAATGAGGTATTACGGCCAATTAGGGCATTAGACATCTCATCTAATAAGCGCATTGGTCGATCAAAGCCAACTGCCCAAGACTCTAAGTTTGGAAAGAAGTTAGCTAGGGAAATACCGGTAGTTGGGTATTCACGTTTTGTTAATGTGGTCATGCTTATTTCTCCTTATATATTAAGCGAGAAGTTTTCTTCGCTGAGATCCCCGTTCGGCAGATCTCACTGGCCTTAACCAAGCTGGATTTAAAAAAATTCCCACCATCAGTAGGTGGATGGGAATACCCCCATTAACTATGGGTTTAATTTAAGTTTACTTTAACCTCTTTTTAAGGTTTATCTTCACCTAAAGTTATTTAAGTTAGCGCTTTGCCTTAAATCTTAATTTACCTTGCCTGTAGAGGATGAGCCCACTTCCCCAACTCAAGCAACTTAAATTACAAATTAGGGAGATCAATGCTAAGTGCAAAAAGACTTGTATTAGCGATCACCACAACCTGCCTAGTTATAAGCGGTATTCCGACAGCTTCAGCTGCTGGAATTGTTTATATGGAGCCGGTAGCAAGTGGTGTTTCACTAACTGATATCGCTACCTCAGGTGACCGAGTTGGCTCATACCTAATAGGTGGCATCCCAGATGGTATGGGTGTTATTAAAAGTGGCAACAAATTAAGAATTATTACAAACCATGAGTGGAGTAGCTCAAATAAGACAGCTCAAGAAAGATCATCTACCGGCAAATTAACTTCAGCCTCATATATCAGTGAGATGCATTATGACTTGAACAGCAAGAGTATTGTCGCTGCTAAGGATTTTATGCAGTACATAGATTGGTTTGATTACACAACTCTTGATTACACATATGAACCGGTAGCGCCAAAGGGTGCTGCACCAACTGATCAATATGGCTCAGTAAATCATGGTCGACTTCTAAATAGATTCTGCTCGGCAACTCTTGCCCCAGCTGGCACATTTTTTGATAAAAAATCTGGCACCGGGTATGAGGGCGCAGTTTACTTAACTGGTGAAGAGGGCTCGGATGAGAGCCGTGCATTTGCCTTTGACCAAGATGGTGATGGCGCTCAGATCCCTGGCCTTGGCCTTGCGGCTTGGGAAAACTTTAAGCCAGCTCCAACTACCGGAAAGACAACTGTAGTTTTTGGAAATGAGGATGGCTCTGCCACCGATAGCCAACTATGGATGTATAAGGGAACTAAGCAAAAAGATGGCACCTGGTATGAGAATGCTGGGCTAACTAATGGCTCACTCTATGTCTTAGCTACTGATGTTAAGAATGATAATGAGTTCCGTGCAAAGTATGGCAAAAATAAGCCAGCCAATATCTCATTTGCAAAGGTTGATTGGAAAGTAAATGGTGCTGTCCAAAATGCCCAAGCTAGAACTGGGGGTATGACCCTAGCTCGGGTTGAGGATGGTCATTTTGATCCAAGAAAGCCAAATGATTACTACTTTGTAACCACTGAATCAAATAAGGATCCTGGTGCTACTGCACCAAATCCAGCTACCCCAACTGTTTCTCGAGATGGTGGCGCATTATGGCGATTATCATTAAAGGATGTTAATGATCCACTTAAGGGTGGCTCCTTAACTATGTTGTTAGATGGCTCTGAGGCCCCATACCTTGCTAAGCCTGACAATATTGTGGTTGATGATCTGGGTAACATCCTGATTCAAGAGGATCCAGGTAATAATGCGGCAGTCTCTCGCGTAATTTCCTATCGAATCTCAGATGGCAAATTAGCAGTTATTGCTAAGTTTAAAGATCAATACTTTGCTGAAGGTGGTGCTGAGTTTATTACTCGTGATGAAGAGTCCAGTGGAATTATTGATGTCACTGAATTCTTAAGAAGCAGCAAAACAGATAAAGCTAAGTACTACATGTTGAATGCGCAAATTCATGCCACGCCAACTAAATCACGACCTGATTTAGACCCTAAACCTGCAAATATAGATGATGCAGTTGAGGGTGGACAATGGTATGTAATGAAGGTAAGTAGTTGGTCAGGTATCTACTCCTAAGATAGCTGATCAATAAAAATTACTTCTAATGTGGTGGAAGTAATTACAGGGATAAGTATCCCCCACCGTTACCCTTCCAACGGTGGGGGATACTTACGCTCTCCAATCAGGGGTAGTATTTAAAATAAGTGGATTAATAACTATTGATTCCAAATTAATTGAGGTCTAGCCTTAATAGATGTATCAGCACGGAGTTAAAAACACCCTTAAGGGTGGGGCGATAGTTTTTGGTGGCTCTGCCATCTTTTTACTGATAGCACCTGAGATTTTTTTAGATCTACTGGGCTTTGAAAGTAGCCCAGAGTTAATCTGGTCGATGCGGATGATTGCAATTACCTTAATCGCACTTGCTGGCAATATGTGGCAAAACTCTAAATTAAATAACAGTGCAGCTGGTGTTAAATTTGTTGGCCGGTTGATGTTTATATCTGCCTTAGCTTTGGGTGTATTAACAATCTTTATTCCGACAGAGCTAACCCCATTTTCAATTATCTACGCTGCAATCGGACTTAGCTTTGCCCTGTTATATCTAATCAATCTGGTAAGAAAGTAGTTCTGACATATAGTTAGGTATGAAAAACTCTAAGCGAGTAGCCAAGGTTAAAAATGGCTTCGCTCCTAAAATCTGTATTACCTGCAAGTTGCCATTTGAGTGGCGCAAAAAATGGGGTAAGGATTGGCAAAATGTTAAGTACTGCAGTAAAAGGTGTGCTGGCTAAGTGAAGCGGATAATTTATATCCCATTTGACCACCTACACCCTAAGTATGGAGCACTTAAGGATGCCGATCCAAAGAGTGATCTAATAATTTTAATCGAATCAGCCCGCATGGTAGCTGGTGGTAATTGGAACAAGGTGAGATTGTATTTTCTTATCTCTTCCGCCAAGCATTTTAAGGTAGAGCTTGAGCAATTAGGGTTTAAGGTTAAATATATAAAGGCTGCCACCACAATTGATGGGCTTAAGCAGGTACTCAAGGAGTATCCAAAGCTACCAATAATCTCAGCCCACCCATCCTCACATCTGCAATCAAAACAATTAGCTGATTTTGGGGTCAGCTTTGTTGAAAATGATTTTTTCCTTACCCCGCGTAATTTATTTACTGCCTGGGCAGATAATCAAAAGAGTTTTTTAATGGAGAGCTTCTACCGCGCTCAACGTAATCGATTGGGTGTATTAGTTGAAAATGGTAAACCTGTTGGTGGCAAGTGGAACTTTGATAAGGAGAATAGATTACCCCCACCTAAAAATTATAAGTACCCGCCATACTTAAAACATAAGCCAGATGAGATTGATCAGATGGTTGCAGATGAGTTGGGAATTACCCCTTGTGATGCTTGGGGAACAAGTAGAAAAGCAGCCAAGGCGCAGCTAAAAAACTTTATCGATAACCACTTTGCCAACTTTGGCCCATATGAGGATGCAATGACTAATGAAAATTGGGCGCTGCACCACTCACTGCTTAGCCCCTATCTAAATAATGGCCTGCTACATCCTGCTGAGGTATTAACCGCTGCCCTTAATGCATATAAGAAAGGAGTAGTTGATATTGCCTCTGCTGAAGGCTTTATTCGCCAAGTAATTGGTTGGCGAGAGTATGTAAATGGCATGTATTGGTATCTAGGGGCTGATTATAAAAAGAGTAATCATCTAGCTGCTAATCGTAAGCTATTACCATTATTTACCGATCCTACTAAAACTAAAATGAGTTGTATTAAAACTACAGTTGCAGATATCAAAGAGCGGGCTTGGGTGCATCACATACCACGGCTTATGATCTTAAGTAATTTAGCTTTAATTACCGGAACTAATCCCCAGCAATTTTTAGATTGGATGCGGAGTGAGTTTATTGATGCTACCGATTGGGTAATGGTGCCAAATGTAATTGGTATGGGGGTGCATGCTGATAATGGCAAGATGATGAGCAAACCATATGCAGCAGGGGGTGCTTACATCTCTAGAATGAGCACCTACTGCAAATCTTGCGTATATGATCCGAAGTTAAGAGTTGGTGATAATGCTTGTCCATTTACTACCTTGTATTGGGATTTTCTAGATCGACATAAGGATGAGTTTGTAAAAAATCACAGAATGAGCCAGCAAATTAACGGAATTAAGAGATTATCTGATTTACCTCAATTAAAGCAGCGTGCAGTTGAGGTACTGGCGGGATTAGATAAGGGGTTGATCTAGGATCTAAGGTATGAAAACTGCCTTTCAAAGTATTGCCAGTTTTACTGGAGTTGGTTTAGTTTTTCTATATGCAATTGGCGCTGCTAGATGGACTGCTACTGGCAGTAGTTGGTATCGATCATTAACTGCACCAAGTTGGCAGCCGCCAGATTTTATCTTTGGCATTATTTGGCCATATAACTTTGTAATTTTAGGAGTAGCAGCAGTAACTGTTGCTAATCGGTTAAGTACCCCTAAGGTAATAACCTACTTAAGTATCTTTGCCCTTTCGATTATTTGCGCACTCACCTGGTCATATCAATTTTATGGGCCACATAATTTAGGGCTAGCCTCTATGGCATTGATAGGAGCTGCAGTACTTACAATTCCAATGTTATTTTTTATCTACCAAGCATCCCTTGGTGTATTTATTGCCACTCTGCCATATCAAATATGGGTAATCATCGCTAGCTACTTAAGCTCTACCTACGCTAAGTTAAATTAGTTACGCGCCCTATGGGCTGATTTAGATAAGAAGATAGCAAATACTAAGGCCACAACCACCAAAGCATTCAGCCCTAACTCATATAGTGCTCGCTGGAATGCATCATCTGTTTTCTCAGCGGTTAAGGTTAGCGATGCACCAACAGTTAATATGTGCCGGACTGCTGCGATTACACCAATAATTAAAAACTTATCTAATTGATAAACACCATCGGTAAAGCGTGAGATCACAGTACGTAGTATTTCTAAGATGATAACTATAAATAAGATGTCATTAACACCTTGGATCATGCCATTTGGGAAAAAGGGCGTAGTTTCAATTAACCTCTTTATGGAGTAAAAGAAGGCACCTAAACCAATTATAAAAAGTGAGATTGCAAGAATTGCATGAAATACATCCTCAACTAAATCAACATACTTAACTGGAAGAATTGAGGTTTCAATCCGCTCTGATTTACTCTCCTTAGCCATAGTTTAAATATATAAGTAGAGTGTAAATATTTAGGGATATGACGGTGGTTTTCACTTAAATCTTTATAAATCTGGCAATTACTTTAACTACTACTGATGATCTATTTTTTGCTACCCAGTAGTAGGCGTAATCACCAACCCTACCTGAGCTGCTAAGTAGCAGAGATAGAAATTTATTACCCCTTAATTTGAGTAATAATGCAACTGCTTTAGCAGATTTATATATTTTACTCTCAAATAAAACTTGAACTGATTGTTCACACTCTTGATAAGTTAGACCAAATTTATTTAAATCTGCACTTTGGTAGGAAACTGCTTCTATTGGTAATTTTGCTCTTACCCACTGCACAGATTGTTTACAAAACTCACACTGGCCATCGTAGATAACGGTAATCTTACTCATTTATAACTACTGTCTAAATTAAGTGATTAATTAGATATTGCAGATCTACTACTCGGCGAAATCTCCACCGCGGCCAGTAGTTTTATTTTTAGGTGGCTTTGGTTTTTCGTATTTGTACAAAAACACCCCTAGCAATATCACTAGAGGTGCTAATGTAAGTAAAAACTCCTTCATTGCTTAATTACATACCAAAGATGGCCAGATTTGCAACCACAAATACTGCGATATCTAGAATTACGATCAAAGCAGCTGTTGCTGATACAAAGGAGCGTGAGCTAGCAATTTTTGTAGCTAAAGCGCTCTTTTTAGCAACCTTAGCAAGATCATCACATACTGCTTCACCTTCGCGAATTGCAGCATATTGGTTTATGGTAGTTAATACACCAGTCACCGCAACTACCACAAGTGCGAAGTACTTAGCCTCATCACTTGCCTTATCAAAGTAACCAAGGGCTGAAAGCACAAAGGTTGCAATTAAGACTAATACTGGTTGCATTTGAGCTTTTATAATTTGTGCTCTTTGCTGGTTCCAGGTTTCAATTAACTCTTCTTCATTCATTTTGATTCTCCATCTTTTGTTTTGGATGTTGTCATCCCTATCTGTAGCCAAGTTTAGGTTACGCCCAGAGGTATTTTTGGCTTAGTTTCTAAAATTTACTTAAAGTTTTTATGAACTTGAATACCTTTTGCGCTCTGGGCCTTCAAATATTTGTGCTTTATGGCAGGTATTAGGTGCTCTGCCCTACTACCTGATGTTTTAACCAATCTTGATATAGCTGATCTAATGGCCAAGCAGCACTTGCCCTAATTGATACTCCCCGAGCTCCAGTTCTACGTACTACCCCTTTTGCCAAAATTAAATTATTACCTTTAATAATATGAGCATAACTTTGTTGGGTATCTTCAAAAAAGGTTAAATCACTACAGCCAAATCCATCTTCAAGGGTTAGAAATAAAACTCTTTTACCACTTCTAATTGGTGGGGATTGAAGTGCAACCTTTGCCCCAACTACTAATACCTGCTGATTTGATCTTAGCTTTACTAAATTGCTTGATTTACAAACCCCCATGGCATCTAAAAATGGTGCGTACTGTTTTAGTAGATGCTCAGTAATATCAATACCTAAACCTGCTAATTCACTACTTACCTGCTCAGCCTTTGTGATATCAGGTAGCCCTAAGCTATCTATCTGCCCAGGAGAGAGCGCTAGAGATAATTGGCCAGCGTTAGATTTACCAGCATTTAATTGCTTTAACTCACTTAGATGGATATATAAATCTCTTCGATTTAACTTACTATCCATACCAATATTATGTAATTGATCAAATGCCCCAATCTCTACCAGTAATTGAGTAGTTGGCCAATGTGCTCCTGAGCGATAGGTAAAATCTGCTAAATCTGTATAAGGTCGATTAGCAATTATGGAGTTAATCTCATCTTTTGAAATACCAGCAATATCAACTAAGCCAACTCTGATTGCATAACCTAAAGCATCTGGTAGTGATAATACCTTCCCAGTTGAATTGGTATTAGGTGATCGGTAGCGATAAGCCTTAATATCTTTATCAACCTTTTCCACCTGATAACCTAAATTAGATTTATTAATATCAACTGGCAGTATTTTTATCCCCCATTGACGTGCTTCATCAATTATTAATCGCTTTGGATACATCCCTGGCTCATGAGTTAAAACTGATGCTAAAAAAGCTGCAGTGTGATGAGTTTTAAGATATGCCGATTGATATGTAGTTAAGGCAAAGGCTGATGCATGTGCTTTACAAAAACCAAATGAGGCAAAATCTGCCAAAATCTGCCAACACCTATCCACAACTTTTTTGCTGTAACCACGAGCGGCAGCAAGTGAGTAAAACCAATCACATACTCTTTGCGCACCCTCTTTATTACCAAGATTTCTGCGCATCTGATCTGCTGCGCCATAACTAGATCCAGTCATTATTGAGATTATCTGTATTACCTGTTCATGAAATACCACTACCCCTTGAGTTTGCGAAAGAATTGGTGCTAAATCCTTATCAATAAATGTGGCTTTAGTTATGCCATGCCTTGCATTTAAAAATGGTGTGATCATCTCAGATTTAATTGGCCCTGGCCTAAATAGGGAGATACCAATAACTAAATCACTAAATTGATCTGGGGCTAACTTGCCAACTAACTCTCGCTGCCCTGGACTTTCTACCTGAAATAAACCAATGGTTCTAGTTGATCTAATTAGATCAAAGGTTAATGGATCATCTAATGGGATCTTATTTATATCTAACTCTTTTTCTTCAACTGCTGCCACCTGCTTTAAGGTGTAAGCAATAGCAGATTGCATCCTTACTCCCAATACATCTAGCTTTAAAAACCCAAGATCTTCAACATCATCCTTATCAAAGGTAAGCATTGGGTAATTGCTTTGGTTGATAGTAATTGGTGTGTAATTTTGCATACTCAAATCTGATATCACCACTGCGCATGGATGCATTGATAGGTGTCTAGGTAGTTTATCTAACCGCATAGCTAGGTTAATTGTGGCTTTAATTTTGGGAGCAGATAGATCTAACCTATTTAACTCTGGTAATTGCTTTATCGCATTACCAATATTTCTTGCACTGATATGGGGCATAGATTTTGCTAGTAAATCAATTTGAGTTGGATCAACACCAAGTGCTGCGCCAACATCCCGGATAGCATGGCGAGCGCGATATCTCTCCACCATCGCTACCGTGCCACACCTAGATAAGTTATTGGGATTATGCCAACTCTTATCCCCATACCGATTAAAGATTAAGTCATAGATTTCATACCTGCGATCTGACTCCACATCAATATCAATATCAGGTAATTCATTTCGCTCAGCTGAGCAAAATCGCTCCATTAGTAAATCATTACTAATTGGATCTACCTCAGAGATACCAAGTAGGTGGCAGGTTAGTGATCCAGCTGCGCTACCGCGTGCTGCAACTCTGATCCCTAACTGCTTAGCACCATCGACAATATCTGCCACCGTTAAAAAGTAGGAGGCAAAACCTAATTTATTAATGATCTCAATCTCCTGTGCTAGCCGATTTGAGACCTGGTTATACATAGCAGGTGGGTAGTAGTAATCAATTTGATTACTAGCTTTTTGTTGTAGTTGAGTTATTAACTGCTGCTGATTATTTGCACCAAATAACTTTGGCTCTGGCAGATGTATGCCGCCTACTCCGATCTCATCTCTTACCGACAAGCTAGCCATATCTGCCCATAAGGCGGTGGTTTCTAATAGGTGCTGGCCATTAATTGCCCCAGCTGCTTGCGCAATCTGCTGTGCTACCTGATACATCTGATCACTATCTTTTAAGTAACCCTGATTATTACCCCGCTCCACACTGGCATCACTTAATAAGACTAACTTTCTACTAGCATCTAATAGATCAGCAATTGGGCCATCACTAGCCTCCTTCATTCTTACCTGATTTGTTAAAACAGCCGGTAATTGGTTATTTACCGCAAAGCTATAAGCTCTAGCTGCATTTGCGGTGGAGTATGGGTGATCTGGCCGCATTAAGTGACTAACACACTCAATTGCAGTATTGGCAAAGTACTTACTACTTAACTTAAAGGTATTTAACGCCGCTTTTTCTTTTCTAGCTATTAGATTTTTTAATACCGATGATCTAGGTCCATGAAGTAGTAGTAGCTCAGATGAGTATTGATAAAATCGCTCTAAAATCTCAATACTTAATACCCCGTCACAATTATTGGTATTTACTGCAGTTAGTAATCGATAGAGTGAGGATAATTTGCCACTTTGTGCAAGCAGGGTAATGCGATCTGATTTTTGAATAAATCCTAAATTAACTCCAAGTATTGGTGTTATGCCATATTGTTCACAAGCTTTAGCAAATACAACTGCACCTGCCATATTTTCATTATCAGTTAATGCCAATCTACTCATCCCAAGCTCAGCAGCTTTAGCCACTAAATCCTGTGGGTGGCTAGTGCCGTACTTAAAGGAGTAACCACTAGATAGTGATAGATGAGTAAATTGTTTTTTCATCTACTACTTGCTTCTTGAGGTAGATCTAATCTGCCACTGCTTACTACTTTGGTTGTACTCAATCTCAAAGGTAGCAATTGCACCAATTGGCGCTGCCTCTACCTGCCAGACCCTACTTACCTGCTCACTTACCTGATCATCAATGGAGTTACTAGCAATCTCTTTCCACCATTGATTTGTTTGCAGGTAATTACTTAATACCTGGTTAATATGAAATCTAATCCCCTGATAAATAAACTCAACTGGTGCACCCTGCTCACCTACCTGGCAGATTTGGGCAGGCAGATTTTGCGTAGATTTGGGGGGTAATTTGCGTTCGAACATTTGTTCGATAAGATACTAAACCCCACCGACAACTGGCAAGTGGGGCAGCTAGGGCAATTAGTAAAAGCTTGGCCGTAGTTTTTTGCTGCGCTAAAAAAGTGTGACAGGTGGCGGCAGCTCTATTGCCTTAGCTAATTGCTCACCATTATTTCTAGCATTGTTGACCTGATCTGAAACTGGCCAAAAGGTTAACTGCTGATCTGAATTGGGTAGATCAATCATATTTAAATAATCATTAACCTCACCTTTTTCAAGTTGAGTAGTACTTAACCAGGTGGGCCATAAGCTCTTTGGCAAAATAACTGGCATCCGATTGTGAATTGGAATTAACTTGCCTAATGCTGATCTGGTAATTATCGATGTGGTAGTAATTTTCTGATTACTTATTGGATTAACCCAACTCTCATAGATTCCAGCTATGGCTAAGGTTGAGCCATCTTGATTTGAGATATAAAAGGGCTGCTTGGGTTTGTAACCGCCAAACTCAGTTGCCCACTCATAGTAGCCAGATACTGGTATTAAACATCTTCTAGCTCTAAATGCTGCTCTAAAGCTTGGTTTTTCTGCCACTGATTCAACCCGGGCATTAATAGCATTGCTCTGCCTACTTGCATCCTTTGCCCAAGTGGGAATTAATCCCCAACTTGCAGTACTTATACTCCGATCTATCCCGGCACTATCGTTAGCAGTTATAAATGGAATTGAGGTAGTAGGTGAGATATTCCAATTTCGAGAGGTAAATGAGGCATCCTTAATACCAGCTGCAAACTCAAGAGCTAAATCCTCTCCTGAGATATTAAGAGCGTATCTGCCACACATAGTTAAAGCATAAACAAAAGATTAAAAAGATATTTAATTTTTTACAAGTATTGTTAAATTAATTCCATTATTACTACATGGCCCCATACTTAAATTTCCATTTTTATCGCATATAACCTGCTCGCGATAACCTGCAATCGAGCCGGCAGCTCCTGGAACTCCTTGTGGCCCCATTTGTCCTTGTGGACCTTGAGCTCCTTGTGGACCAGATGAACCACCTGGACCTTGCGGACCGGTATCACCTTTTTCTCCTTGCGGGCCAACATCTCCTTTATCCCCTTTTTCACCAGTATCGCCTTTATCGCCTTTTTCACCTTGAACTCCTTGGGGACCAGTTGCACCAGTAAATCCTCTCTCTCCTTGCGGGCCAACATCACCAGGAATTCCAGATCTACCTGCAGTAGCGATTGGATCCAATGGTTCATTTAACATAGCCCGAACATTTTTCATTAAATATTTAGCTGAACTATTTGGAGATATCAACGGACCTTGAGGTCCTAAAATCAAATTAACAACTGCCATATCAATATCATTTTGTTTAGCGATCTGAACTATTGCCGGATTTTGTAGAGCATTAGCAATTGAGTTATTTATCGCAAGAGTTAAGGCAGCAACCATAAATACAAAAACTAAAATACGTTGGATAATTACAGTGAAAATATTATTCATAATTGACTAAATCTGCCCAATGGTATCGTTTGCAGACTCCATCTGCTTTGAGTGGTGCTCTCTTAGATCAACCCAAATAATTAAAATTAAAATTGGAAGCGCAATATCGGTAAATACAAATATTGGAAATTGAGTCAGATACTCAAGATAAAAGTAACCAGTTTGCACATAAGAGGTAATTTGAGCTGTTACTAAACTAATTGGCCATACTAAAGCTGTAACTGGCAGAAATTTAATGGCACCATGTCGGCCTCGAGAGTAGATAAGCAGGCAGATTGGAGCAAAGGTTGAGATTAAGATCCAGCCAATTGAACTAAAAATTAGCTCTGCTCTGCGCAGTGGATCAAGTTGATTTTGGGGATTTATAAAGAAAAAATTTGGAAAAGTTGCAATTACCAGCCAGAAGACTAGAAATATCAAACAGCCAATAAGAGCTGCTACATAATCTAACCGGGTTAATAATACTTTACGTTCAATATAAGGCTCCAAACTTATAAATTAAGTTTGGCATTAATTACCTACTAAACCTAAGGGTTGAATTTAACAGGTAAAGAGTATCAGCAAATTGAAGTACTTAACAGTTGGAAAGAACTCTTACGATCGCAGCTTTTTCAGCATCTGTAACCCAAAGTGAGTACTTTGCCTTAACTGCAACTTGGCGAGATACATACTCACACCTAAATGATTTATTAGGTGGCAGCCAGGTAGCAGCATCACCATCGCCTTTTTGACGGTTTAGTTTG
>Ga0255170_1000629_pt1 | contig 12535 bp, 11 predicted proteins | sample Atl_Yuk_RepA_8d_FD_186015 | JGI IMG/M metagenome (GOLD analysis project Ga0255170, IMG submission 186015) | Freshwater microbial communities from Altamaha River, Georgia, United States - Atl_Yuk_RepA_8d | ecosystem: Environmental > Aquatic > Freshwater > River | place: USA: Georgia | collected...
TGGGGGCTGCCCCCAGCCTTGTCTGGGCTTCCGGTGCGCTGTTTGCGGCAGCATTTGTGATCCTGATCCCGATCGCGATCTGGATCTACATGCTGGTGTTCGCGTTTTCTTCCCTGTGGTTTGCGCATTTCGCGTTGGCTGCGCTGGCCGAGCGGCGCGAGCGCAGCATGGACGACGTGATCGATGTCCCGGCGACGACCGTGGCCCATTCTCCCCACGCCACGGACCGTTTAGCATCGCCGCATGAACCCTTCGAAGACCACCACACCCATTGATCGCAACCCGGCTCCCCTGCGTGTGGGACTCATCATCATTGGCGACGAGATCCTGTCAGGCAAACGTGCCGACAAACACCTGCCCAAGTTCATCGAGATCCTGGCCGCGCGCGGCCTGCAGCTGGCCTGGGCCGAATACCTGGGCGACGATCCGGCGCGCATCACAGAGAGCCTGCAGCGTGCTTTCGCCTCGGGTGATGTGGTGTTTTCCTGCGGAGGCATTGGCGCCACGCCCGATGACCACACGCGCCAGTGCGCCGGTCAAGCCCTGAGGCGCCCCCTGGTGCTGCACCCTGAGGCCGAGCGTCTCATTCGTGAGCGCATGCAGGACACAGCACGCGAGCAAGGCGTGCCTTACGAGCCGGAGCGTGCCGACAACGTCCACCGGCTGAACATGGGGGTGTTTCCCGAGGGGGCAGAAATCATTCCCAATCCGTACAACAAGATTCCCGGTTTCAGATGTGAGCAGCGACTCCATTTTTTGCCTGGGTTTCCGGTCATGGCATGGCCCATGGCCGAATGGGTGCTCGACACGCATTACGCAGCCCATTTCCACAGCGTGGCGCAGGTCGAGAAATCCATCATCTTGTTTGGCGCCATGGAATCGACGCTCGCACCGCTGATGGAAAGCATCGAGGCCCGGCATCCTGCGATCAAGGTCTTCAGTTTGCCCAGTGTGGACCATCCGCAGTGGGGGCGGCACATAGAACTCGGTGTCAAGGGCGAGGCTCAGGCGGTCCAGACGGCTTATGAAGACCTGATGACCTGCTTGCAGCCATTTGGCCTGGAGACAGGCCCCGAGTTGGTGCGCTAGGATTTAATGCACCGAAAAAGTGCATAATTGCACCATAATGGGTCGTTCGGGTGGCGCAAAAATTTGGGACCGCCCTGCCAAAACGATCTGTCTCAAGGGAAAATCGATGTTTGACTCCATTGCAGTTGCCCAGACTGGCTGGCACAGAAACTGCAAAGGCAGAAAGATCCGATTTCAACCCCCATCCCTACCAGGAGATATTGATGGCCAAGACCGTCGCAGACGTGATGAAGATGGTGAAAGACAACGAAGTCAAGTTCGTTGATTTCCGTTTCACCGATACCCGTGGCAAGTGGCAGCACATCACCGTGCCCGTGTCCCAGTTCGACGAAGAGAAGTTCGAGCAGGGCCAGGCCTTTGACGGTTCTTCGATTGCCGGCTGGAAAGGCATTGAAGCCTCCGACATGCTGCTGATCCCCGATGCCAACAGCGCCTTCATCGACCCCTTCTTCGAAGAGATCACCCTGGTGCTGATCTGCGACGTGATCGAACCCACCGACGGCAAGGCCTACGAGCGCGATCCGCGCTCGATTGCCAAGCGCGCCGAAGCCTACCTCAAGGCCTCCGGCCTGGGCGACACCGCCTTCTTTGGTCCGGAACCCGAATTCTTCCTGTTCGACGACGTGCGCTGGAGCAACGAGCCGGGCAACAGCTTCTACGCCATTGACGAGTACGAAGCCCCCTGGAACAGCGGCACCAAGATGGAAGGCGGCAACCGCGGCCACCGCAACCGTGTCAAGGGCGGCTACTTCCCTGTGCCCCCGGTTGACAGCACCCAGGACATTCGCAGCGAAATGTCCATGATCCTCGAGTCGCTGGGCGTGCCTGTTGAAGTGCACCACCACGAAGTCGCTGGCGCCGGCCAGTGCGAAATCGGCACCAAGTTCAGCACGCTGGTCGAGCGCGCTGACTGGACGCTGATGCAGAAGTACGTGATCCAGAACGTGGCCAACGCCTACGGCAAGACCGCCACCTTCATGCCCAAGCCCTACCACGGTGACAACGGCTCCGGCATGCACGTGCACCAGTCTGTGTGGAAAGATGGCAAGAACCTGTTCGCAGGCAACGGCTACGCCGGTCTGTCCGAGTTCGCCCTGTACTACATCGGCGGCATCATCAAGCACGCCCGTGCCCTGAACGCCATCACCAACCCCGGCACCAACAGCTACAAGCGCCTGGTGCCGCACTTCGAAGCCCCGGTCAAGCTGGCTTACTCGGCCAAGAACCGCTCTGCTTCGATCCGCATCCCGAACGTGGCGTCTGACAAGGCCCGCCGCGTGGAGGCACGCTTCCCCGATCCGCTGTGCAACCCCTACCTGGGCTTTGCCGCTCTGCTGATGGCTGGTCTGGACGGGGTGGAAAACAAGATCCACCCGGGCGAGGCTGCCACCAAGGACCTGTACCACCTGCCGCCCGAAGAGGACAAGCTGGTGCCGACCGTGTGCCACAGCCTGGACCAGGCGCTGGAATGTCTCGACAAGGACCGCGCTTTCCTGACCAAGGGTGGCGTGTTCACCGATTCGTGGATCGATGCCTACATCGAACTGAAGATGCAGGAAGTCACCCGCGCCCGCGTGGAAGTGTCCCCGGTCGAGTACGACATGTACTACTCCCTGTGATTCCATGCACGGGATTGCACTGAACGGTGCAACACAAGGACGGCTTCGGCCGTCCTTTTTTTTCCTGCTGTCACTGGCAACAGGGGTCGTGCTGGCGCAGCAACCGGTGTTTCGTTGCGGGCAGGAATACACCAATGCCCCGCTGGATCCGAGCCGTTGTGAGCGTTTGACTGGACAGGCTGTGACGGTGATTTCCGGCACGCGTGTGCAGGCGCAGGGTGGGGTGGCCGCTGCCGAGCCTGCGGGGCAACAGCCGCCAGCCAAAGTGGAGGCGAGCCACCAGAGGCAGCGCGACGACATGGCGCGCGCCATCGTGATGGCTGAACTGGATAAGGCCCGCCAGCGCCATGCCTTGCTGCTGCAACAACATCAACGTCAGCAGGACAAGCCTGATGACGCGCAACGCAAGGCTGCCTTGGAGCGCGCCCAACGCGACATCGACAGCCTGCAACGCGAACTTGACCGCCGTCCCCCTGCATCCGCACAACCATGACCGCTTCCCAACGTTTTTTGTCGTTTGACTTGCTGGCCACGCCGATCGCCGTGCTTGACGCGCAGGGCCGCATGGTGACCGTGAATGCTGCACTCGAAGATGCACTGGGCCACTCGCGCCGGGGTCTGCTGGGCCACAGGCTCGATGAGCACTTTGTTGACCCGCTGCCGCTGCGCAATGCCTTGCAGGGCTTGCGCAGCGAGGAGTTTGCTGTGCTGCGCTACGAGGCTGCGCTGCGCCGCCTGCACCACTCTGACAGCCTGCCAGTGCATGTGGTGATCGCGCCGTCCGACCGGCCCGAAGAAATCATCGTTGAACTCTTGCCGGTGGAGCAGAAGTCCCGCCAGGAACGCGAGGAGCGCCTGCTGGAGCAAGCCCAGCTCAACAAGGAGCTGATCCGCAACCTGGCGCACGAGATCAAAAACCCCTTGGGCGGCATCCGCGGCGCGGCGCAGTTGCTGGAGATGGAACTGGGCAGTAAGGATCTGACCGAGTACACCCAGGTCATCATCCATGAGGCCGACCGCTTGCAGACGCTCGTGGACCGGTTGCTCGCGCCGCACCGCCGCCCGCATGTGGTGGGCGACGTGAACATCCACGAGGTGTGCGAAAGGGTGCGCTCGCTGATCCTGGCCGAGTTCCCCAAAGGCCTCAAAGTGGTGCGCGACTACGACATCTCGATCCCCGAGTTTCGGGGGGACCGTGAACAGTTGATCCAGGCCGTGCTCAACATTGCGCACAACGCCGCACAGGCGCTGGCAGAGCGCGTGGCGCAGGGCGACGCGCAGATCACGCTCAGGACCCGTATCCGCCGTCAGGTGACCTTTGGCAAGCAGCGTTATCGCCTGGCACTGGAATTGCATGTGATGGACAACGGGCCCGGCATACCGGACTCGATCAAGGACCGGATCTTCTACCCGCTGGTGTCCGGCAGGGAAGGCGGCTCGGGACTGGGGCTCACGCTGGCCCAGACCTTTGTGCAACAGCACCATGGCCTGATCGAGTGCGACAGCCAGCCCGGTTGTACGGATTTCAAGATCCTGATTCCTTTGCCATGAGTCCGATGATTTTGCGGAACAAACTGAAAGCCTTTCGATGAAGCCGATCTGGATCGCAGACGATGACCAATCCATCCGCTTCGTGCTGGAGAAGGCCTTGCAACGCGAAGGCCTGCCCACACGCAGCTTCACGGGTCCGCGCGATGTGCTGCAGGCGCTCGACGCCGACGACGGCCAGGGTGGCCCGCAGGTGCTGGTCAGCGACATCCGCATGCCGGGGGGCTCGGGGCTAGACCTGCTGGCGGCTGTCAAGCAACGCATGCCTGGCCTGCCGGTCATCATCATGACCGCGTACTCGGACCTCGACAGCGCCGTGTCGGCGTTTTCCAGTGGCGCCTTTGAATACCTGCCCAAGCCCTTTGACCTGCCCAAGGCGATCGAATTGATTCGCCGCGCCGTGGACGAAAGCCTGCGCGAAGAAGTGTTGGATGTGCAGCTTGACGAGTCGCCCGAGATGCTGGGGCAGGCGCCCGCCATGCAGGACGTGTTCCGCGCCATCGGCCGTCTGGCGCAAAGCCATGTGACGGTGCTCATCACCGGTGAGTCCGGGTCGGGCAAGGAGCTGGTGGCGCGCGCGCTGCACAAGCACTCGCCACGGGCCAGTGGCCCGTTCGTGGCCATCAACACGGCGGCGATTCCGAAAGACCTGCTCGAGAGCGAGCTCTTCGGACATGAACGTGGCGCCTTCACAGGCGCACAGACCTCACGCCGCGGCCGCTTCGAGCAGGCCGAAGGTGGCACGCTGTTCCTCGATGAAATCGGCGACATGCCGTTTGACCTGCAGACGCGCCTGCTGCGCGTGCTGTCCGACGGCCACTTCTACCGCGTGGGCGGCCACAGCGCCGTCAAGGCCAATGTGCGCGTGATCGCCGCCACGCACCAGGACCTGGAGCAACGGGTCAAGGAAGGGGGCTTTCGCGAAGACCTGTTCCATCGCCTGAACGTGATCCGCCTGCGCCTGCCGGCCCTGCGCGAGCGGCGTGAAGACATCCCGATGCTGGCGCGCCACTTTTTGCAGCGCAGTGCCCAGCAATTGGGTGTCGAGCCCAAGCGCATCACCGAAGCGGCCATGACGCAGCTGAGCCAGTTCCGCTACCCCGGTAACGTGCGTCAGCTGGAAAACATCTGCCACTGGCTGACAGTGATGGCGCCAGCGCAGGTGATCGAAGCCGAAGACTTGCCTCCGGAGGTGCTGCAAACCCCGTCGGTGATGGAGCCGGTGGCGTCTGCAACGCCCAGTGCCGTGGGTGAGGCCATGGGCCTGGAGATGCCGCAGACCGTCATGCCCACAGAGGCGAGCGTGCCTGCATCGGCAGATTGGCTGGGCATCCTGGAGCGCGAGGTGCTCAAATCCTTGGCCGAAGGGCACACCGATGTGTGGGATCTGTTCACCCGGCAGTTTGAGGCCCGTCTGATTCTGGCGGCGCTCTCGACCACACGGGGACGCCGCATCGAGGCCGCACAGAAGCTGGGGATCGGGCGCAACACCATCACCCGCAAAATCCAGGAACTGGGCATCGACGAGTGAGCGTCACCGGCGGGCAGGCCTCATGGCTGCGCCGACCATCAGTCGGCGTACGCGTCCTTGAGCGTGATGTCGGTCACCGGGTAGGCCACACAGGGCAGCACGCAGCCTTCTGCTTTTTCTTCGGGGCTCAAGCCCGGCCATTCCATTTCGTAACGCACCTCGCCTTGGATCAGGGTACCCAGGCAAGTGCGGCAACTGCCCGAGCGGCACGAACTTGGCCACTGCAGGCCACCTTGCTCCATGGACTCGAGCAAGGTCTGGTTTTTCCAGGCATCAAAGGTCTGGCCATCGGGTTCTACCCTGCCAGTCACGAAAGGAATTTCAGCAGTCATGGGGCGTGCTTGCAGTGGCCGTGGGGTGTTGCTGCTTCAGACCGGTCCTTCGAACACGATCTTCCATTCAGCACCATCGCGCACCCAATAGGTGCGCAGGTATTCGTTGCGCTGTCGGCTGCTGCGGTTCGGATCTTGCCAGGTCACCACCATCAGCTCTTCGCCATCTTGCCAGCGCAGGGCCGACAGCATTTCGAGCGGCTTGGCGCTCTGGCGTGAGCGGGCTGCGGGTTGCAGCTTTCCCCACCAAGCATCCAGCCCCATGCTGTCGCGCTCGAAGCGATCGCTGTAATGGCTGCGCAGCAGGGCTTCGTTGTCCTGCAGTCGTGCCTGGTTCCAGGACTGCAAACGGGCCAGCAGGGCATCGCGCTCAACGCTGGAGGGGCCAGCGGGTAACCATTGCAGTTCGCGGGCGATCAGTACCGGTGTCAGGCGCAGGGCGCCCAGGCCCAGCAAGCGGGCCATTTCCGGATTGGACAGCACCACGCAGCCATCCGTCGCTTCCGGCGCGCGTGAATACTGTGCGCTGGGGGTGCCGTGCAGCCAGATCCCCGAGCCGGTGCGCTTGCGCATGACGTCCACCGCATTGGGATAGTTCAGGGTCAGGGCCCCCATGCCGAACAAGTCGGGCAAGGTCTCGCCAGGCAGGTTTTTCTGGATGAAGTAAACGCCCAGAGGCGTGCGGCCATCGCCCTCGCGTTCCTTGCCCACCCCCTGGATGCCGACCGACACATAGGTGTCCATCAACAGCTCCAGGCGGGGCAGTCCGTCAGCGTCGGTGCGATTGGCAAACCAGTAGAGCCGGGACCGTGACGCGTCGACCGCGGCGACATAAGGGTGTTGCACCGGATCCAGGTGCAGCAGGCCTGCGGGCACCTTGTCCTTGAGGCCGGCGGTGGGCGGGTGCAGCAGGCGCCGGGTGGATTCCAGCACCAGTTCCTTGAGCCGGCGCTGGGCTGCGGGCTGGACCTCGTCGGTGATTTCCGGACCGTTGACCGGCTCTCGCAGGCCAATGTTGAGCAGATCGGCGTACAGCAGCTGGCCAAGCTGGAAGTTTGGATATCGGCCGGCCAGGTGTTCGGCAACCACCAGGGCCTGTTGCCGTTCGCCTTCACCGAGATGATGGTAGATCTGACGGACCAGTTGCTCGGGGCTGTCCGACAGGAGGAGAGACGCAGGTTCCTGTGCTTGCATCACGAGGCGCCATTTCATGGGCGTCTGGACTTCTGCCTGCTGTTGCGTGGGCCACCATGAAACGCTGTCGTCGGCCAGCCAGATTGCAGCACCGAACACGCCGACCAGCAGTGAGGGCCAGGCCCAACGCCAGCGTCGAGCAGTTTGCCGTGCTGGCGTCTTGTGGATCAGCCCGCTGGACCAGAAACTGGGTTTCAATTCACCGTCTCGCGCGCGATGAGCCAGCGGCTGCCTTGCTTGACCATGTCGAGGGTCTTGCGGCTGTTGCCGGTGAAATTGTCGGATGTGTAGATCTGCTGGAATTGCGCAGTGGCGGTCTTTCCATCGACCGTGACCTTGAGCTGACGGACTTCAACCGAAATGCTTTTCTTGGACAGAATACGCAGCCGTCGATCGGCTTCCCATTTGCTCCTGGACTGGCGATCGGACGGCACAAAGCTGCCCGCGTAGGCTTCCAGGTAGTGGTCCATGTCCTTGCGACTCCAGGCTTTCGCCCAGGCTTGCACCGCGTTGCGGATCGCGTCCACCTCTGCCGTGTCGGTGTGATCCGGTTTGGTGTTGGGCGTTGCACGGGCCTGCTCTTTCTCCGCTTCAGGCTTGATCACCGGCGCAGGAAGGGGCGCAGCAGGAACCGATGCAGGACGCACCGCCGCAGAAGCTGCCGAGGCCATGGCTTCAGGTTTGGATGCCTGTGTTTTGGGCGGCAGGATGGGCGCTCGCGGTGTGGTGGACGCCACAACCGTGGCGCTGGAGGCTGTGGTTGATGCTGCAGGCACCGCCACCACGGCAGGGGCGCTCACAGGGGCCTGAACAGTCGGCTGCTGCCCGATGCTGCCCAGCAGACTCAGTTGCGGTACAGCGCTGCGGCTTTTGCTGTCCACCTGCAGGGCCTTGGCATAGGTCTGCTTGGCCAACTGGCTCTGCACATCGCCCAGGTTGCGGTGCAAGGCGGCGTAACTGGCATTGGCGTGCATGCCCGCTTCCAGAGCCTTTCGGGCATCGTCGAGGCGGCCTTTGGAGGCGTACAGCACTCCCAGGTTGTTGTGTGCTTCGACGATTTCCGGATTGGATTCGACCAGCTTGCGAAAGCTTTCGATGGCTTTGTCGGCTTGTCCTTGCTGGGCCAGGATCACGCCTTCCAGAAAACGGATTTGGACATCCCGGGGGGCGTTCTGCCTTTCTTGCTGCACCAGCTTGGAGGCCAGCTCGAGCTGGCCTGCTTGCAAGGCTTGCCGAATGGCATCGGCCGGTGAAGCGCCCCAGGTGTTACCAGCTGCGAAAGCGCACCATGCCGCAACCCACCACAAGCCCTGGTGCCAGCGCAGATTCAATGGAAGGGGGAAAAGAATCAATCGGATATTCAAGATCCATCAATTTTATATAGAAAGGCCGCGATATCCCCCCGGCCACTGACCCTGCACGATCAGAAGATCAAAGGCGGTAGTCGCGTTGGAGGCGGTGGTCCAGTTCCGGCAATGACAGCGACGTCAGGTCCAGCGCATGGCTGGCGTGCAGGTGTTTTTGCAATGACACGTTGCCTTGCGCCAGGAGTTCACCCAGAAAGGGATTGGACGCGAAAACGGCAACGGCGCCAATGCGGTGTGACAGCACTCCCTTGTCCAGCCAGCGGCAGATTTCCTGAGCAAATTGCGTTCGCTCGTGGCCTTTGACGGTCTGCCTTGTGGCCAGCCCGGATCTGCCCTGAATCCCACTGGTGCGGTGCTCGCCTTCTTGCATGTCCGTGTGTTGACGGGTTTCGGGATGTACCCAGTCCATCACTTCGAACAAGGGATCACCCGGACGATCACGCTGCAAAAGACGCGCGCGGGAACCATTGGCAACGACGATCCAGACGGGTAAAGACATGGCGAGCTCCTCGTTCAGACACAGGAAGCCCGTGATTCTGGGCAGCAGGTCAATCTGCCGCAATCGACCCATCGGTCTATGCCGACGGATCGATGGCACAAGGGGCTTTATTTGCCCCAGCTGTCCTTGAGCCCCACGGCGCGGTTAAACACAGGCTTGCCCGGCGTGTGGTCCACACGATCAGCCACAAAGTAGCCAAAGCGCTCAAACTGGAACTTCTGGTCCGGCTGCGCCTGTGCCAATGAGGGCTCCACATAAGCCGTGACCACCTTCAGGCTGTCCGGGTTGAGCGCCCGCAAAAAGTCCTTGCCGCCCGCATCCGGGTGGGCATCGGCGAACAGGCGGTCGTACAGGCGCACTTCGGCCTGCACGCCGTCGGCCACGCCCACCCAGGTGATGGCGGCCTTGGCCTTGACGCTGTCGGCCCCGGGGGTGCCGCTCTTGGTGCCGGGGATGACCTTGGCGTGCACCTCGGTCACCTTGCCCGCCGCGTCGCGCACGCAGCCGGTGCATTCGATCACGTAGCCGCCCTTCAGGCGCACCACGTTGCCGGGGAAGAGGCGCTTGTAGCCCTTGGGCGGCACTTCTTCAAAGTCTTCGCGCTCGATCCAGACTTCCTTGCCGATCTGGAAGACGCGGTCTGGCGGCGGGGTTTGCCCTTCGGCGATCGCGCTGTGGGGCAGGGCGGGCAGGGTGCAGGCTTCCAGGTAGCTGTCTGAGCCAAAGGCTTCGGCCCAGTTGGACAGCACCAGCTTGACCGGGTCGAGCACGGCCATCCCGCGGTGGGCCTTGTTTTCCAGGTCTTCGCGCAGACAGCCTTCGAGCGTGCTGTAGTCGATCCAGCTGTCGCTCTTGGTCACGCCGATGCGCTCGGCAAAGAGCTGCAGGCTCTCGGGCGTGTAGCCGCGGCGGCGCAGGCCGACTATTGTTGGCATGCGCGGGTCGTCCCAGCCGCTCACACGCTTTTCGTTCACCAGCTGCGCCAGCTTGCGCTTGGAGGTGACCACGTAGGTCAGGTTCAGTCGGGCGAACTCGTACTGCCGGGGCGGCGGGCTGGCCAGCAGGCCGCCTTCGATCAGCCGTTCCATCAGCCAGTCGTAAAACGGCCGCTGGTCTTCGAATTCGAGCGTGCAGATGCTGTGGGTGATTTGTTCGAGTGCATCCTCGATCGGGTGCGCGAAAGTGTACATTGGGTACACGCACCAAGTGTTGCCGGTGTGGTGGTGCTCGGCGTGGCGGATGCGGTAGATGGCCGGGTCGCGCAGGTTGATGTTGGGCGAAGCCATGTCGATCTTCGCACGCAGCACCATGGCGCCGTCGGCGTGCTGGCCATCGCGCATCTCGCGAAAGCGCGCCAGGTTCTCGGCCGGACTGCGGTCGCGGAAGGGGCTGTTGACGCCGGGCTTGCCAAAGTCGCCGCGGTTGGCACGCATTTCTTCGGGCGTCTGCTCGTCCACATAGGCGTGGCCGGCTTCGATCAGGTATTCGGCGGCGCGGTACATGAAGCCGAAGTAATCGCTGGCCTGGTAGGGGGCGGCGCTGCCCGGCGCCTGGCCGATCTGTGCCCAGTCAAAGCCCAGCCATTTGACCGCATCGATGATGCTGTTGACGTACTCCTGGTCTTCCTTTTCGGGGTTGGTGTCGTCAAAGCGCAGGTGGCACACCCCGCCGTACTCGCGCGCCAGCCCGAAATTGATGCAGATGCTCTTGGCATGCCCCACATGCAGGTAGCCGTTGGGCTCGGGCGGAAAGCGGGTACGGATTTTCGCGGTGTCGGGCTCGCCAGCCGCGTGATGGGCAGCGTCACCAGGGCTGCCGGCCCAGCGGCGGCTCGCGTAGGTGCCTTGTTCCAGGTCTTTTTCGATGATCTGGCGGAGGAAATTGCTGGCTTTGTGTTCGCCCGAATCGGCGGCGGCAGGTTTGTGGGCGGGCGCATTCATGACCCGATTTTAGAGGGTCGTTCCTGGGCATGGGCGGCTGCTGCTGCGGCTTTTCAGGGGGATCTGGAGCCCGTCGCATTACGTCTCGAAACGATTGTGAAGCGTGATTTGTCCACCAAAGGCCTGGCCAGGGCGATATTGCCATCAGGGACAGTCGCCTTGTCCTTGCAAGGCCGAAACAATTTTCAAAGGAGCGAACATGTCCGTCCAGAAGTTCAAAAACATCCATCGCAAGCTGCTGGCGCTGGCGGGGCTGGCCCTGGGTCTGACGCAGGTCGGCTGTGCACACCCGGTGGCGGTGCAGCCTTCGGTGGTCATCTCTTCGCGCATTGGCCACGCACCGGTGTATGCCCAGATCGGCCTGCCTGCACCCCTGGTGGTGGTGCCGCCCCCGCGGGTGGTTTACGCGCCGCCGCCCAGGGTATTTCATGCGCCACCGGTATACCTGCCGGCGCCGGCTTGGGGTCATGGCCATGCGCGAGGTCATGGACACACTCGGGGACAGGCGTATGGGCATGCGCCAAAGCATGGCCGTGGCCAGGCGCACCCGTGGGCGGGGTCTCAGTGGCAGGGCCAGGGCAGAGCTCACGGCAGGTCTCGCTGAGGGCGCTTGCGGTTCGGGCCGGGGTCGCCAGCGAAAGCACGGGCGGCGATAATCGCTGGCTTGTTCTGGAGCCGTTGTGGATATCGTCTTACTCGTCAAAGCTGCCCTGATGGGCGTGGTCGAAGGCCTGACCGAATTCCTGCCCATCTCGTCCACTGGACACCTGATCCTGGCGGGCAGCCTGCTGGGGTTTCACGACGACAAGGCCAAGGTCTTTGACATCGCGATCCAGACGGGTGCAATTCTGGCGGTGATCATTGTGTATTGGGGCAAGCTGCGTGCCACGGTGGTGAGCTTGCCGGTCAGTGCCGATGCGAGGCGACTGGCCTTGAACGTGCTGATCGGGTTTGCGCCGGCGGTGGTCATGGGCCTGCTGCTGGGCAAGGCAATCAAGGCGCATCTGTTCACCGCTGAGGTGGTGGCCACCGCGTTCATTGTCGGCGGCTTCATCATCTTGTGGGCTGAGCGGCGGCAGGCCACGGGGATGCGCATCGACAGCGCGGACGACATGCGCTGGACGGATGCGCTCAAGGTGGGTCTGGTGCAGTGTCTGGCCATGATTCCGGGCACCAGCCGCAGTGGCGCCACCATCATCGGCGGCATGCTGCTGGGCCTGTCGCGACGGGCGGCGACCGACTTCTCGTTTTACCTGGCGATCCCCACCCTGATTGGCGCCGGTGTCTACAGCCTCTACAAGGAGCGGGCTCTGCTCAGCATGGCCGATATGCCGCTCTTTGCTGTGGGTTTGCTCATGTCTTTTGTCAGTGCCTGGATCTGCGTGCGCTGGCTGCTGCGTTTCATTTCGACCCACA
>Ga0255170_1000630_pt1 | contig 12516 bp, 14 predicted proteins | sample Atl_Yuk_RepA_8d_FD_186015 | JGI IMG/M metagenome (GOLD analysis project Ga0255170, IMG submission 186015) | Freshwater microbial communities from Altamaha River, Georgia, United States - Atl_Yuk_RepA_8d | ecosystem: Environmental > Aquatic > Freshwater > River | place: USA: Georgia | collected...
CAGCAGTTGACGGCTGACCGCACGGCTGACGTAGAAGGTGGCCTTGACGTTGAGGTCCAACACGGCGTCGATGTCGGCGTCGGGCGTGTCCACCAGCGGGCGGGGTCGGTTCATGCCGGCGTTGTTGACCAGCACCTGAAACGGTCCGTGCGTCGCAATGTCGCGTTCCACACGGGCCGAATCGGTCACGTCCAGCACCAGGGCATCGGCCGCCAGACCGGCCTGGCGCAAGGCCTGACAGGCCTGCTCGAGGTCAGTGGCTGAACGCGCTGCCAGGGTGACGTGGGCGCCGGCCTGGGCCAGCGCGGTGGCGGCCGCCAGGCCAATGCCCCGGCTGCCACCCGTGACCAGGGCCCGCTGGCCGTCGAGTCGGAAGGAGGGGGCTTGCGGCAGCTGCATGCTCAATCCAGTGCCGGGACCGGCTGGTACCACGGCACCTCGGCGCGCGTGCCATAGCGGCGAACGCGCAGATTGGCCTGCTCACCGTGACCTGCGAAATTTTCCATGTGGCACAGGCGCGAGCAGTACTCGCCCATCAGCGCGCTGGCTTCGTCGGTCAACACCCGTTGGTAGGTGCAGGTTTTGAGGAATTTGCCGACCCACAAACCGCCGGTGTAGCGGGCGTTGCGGTTGGTCGGCAGGGTGTGGTTGGTGCCGATCACCTTGTCGCCAAAACTCACATTGGTGCGCGGGCCGAGGAACAGCGCGCCAAAGTTGGTCATGCGGTGCAGGAAGTCATCGGGGTTGCGCGTCAGGACCTGCACATGCTCAAAGGCCAGCTCGTCGGCCTTGGCGATCATCTCGTCTTGCGTGTCACAGACAATGACCTCGCCATAGTCGCGCCAGCTTTGCGAGGCAATGGCTGCGGTGGGCAAGATGGTGAGCTGGCGCTCGACTTCGACCATCGTCTCGCGGGCGAGCTGTTCGCTGGTGGTCAGCAGCACCGCCGGGGAGGTGGGGCCGTGTTCGGCCTGGCCGAGCAGGTCGACTGCGCACATCTCGGCGTCCACGCTGTCATCGGCAATCACCAGGGTCTCGGTGGGGCCGGCAAACAGGTCAATGCCCACACGGCCATAGAGCTGGCGTTTGGCTTCGGCCACATACATATTGCCCGGGCCGACCAGCATGTCCACCGGCGCGATGCTGCCGGTGCCCACGGCCATGGCGACCACAGCCTGAACCCCGCCAAGCACCAGGATCTCGTCAGCCCCGGCCATGTGCATGGCCGTCACGATGGCCGGGTGCGGCTTGCCCTGGAAAGGCGGTGCTGTCGAGACGATGCGCTGTACGCCCGCCACCTTGGCAGTGAGTACGCTCATGTGGGCCGAAGCCAGCAGGGGGTACTTGCCGCCAGGCACGTAGCAGCCCACGGCATTGACGGGGATGTGCTTGTGGCCCAACACCACGCCGGGATAGGTTTCGACTTCCACGTCTTTCATCGAATCGCGCTGGATTTGCGCAAAGCGCTGCACCTGGGTCTGTGCAAAGCGGATGTCTTCGATCTCCCGATCGGACAGGGCCTTACGCGCCGCCTCGATCTCGGCCATCGAGAGCCGGAAATCGGCTGGGTCCCAATTGTCGAATTGCCGGCTGTACTCACGCACGGCATCGTCGCCGCGTTGTTCGACGTCACGGATGATCGACTCAACGGTGGCGCGCACCTTTGCATCGTCGTTGGCACGGATCTGCATGTCCTTGCCGCGCTTGAGGTATCTGATCATGGGAAAAACTTTCAAAGATGAGATTGCATACGTATGCAATTCCAGCAGAAAAAAAAGTTATAGCCATGGGGTGAAACCCTGATCCGAGTCATGGTGCAGATTATGAGCCGCACCTGAATGCTGTATTGGTACTGCAGACCCAGAAAGCAAAAAGCCCGGCGAACCGGGCTAAGTGCTTGATTTATATGGGGTGGCTAATGGGACTCGAACCCACGACAACCAGAATCACAACCCTAGAGACTTTTGCTTTTCACCTGGGCGACTACAGGGTCACCAGTTCAGTTCCCATGTCTATGTTCAGAATGCCAGCCATATTTCGAAAGCAGGCTTCGCTCGCAGTGTGGCTAAAAGTGTGGCTAAATTTTTCCATCTGGTTCCAGAAAGACAAAAGGGTTAGCAGACACTAGTCTGCTAACCCTTGTCATTACTGGTCGGCGTGGCGGGATTCGAACTCGCGACCCCTTGCACCCCATGCAAGTGCGCTACCAGGCTGCGCTACACGCCGAAGTTGTAGATTATAGCTTGAGATTGACCTCAAATCGTGAGCAGCGAACGGATTTCCTGCAACTCTCTGAGCAAGTCTGCGCCCGAATGGCCCGAAAGGATCTCGACGCTTTCATGGCTGCCGACGGAGATCGTGGCATCGCCCTCGTCCATGCTGCCAGATTCAAGCAACGCATGCCCTGAGGGCAGACGGTCCTGGTGCGCCAATTCCTGCAGTTTGTTGCGAGCACCGCTGATGGTAAAGCCCTGCTCGTATAGCAGATCACGGATGCGCCGGATCATGAGCACTTCATGGTGCTGGTAGTAGCGCCGGTTGCCACGGCGTTTGACCGGACGCAACTGGGTGAACTCCTGCTCCCAATACCGCAGGACATGCGTCTTCACACCGCACAAATCAGCCACTTCACCGATGGTGAAGTACCGCTTGGCAGGAATGGAAGGCAATGCTGCGTTCATGAACTTCGAAAACAGAAAGGGCGTGAGCTTACTTTAACTTCTCACAAGCGTCACGGGCATTTACAAAAGCAAGAGCGATGCCCATGAAAAAAGCCGCTGCATGAGCAGCGGCTTTAGTTTTGGCGGAGTGGACGGGACCCAACCAAGAACCTTCTACAGGCCGCATGAATGCTCGATTTGTTAGCATTTCACTCTATCTTCACTCTACGCCCTGAGTTGCTACCAATGGTAGCAGCGGGCGCTGAGCACGGACCCGCACTATAAACGATCGGACCAGCCCTACGCACCCCTCACCACAAGCTGCGAATCAGGTACCCCGAAATCGTAAGTCCTTGGCAATGCTGGCTCTGGCGCACCACGCTTATGTAAGTCAGCGCCTAGACCCAAGCCGTTGATGTATCTAACCAGCTTGCCAAGGGTGCAGTTCTCAGGATTTGACTCCGCATCCCTAATGAATGACATGCTGACGCCGCAAACAGCCGCCGCTGCCTGACGTGACAGCTTTTGACGCTTGCGCTCTGCCCGCAACAATAACGCCAGTTCAGCCAGCGTCTGTTCAGTGACCTTCATGATTTGCTCCCATAGGGGCAAATCATAGTCGCCACAGCTAAATCCTTCTTCGATTGTCCTCATGAGAGCACTTTAGAGGTCATGAAGCAATACATGTCTGCGAGGAGACTCTTCTATCAAATTATTCCATCAAAGGAATAATTCATGTAGGATCAAATGACGTCATGTGATTGGACATTCCGGTCATCATGGCCGGCACGATGGGATCACAGCACCGGCATCCGTTGTGAACGCAGCACGCCTTCAAGCACAACCGGCTGCAACATGCCCTCGCAGACCAAAACTAACAAAATAAAACCTAACCGATTGGGTTTCCTATAGAATGACCACTGTGCATCGATTCAATGGCTACAGAGTAGTCATCTGGCTGAACGACCACCGCCCTGCACATGTCCATGTGATTGGGAAAGGCGGAGAAGCCGTCTTCAAGCTTCACTGCCCTGAGGGACCTCCAGAGCTAAGGGAAGTCTATGGATTGAGCACGAAACAGGTCAAGGACATCCTCGAAAAACTGACCGAGTTGCTAAGCGAACTATGCGAGGGCTGGAGCGAGATACATGGACAATTTTGAAAAAGCATTTGAGGCTGCCAAGCGTCGTGGTGCTGAGCGCTCGGCCAAGTATCCAGCCGCCATCGAGGCCAAGTACGACCGCCGGATTGGTCGTGTGTATGTGGTTCTCAAAACAGGTCTCGCCATCGCCTTCAATCCTCATGAAGTGCAGGGTCTGGAGCATGCTAAGCCAGCGGCTATGAGCGAAATTGCGATTTCGCCCTCTGGCCATGGCCTGCATTTCCCGCGACTCGATGTTGACATCTATCTGCCAAGCTTGATTGAAGGACACTTTGGATCAAAGGCATGGATGGCCAAACGACTTGGCGAACTCGGCGGCAAAGCCAGAACTGAAGCGAAAGCTAACGCCGCCCGCACGAATGGCGCCAAGGGAGGCCGTCCCAAAAAGGCGCCTAAAACCGAAAAAGAGCTTGAGACAGCCTAGTCAGTCATGGGGCGACTTCATCCCTGCCTTTTCGATGCCAGTGCGGCTAACCAACTAAGAGGAAGCCCTGATCGATGACGAAGAAGTTTGCCACTTTGCGGGCCAAGATGACGCCTGAATCTCGAGTACGCGCCAATGAAGAAGCAAACGCAATGCTGGCAGAGATGCCCCTGCATGAGTTGCGTCAGGCGCGTGGTCTATCGCAAAAAATGCTGGCCGAGGTGCTGCAAATCCAGCAGCCGGCTGTGGCTAAGCTCGAAAAACGAACTGACATGTACCTGTCCACCCTTCGCAGCCACATCGAGGCGATGGGTGGTTGTTGATTCATCAGCCAAACTGAGCCAGTGTTCACGTTGAATATTGAGCCACTGGTTTTAGGGAAGTTTTGTTCAGTTGGTTGTGGATAAGTCTAGCTGCTCGGTGGCCTTGGCTTCTCCTTTCTGGGCTTTGGCCCGCTGAGGTTTGGTTGGTACAGCGGCGGCCGTTGAGTTCTTGAACCGCCAGCTTTCGTTGCCGGTCTCCACGATGTGGCAGTGGTGCGTCAGACGGTCCAGCAGGGCCGTGGTCATCTTGGCATCGCCAAACACGTTGCTCCATTCCGAGAAGTTCAAATTGGTCGTGATGACCACGCTGGTGCGCTCGTAGAGCTTGGAGAGCAAGTGAAACAGCAGTGCTCCACCGGACTGGGTGAATGGCAGGTAGCCCATCTCGTCCAGGATCACCATGTCCACGTACATCAGCCGATAGGCCAGTTGACCGGTTTTGTTTTGCGCCTTCTCCAGCTCCAGGGCGTTGACCAGTTCCACCGTGGAGAAGAACCGAACCCGCTTGCCATGAGCACGGATGGCTTGGACGCCCAGACTGGTGGCCAGGTGGGTTTTGCCCGTGCCCGGGCCACCGACCAACACCACGTTGTGCGCAGAGTTCACAAACTCCAGGCTGTGGAGCTTTTGGACCAAGGCCTCGTCCACATGGGCTTGCGTGAAGTCAAAGCCCAACAGATCCCGGTGCGCCGGGAATCGGGCCACACGCATTTGATAGGCCATCGAGCGCACCTCGCGTTGCGCCTTCTCGGCCTTGATCAATTGCATCAGCACCGTTTCGTGGTCCAGCGACTTGATGCGGGCCGTACCCTGCACCTCCGGCCAGGCACTGGCCATGCCGTGCAAGCCCAGCTCCTTGAAGTCAGCAATCAGATCAAGCATGGCTGACCTCCTGTCCGTTCAGTTGCGCACGCCGTAGCCGGTCATACCGATCCACATTGGCCTGTGATGGTCGGCTCAGGTTCAAGTGGGTGTGCACCCGCTCGTTGTTGCGGGTTTGCTCCTTCAGGCGCGAGAGCACGTTCAGCACATGCTCGGCGCTGACCCGCCCGGACTGCAAAGCCAACTCGGCCGCCACCAACACGGCTTCCAGGCCGTGCAAAGTGACCGCGTTGAGTACCTGCGCCATGACCCGATCTCCACCGGGGTGACGCAGCAACTGATCCTGCAACTGCCGTAATGGCTCGGGCATCGTCCGAAACGGTGCCCCATTGCGCAAGGCACCAGGCTTGCGCTCGATCAGCGCAATGTAGTGCGTCCAGTCGTAAAGGGTCTGGTCCCGCTCAAAGCAGCGCTTGAGCCGTATGAATTCCCCATCTGGCGAGACCACCATCAAATGGTCGTGATACACCCGCACACTCACCATCGCGTTGACCCATTCGCATGGCACGCTGTAGCGGTTGCGCTGGAAACTGATCAGCGATGTGGAAGACACCCGCGCCGGGTGCTCGATGTACCCATCAAACGGCCGGGGATTGGGCATCAACCGCAACCGTTCGTCCTGGTACACATCTGCAATGCTCATCTGAGTCCATTCGGGATGCTGCAAATGCTCCCAGGCGTCGACACAGGCTTTGTGCAGCCAGGCGTTGAGTTCTTCGAGCGAGTTCCAGCGCCGCTCACTGGCCTCGCGCCAGATGCCCCGGCGCCGGTCCTGCACGTTCTTCTCAACGATGCCCTTCTCCCAGCCCGCTGCCCGGTTGCAGAACTCAGGATCAAACAGGTAGTGGCCCGTCATCGTCTCAAAGCGGGCGTTGACGATGCGCTTCTTGCCTTCGCCCACCTTATCCACCGCCGTCTTCATGTTGTCGTAGATGCCGCGTTTGGTCACGCCGCCAAACACAGCAAACGCCCGGGCATGGGCCTCGAACAACATCTCGTGGGCTTGGTTGTAATAGGCCGACAGCACAAATGCCCGGCTGGCTGCCAGTTTGGTATGCGCCACCTCCAGGCGCCTTCGCATTCCACCAATGAACGCGTACTCGGTGCTCCAGTCAAACTGGAACGCCTCGCCCATGTCAAAGTGCATCGGCACATAACCTGGCCCCTTGGCCGCCAAGTCCTGTTCTTTGCGCCAGCGCAGGGCGAAGGTGTAAACCGGCCCCCGGCTGCCCGGATAGCCCAGCGCCCGAAGCCCTTCAAACAAAGCCTTTGTGCCCCGGCGCTCGCGTTTGTTTCGATAACTGTCTGACTTCAGCCACTGCGCCAGCACCTCCTCAAATGGCCCCAAGATCCCCGGGCCTGATGCCCGCTTCGGATACCGGGGCTCCACCATCTCGGGCTGCTCCAGCCACTTCTTGGCCGTATTGCGCGAAATCCCCAGCCTGTTGCTGGCCTCGCGAATGGATACGCCGTCCCTCAAGACAAGACGACGCAATTTGCTCAATGTACTCACGTTGATCACTCCGGACCGCCCTGCATAAAAAATCAGCAGAGTAGCCCTCAACGTGGCTCAAATTTCAGCGTGTAAACCTCGGAAACTGGCTCAATTTTGGTTGTGATTCAACACATGGAGACGGCCAAGGCCGCTGCGGCGATAACCACCGGTCTCCGCCTCGGCATAAAGCTTGTTGTGGTCATTGATCCACACCGTGCCGTTGCGCAGTGCGCGCGCGATTCGCCAAGCGCGCGAACCCTGCTCGGTCCAGACGCTGGCGGACAAACCAAACTCGGTGTGATTGGCCCGCGCAACTGCCTCGTTCTCGGTTTCAAACTTTTCTAGCACCACAAGTGGTCCGAAGATCTCTTCCTGCACAAAGGATGCGCTGGTGTCCCGGTGAGCCACTAGGGTGGGCGAGATGAACCCGCCGCGCTGCAAAGCACCTGTCAAGCGCTCGCCGCGCAGGATGACCTCGTCGGCGGCTTCCATGGCCTGTTCAATGCGATGCTGCACTCGCTCGGCCGTACCGGGGTCGATCAAAGGCCCCATCTGGGCACCCGGCGTATTCCCGGGCGCTACGTGGATGGATGCCAGTGCGCCGGCCAGACTTTTCTTCATGGCCTCATAGCGCGACGCGTGAACCAAGACCCGGCGAGCAGCAGTGCATTGCTGACCTGAGATCACTGTAGCGGCTGCGGCCAGCTGCGGCGCAATGTGATCTATATCGGCATCCTCGAATACCAAGCAGCAAGACTTACCGCCCAGTTCAAGCGACAACTTTTTCATGGTGGGTGCTGCGGCGGCCATGATTCGCTGCCCCGTCAGGTTGGAGCCCGTGAAACTGATCACGTCCACATCCGGCGCAGTGGTTATCGTCGTGCGCACCGATTTGCCCCTGCGCACGCCTTGCAGGCCGGCCTTGCGCATGAGTCTCTCGATGGTGCAGCGCGCCACCCGAATGCCTTCGCGGTTCATTTGCAGCCAGATTTTGTCTGCACCATAGACTTGCCAATTGGCATGCCAGACACGCTGTACGTCAGCCATGAGCTGCTCATCTCGCTTGGCACGATCACTGCGCAGCTGGGGATTGCTCTTGCGAGCAGCATGGCGCCAATAACACGATGGGGCCATCTGCAAAACCTTGCAAATGGGCTCGACCCCGTAAGTGTCACGGTGCAGGTCCACGAATCGTTTCAACTCTTCAAACGGCGGTCGAGCTCCGCCTGGGCAAAAAACGCACTGGCCAGCTTGAGGATTTCGTTGGCCTTGCGCAGCTCCTTGTTCTCGCGTTCGAGTTCCCTGAGCCGATCCTTATCCGCCGTGGTGGTGCCCTCACGTGTACCGCTGTCGACCTCGTGTTTGCGGACCCATTCGTAGAGGGTGTGCGGCGCACAGCCAATTTTGGGTGCCAGCGATTCCACCGCCGCCCATAGCGAAGGGTATTCCTGTCGGTGCTCTTGCACCATACGAACGGCCCGCTCACGGACCTCAGGGGAGAACTTGGGTGACTTGTTCATGGCTCCATTCTCTTAAAGGTTGGAGCCTCCTCAATTCACGGGGCCGTTCAAGTCGCTTGGCATGTGAACTACCAGAGCCTCAATACCAACATCCAACAACATCGAAAGGACTATCCATGTCACTCCAGAAAACCAAGAGTTCAAGTGCACCCGTGGCAACCCGTGAGGAGCCCAAGACCAGTAATCCTCAACGAGTCGTGCTCAAAGAGCTGGCACTCTTTGCCGATAAATCCAATCGTGCATGGCCGCACAACAAAACTCTTGCAGACAAGACAGGCTACAGCGTCCGCTCAGTTCAAAAGGCATTGCAATCTTTACAGAAGATCGGGTTCATTGATGTGAAGTACACGGGGCGCTTTATTGCCAACGGTGATTTTCTGGTCGAGAAGCGGTACATCGATTTGCTTGTCCAAAACTGGATGCCAAAAAAGACTGATGGCCAAGCCGCTAAGGACAGCAACATCATCGAATTGTCGGCCAAGGACATCGAGGCACGCCGCATCAATATTTTTGGGCGAAAACCCAGCATTTAAGTGCTCATGTCCCAGACTTCATACATGCAACGGCTGCACAGTTTACGAATGGCTTCATGGGGGGCATGCACTCAATTCAGGGGGCTGGTGCAATTTTTATTTCAAGAAATTCGCACCCCCATGAACTGGATGCATCCAGATAAGAGATCTAAATACAAGGGATAAGACTTTGATCAACAAATTAACCAACAGGGTTCAGACAGTTCGTAGTCAACAGGGCAAGCCTATTAACGCCGAGGAAGGGGGAGCCATCATTTCCGAGGTTTTTTCTGACTTCGTCAGATCGTACGCCAGCAAGCTCGATTTCCGAAGTGTCTCAGTTTGTGGCAAGAGCTATGCGCGATTGGGCATGCCAACCATATCAATCCGTGAGAGTCTGCAAATGGCCTTGCTTAGCCGAAATGAAACTCATCAGCACTGGGTCAAACCCACAAGCAATTCGATTGATCAACGCAACCACCTCTTCTGTGCGGGGTACATCAACATTGACCAAGAAATGAGCGGCATCCGTCATTTGCGGATTGAGCGCGGAAATATTGCATACCTGTGGATATGCAATCAGACCGTCTAGTCTGTTGATTGATCCTCGGGCAATGACTCCCTCCGCATGAGTTGTAGCTGCTTCAGTTTGTTATCAGCTTCTTGCCTCGAGCGGGCTTCTTTCGCGACATGGACTGTCAAATAGTCTTGCCCGGCACCACGGTGCTTCAAACTGTCTGTATAGGCCTTCAGGTTCCAGTCTGGTGCGCTTTCAGATTCCTTGATGGAATCTAGGATAAGCTTCATTGGGCCATCAAACAGCAACTCGAATTTGGGGTCTGTATCGGTACCTGTCTGATGAAATACCAATATGTGCTGGCAGACCCGCTTTGCCTTTGCGCCAAGGGGCCGTGGGTTTGCATGCTTGAGGGTGTGCACATCAACGAAGACAGGTATATCGCCCTTGATGACCCCAATCGCATCGACTGCCTTTATTTGACTGCTCAACGGGTACAAGTGATGTGTCTTTGACATCTCCCGCGTGGGCGTATCCCACTCATGAAAGCGCGCTCCCTCAGCCGCCACGCGACTGACAGCAGTTTCTCTACGCTGCGCAATTTCTCGTGGCGACCGGCCACTGCCCGCTGCCAACCATACCTGCAACTCATCAATGATCAGCTGAAGGTCCCCCCTCAAAGCAGCCTCAAGTGCTTCATTCAAAGACTGCAGCTTCGTTGGCTCGTTGTAGTCAACACTGACATCATTGAGGTATGTGATCTCTTTGGTTGGCACCTTGATCGTGGGGACTTGGTTCTCTTCGTAACGACTGAACAAGTCTTTGAACTTGATCGCTGCCATCCTCACCAGCAAAACCCGGTAGGTGCTCCCATACGCGAGCTTGGCGATGAAGTACCGTTGCAGCGCAGCACCTCCATTGATGGTTCGTTCGCTGGCCACTTCGCAAACGGGCATCCAGCTAAAACCGAGCTCTGAGAGGCTATCAAGGTCTGCCACCTGCTTGCATATTGCTGAGCGCACTGTCTGGCCGTAGAAGCCCTGTTCATCGAACCCAACTGCTTCGCCCAGCTTACCCAACATATCGTTCGGAACATTGGCGCGGTCACTGAAAACCCTGTGGAACTTCTGCGCATCAATCCCAGCCGAGATAGCCAATGCACGCGCTCCATTTGGCGCCAAGCGCACCAGCGCCAAGATTTTCTTTGAATACTGATTGCTCATACCCTCAATTAAAACATATTGCCGCGTTTTTATCGATGCTCGACTCCAAACGCCAAAATGTTACATATTATTACATTTTCATTCGCTGGACACTTTGTTTAGCGTGCATTTGTCGGTATAGTAGACCTCATTGAACGCGATTTCTCTGCAATTTGTTGGCGGTCGCTAAGCACCCAGTTCGGGATTTCTTGGCACTAGCTCTCAGATGAAGCGATATCGCGATTTTTTGAACCAACCTGCATTTTGTTTCTTTCACTGTTTATGTTGAGCCAACATGAGATAGCAACCCTACACACACTCGCCACCCCTGATTTCACATTTCACAAAGGACATCCCATGACGCGCACAAATGCACTTCAAGCCACCGGCACAAAAACTGAACGGCTGAAGGTCCGTTTCGCAACCCAAACTTTCGCCAAGGACGATCAGCCGTTTGCCCTGCTGACGCCGCCTACCCACCCTGCTCAATTGATTGCAGCCGATCCGGTGGTCATCACTAATGCACGCCCTGCCGCGAATGCGAGCAAGTTCAGGACGCTGTTTTCGGCGGTGGACAACACGCACACCACCCCCCCGGCCGTGGTCCGTGCCATTCATGAAGAGTTCCACCCAGAACTCGACGTGTGTGCAACTGAGCAGACTGCGGTGTGCAAGCACTACTTCTCCCCGGAGGTTGACGGTTTGTCTCAACGCTGGACGGGTACTTGCTGGATGAACCCGCCCTACGGCAAAGAACTCCCGAAGTGGATGCACAAGGCCCACTACAGCGCCATGAATGACGGATGCACGGTCATCTGTCTGGTCCCTGCCCGCACTGATACCCAGTGGTGGCATGACTACGCGCTCAAAGCCGACGAGATCCGCTTCATCAAGGGTCGTCTCAAGTTCGGCCGCCCCAACTCCACTGGCAACTGCGCACCCTTTCCCTCTGCCATCGTCATTTTTCGTCCTCAGTAAGGAGCATCAGCATGAAGTACTACCAAATCACGAAGTTCGACCCGCAGGTCACTGACGCCTTCGTTCGTCTGGCGATCGACCAATACTTTCATGAAAAAAAGTATGGCTATCGCACAAACGATCTTGAGACATTGGCAGCAATTGCATTTCTGCATCTGCATGGATATCCCGTCGAATATTCGAAAGTCATGCTCATGGAACTTATGGCCATTGTTGATAAGACCAAGAAGTATCGAACCCCGAATCGAGATCGTGATTACGCATTGCTGGACAACTGGCATCGCGATCTTAAACACGGGAAACCGAAACAGAGTATCGAGCAGCTTCCAGCCAAATTGAACTGTGAATGGGAAGGAGAAGACCCTGCGATGGGCTGCTTTGTGATGCTAGGTTGGGCAAAGGAAGAACTGAATGAATGGTTTGAGGACGAAGACTTGGGCACCCAAGCTGCTGCAATGCTCGTGAACCAGCTTCGCACACTTGCAATGGGGCAACTGACACATCAAAACGATCACATGTTCATGACTGTGCAAGACCTGGAAGTGGTGTGTATGCATGCAATTACTAGGCTCTTGCGAGGGAGGATGCATCATTTTGATGCTGAAGCTTACAAAGCAATCAAGGTGCTCATCACGATGAGCCAACTTATTTTCAAGCTTCGAAATGGCATGAGCCTTCGACTGAAAACCAACATCACCGATTCTGGCGTTATCCCCCCGATGGCCAGTGCAAATTCCCCCGTCTGTGGCCACCCCAAACTCCCCCAGGCAAGGACAGTGGAATTATGACGGGTCGGTGCTGATGGCCAGTCGGCTGGCGGCTTCCTTGAGCCTGTAGCTCT
>Ga0255170_1000633_pt1 | contig 12502 bp, 7 predicted proteins | sample Atl_Yuk_RepA_8d_FD_186015 | JGI IMG/M metagenome (GOLD analysis project Ga0255170, IMG submission 186015) | Freshwater microbial communities from Altamaha River, Georgia, United States - Atl_Yuk_RepA_8d | ecosystem: Environmental > Aquatic > Freshwater > River | place: USA: Georgia | collected...
CAGCAAATTCGGTCGCTTTTGCATCACCTCAATACACAACCTATTCAGCAAAAATATTTAAATCTGATGGTTCACCACTTGAAAATAATCGTGTTGATTTCAAATTTACCGTCATGGATCCAACAGCGACTTGTAGTGTTTTTTCAGAGATGTTCGCTGCTATTAACATGACTGGTAGTAACGGTAATATTGCTATTACGCTTGGTTCTGGGACGAGATCTTATCCAACATCAGGGACAATGGTTTTTGTTGATTCATTTAAAAATTCGGGGACATTTTCTTGTGAACAAGGATCTACATATTCACCATTAACAACATCAACAAGAAAAGTTGTGATGCAGTTTAATGACGGAACAGGTTGGCAGACAGTTTCACCTATGCAAGTTAATAGTGTGCCTTATGCTAATTATTCTACATTAGCGGATACGGCAACAAGTGCAACAACAGCATCGAATGCTTTGGCATTGAACGGTAAACTAGATACAGATTTTGTGACAAAGCCTGTGACGTGTACAACGAATCAAATTTTAAGTTATAACGGCAGTACATTTTCATGTGTAAATAATTCTGGTGGCGGCGGTGGAGGATCTGGAATTGAATCGATTACTTCAAGCAGTGCAAGTTTAGTAATTGGTGGAACAGCAAGTGCTCCTGTATTAAGTTTAACGACAGCATCAGCAAGTTCAGCTGGTGTGTTATCCGCAGCAGATTATACAAGGTTTGATGCGGCAGCGACAGCGTCGACAGCAGCATCGTCATCAGCTGTTGTGAATACAATCGTAAGACGTGATAGTAGTGGTAATGCGAGTTTTAACGGTGTAACAACATCAACAATCAGTGCAAATTCAACGTCAGTGAATAATGTAGATATTTATAAGGCCGCAACATCGAACTATGTTAGATTACAAGCTCCGGTGGGGTTGTCATCAAGTTATGTGTTGAGTTTACCAGTATCAGCAGGTGTGAGTGGTCAAGTTTTGCAAACGGATGGATCGGGTAATTTAAGTTGGATGGGTTTAGGTGGTCTTGCTGGAAAGAGTTCAATTGATTTAACGGCGGATGTTTCAGGGGTGCTACCTGTAGCAAATGGTGGTACTCAATGGACGACGAGTGGTACAACAATTAATTACAACAGTGGTAATATCGGCATCGGAACGAGTAATCCGATATCGAAGTTGCACATTAGTGGTGGTGATATTGCCACGAATCGTTCGGTACAAATTGGGGATGCGTCCGGGAACTATGGTCTTGGATTTAATGGTTGGAGTGAAATGATCCAGGGTTCGAGCTCGTCTCGATATATTAGGTTTTTAACAAACAATAATGAAGTCGCGCGATTTAATTCAACAGGGTATTTAGGTTTAGGAACATCTTCACCAACATCAACTTTGGATGTGTCTGGAACAATATCTATTACTGGATTTTCGACATCGATTAAGTCGTATAGAACAGGCACGAGTGATACTACTGGTCGATTTGATATTTTTAGCAATTCAACAGATACAAATGGCCCATATTTAACAATGTTTGGTCCAAACCATTCTGTTAAACCGGGAAATTTAGAATTTGTTTCAAATGGAAATGGATCAATAAAATTTATTAATCAGCGAAGTGGTTCATGGAACAAGTGGATTACAATGCTTTATACTGGAAATGTTGGTATTGGAACAGAGGTTCCATCATATACGCTTGATGTATCAGGAACTATTCATACAAATACTGGCTATCGTTTTCCAGATGGAACTGTTCAAACGACAGCATACACAGGCGGTGGTGGTGGAACAGTATCAAGTGTAACGAGTGCGAATGGATATTTAAGTATCGCAAATAGTACAACAACGCCAGTACTAACAGTCAATGTCGGTACAACATCAAATACAGTAGCCGCAGGAAATGATACAAGAATTACTGGCGCATTACAGGCAAGTAACAATCTAAGTGATATAGCATCAAGTGCAACAGCGAGAACAAATTTAGGGTTAGGAGCGCTAGCAACATTAAGTAGTGTGAATTTAAGTTCGAATGTATCAGGTACACTGTCTGCGACAAGTTTACCTAATAGTGGAGTCACAAGTGGTACGTATGGATCAAATAATGCAGTACCAAGTTTAACAGTCGATATCTACGGAAGAATTACAAGCATAACATCAAATGCATATCAATATGCAGATACAATTAATTACGGTATATTGCGAGTTCCAAGTGGAAGTAATTTAACGATTACAAGTGGTGATTTATCAATGACAGCAAGTAACGTGATAAGTGCGTTAGGTTATACACCAGCAGCCAGTGGGGCAGGTGGTGGATCGCAATGGACGACGAGTGGAACGAGCGTGTATTACTCAAGTGGCAATGTTGGTATTGGAGCAGCGACAAACCCATCATTTGCTTTAGAGATATCAGGTACGACAGTAGCAAAAAAATCAATTGGTATAAATGGTATTCAAGCATTGTATATACCAGAGCAGGTTACATTCCCGGGATCAATGTTTATCGGTAATGGTGGTCAATCATTATCAAGAGTTTCAATTTATGATGGGGCATATAATACGGGCGTAGGATTAGGATCACTTTTGAGTAATACGACTGGTGGATATAATACATCATTGGGTACGTTCGCATTGATGACAAACACTCAAGGATTTTCAAATGTTGCTGTTGGTGTTAATGCGTTATACAGTCAGACAAACGCAAGCGTAAATACAGCCGTTGGTGGTAGCGCATTATATAGTACAACAACTGGCGGCTATAACACTGCAATTGGTGGAAATGCTCTCAATACAAACAGAACAAAAACAGAATCAGTTGCAATTGGTTATTACTCAATGGCATACGCCGATAGTGTGTCAGCGACACCTATTGCTTCTTATAATACAGCAGTTGGTACCTATTCATTGCAAGGTAGTGCAACGGCTGCAAACAATACAGGTATACGTAATACAGCACTTGGTCACTCTGCATTAATGAATATGACATCTGGACAATCAAATACAGGTGCAGGTTTTAATTCTTTAAAATCAAATACGACAGGTAGTTCAAACACGGCTGTCGGTGTTAATGCTCTTGCAAATAATACAACTGGATATTCAAATACAGCTGTCGGTGAAAATTCAATGGCCAATAATGTAAATGGTTATCAAAATACTGCAGTCGGAAAAGGAGCTTCAAGCTTTCTATCTTCAGGTAGTAATAACACAAGTTTAGGATATAATGCTCTCTATTTTACAAGTACTGGTTCGGAAAATACCGCAATTGGTGTTGCTGCAAATAGTTTTAATAGCACAGGTAGTTACAATGTGGCTTTGGGTAATAGTGCACTGGGTATTGGATCGGGATCGGGACAAACAGCTTTGGGATATAACACTTTAAATAATGCGAGTGGCTCTTCAAATACAGCGGTGGGATATTCAGCGCTAAGTGTTGCTACTGGCACATTAAACACAGCTATTGGTTATGGTGCTGGTTCTGCGATTTCATCTGGTAACTACAACACTATCATTGGTGCTACATCAGCTAGTGCTATTGCAACAAGTTCAAATAATGTGTTAGTGGCCGATGGACAAGGAAACGAAAGATTTAGAATTAACTCATCAGGAAATATGGGATTAGGTGTGACATCGCCATCATACAGATTAGATGTTTCTGGTGATGTAAATGTGACGGGAAATTTCAGAGTTAATGGTGTTATACTAAGTGGTGGCGGCGGTGGCGGAACAGTTTCAAGCGTAACAAGTGCAAATAGTTATTTAACAATAACAAGTGGAACAACAACGCCAGTATTAACATTAAATGTTGGAACATCAGCCAATACTGTGGCAGCAGGTGATGATACAAGAATTACTGGCGCATTACAGACAAGTAACAATCTAAGTGATATAGCATCAAGTGCAACAGCAAGAACAAATTTAGGACTAGGAAATAGTGGTGTGACGGCTGGCACGTATGGTTCGGCAAATGCTGTGCCTGCTCTAACAGTAGATGCTTTAGGTCGTATTACGAATGCTACATCAAATGCATATCAATATGCAGATACGATTAATTACGGAATATTACGTGCGCCGAGTGGTAGTAATTTAACAATATCAAGTGGTAATTTATCAATGACCGCATCAAATGTTATCAGCGCGTTAGGATATACGCCGGCTAACAGTGCAACTGTGACATCCAGCCAATGGACGACGAGTGGTACAACTATAAATTATAGAACAGGTCGAGTTGGTATTGGAACAAGTAACCCAGAATCAGTGTTACATTTAGTTAGTGCTATACCTTCAGCTTTTTTGCCGTTTGAAGGCGGTATTATAATGGACCAGGTATCTGATAGCATATGGCCGTCATTTAATGGACGAAGATCGCGCGGTACAGTTAGTAGTCCGACTGCTGTCATCAATGGAGATTATTTAACAACATTTACATCATCTGGTTTTGATGGTTCTAATTATCAATTCACTGGGAATGCGGGGTTTAAAGTTAATGGAACGGTTGGTCCATCGTCAGTGCCAACTGATTATGTAATAGCTACTGGATCTAATTTATTTAATGTTACTGAGCGTATGAGAGTAACATCAAATGGCGACGTAGGTATTGATGTGGGCTTACCAATATCTAAATTACATGTTGTTAACACGAGTACAGCTCTAAACCGTGGGATAATTCAAGATCAGATATCAAATGACAATAGTTCTGCTGTTTTCGGTGGACGTCACGCTCGCGGTACCCCAAGTAGTTTATCAGCTGTGACAAATAGTGATTTTCTCGCGACATTCGTTTCAGCCGGTTACGATGGTTCTGCTTATCAAACGGGAGGCTTTGTCGGATTTCAAGTTAGTGGAACAGTAAGTACTAATTCTGTTCCGACAGACTTTGTAGTCTATACTGGAACCAATTTGTCTAACGCATCTGAACGTTTAAAGGTTTCAGCAAGCGGTAACGTCGGCATTGGTGTGAGTTCGCCGTCTGCAAAATTACAAGTGAGTGGTACTATAGTTGCAAACACTAATGTTATTTCATCCGGTGGAAGTGTTGATTTGTCGCGGTCAAACACTCATGTCTTACAAAGTATCGGTGGTAGTACAATCACGTTAAGTAATATGGTCAATGGTGGTGTGTACACTTTAATTTTACAAGATCAAACATCACGAACATATACATTTAGCGGTTGTACAAATACGCGATTTTCTCCAGCTAATGCTGCGACAACAGGTTCTTCTGATACAATATTTGGTATTACAACAGTACAGGTCAGTGGAACTTGGTATTGTTATATTACTTGGTCAAGTGGGTTTCAATAATGAATTATAAATTTCAATTCTTATGGATTTTAATTTTAGTGAATATTGTAACTATCAAAACTAATACGATCTCAACGCTGGCCATTGCTTTTCCTAATGCAGGATTTCATAATGTCATGCTAGCGAAAAGAACTGCCACAACTTCAGGGTCTATTTCAACAAGTATTGAAAGTGAATCCGACGATGCTGAAATTTATCTTAATGACTATTTTTCAAATGGTGAATACAACATGAATGATGTTTATGTTGGTGCACACAATAATGATCCTGTATGGGGTGTATTTAGATTTCGTATACCAACAGCAATTCCCGTCAGTGCAACCATTACAAGCGCCAGTTTATCGATTTATGGTCAAGGTAATTTTTATTGGGACAACGGTTCAGATTACTTGTTAATTATTGCAAATGATACTGCAAATGCATCACAGGTGACAGGTGCTGCGGATGCGCCAGGTGCTGGTTCTGGGTATTACTTTACAGCGTCGCCTGGTTTAACTTCCGGTGGAGTTAATGTTAAAGTTCGTTGGCCATCTGCGGGATCACTGACTTGGGATGAAAGTGGTGTTACACCAAATATTTCATCTGATATTAGTTCGTTAATTCAATTTTTAGTAAATAAATATGGTGGTCTATCGGCAGGTTCGTATGTACAGCTTTGGATATATACAGATATTAATAAACCAGGTGGGCCAGAAGTTACAACTGTGGATTATGGACATGCTACAATTCCAGCCCCGATGATGAGCATTAACTGGAGTAAATAAAATGAACAAATTTTTTATTTTTTTTCTAATATCTATGTTAAATTTAGAAGCTTATTCTGATCAGGCTTTAAAAGATACGCAAGCTTTAATGAATGATCGAAATCAATTAAATCAAGTTTTCAAAGAGGATGCAAAAGCTCGTGATGCGGACCAGTTTGCTCTAAAAGCAGTTGGTGGTGATACTAAAGATCGGGACAAACTTTATCAGATATCGTCACAAATTTTAGAACAACTGACTAAAGACAATCAGCAAGATCCGCAAAAAATGCAAGAACAATTGCTGAAAGCAGCTCAAAACCCAGAACAATTTTATAAACAGCTATCCCCCGAAGTTCGTAAAAATATTCAAGAAGTAGCAGAAAGCGTTGAGCAACGACGCCACATTTCGAATGATTCTAAAAACAAAAAGCCATAACAAAGTCTAGAACCCACAAATATTTTAAATAAATTTAACCCTCAAATAGGTGTGCAGCGTCTTATTGACAAGAGCACGGAAGCTCTGCTGAGAGACGGTAAGCACAGCTAGGATGGCTGTTTTGCTAACCGTCAATTGACAAGGATGTCGTTTCAGCTAGGTGGATACGGGTGATTAAAAAAATCTCTGCAATATGAAAAAGGAGTTTCGTATGGTCCAGGTTATTCATGAGTTAAGTTCAGTTTTAATTTTTTGCAGTTTTTACTCGGCGGTTGTGGTCTTCTCCCTCTGGATCACAGCTTTTGATCAAGTTAAAAATGAGCGAAAATTACAATAAATTGTAGCAGTCAAATGCAACAAGATTTTTAAGTAAGAACAAATAGGGTTTTGGTGGTTCCCCGGTTTGTTCTTCAGCGGAAAGGATGACTTTCCGCTTTTTTTATTTTTTGTCTATGTTTTTTTCACACTGATTCAAAATAAAACGTTATATTTTAAGTAACAGAATTTTTCATGGTCTCAGATATAATAGATACTGAATCAGGGGGAACTTCTTTGAAAAATTATTGTTCAAACAAATATGCACGTCTATTTAAAGCTTATTCAACTCTTGGTGCTATAGCACTAGTTGCACTTTTTTTTCAGAACTGTCGTTTAGATCAGGGGCTACAGTCCTCGTCTTTGAGTGTATCTTCAGGAACCGAGCAAACAGATTCTGGAACATCTGATCCTGGAAATACAACTGACCCAGGATCTGGAGCAACAGGTGGCGGTCCAAATCAATCAACTGATTTGGCATCAAAACCAGCGCCAAGTTTTCCAAAAGTCGATGTGTGGCCACCTGCTGTAGATTATAGTGAGTTTAGTTCAACAGGATGTGCTGGGCCATTAATTGGATCTAATCGAACAATCAATGTTGGTCCAGGTCAAACATATACAGAGTTAACTGATGTCCCATGGCTATCATTAGGTGCTGGTGATGTTGTTAATATTTATTATCGCAGTACAGCTTATAAAACTAAATTTGGGATTATTAGTGTAGCGACTTCGCAGAAACCTTTTATTATTAATGGAGTCACAAATAGTTCATGTTTAAAACCTATTCTTGATGGAAATGGAGCAGTCACGGCTACAGATGCACGGGCTATGAACTTTGGGTCAGATATTCAAGAATCGGGATTGATAACTATACATCGTCCTCCGAATACGACATCATTTCATAAAGCTAAATATATTATTATTCAAAATTTAAAAATGATAAATGTCAAAGAAGGCTATTCATTTAAAAACAATACTAATGCCACTCAAAATTATGGAAAATTTTCCGCTGCTATCTACACTCCGCGAGTTGATTATCTTTATATTAAAAATTGTGAATTTATTAATAACGCTCAAGCTTTGTTCACTAACTCAAAAGGCGGTAGTGAAATTGATTTTAGTTCGTATTTAATTTTACGTGGTAATTACATTGATCGAAGTGGTTATGATGATGACGATCATGAACACGGCGTCTACACGCAAGGGTATCGCACATTAATAGAGGGTAATTTTTTTGGTCAAGCCCAAGGTGGATCATCGGTCAAAGATCGAAGTAGCGGCACAGTTTTTAGATACAATAAAGTTCAAGTGAGTGCGCGAGGTTTAGATCTAGTTGAAAATGAAGAAGAGTATTACGACAATGTTAAATCTGATCCACTTTATCATCATGCTTGGGTCTATGGTAATATTTTTATAAACGATAATAGCTCACCAATGGGTTTTTCAATCAGAATTATACATTGGGGATTTGATAACTCTTCAGCAAACGCACGTGCAGGAACAATGTATTTTTACAATAATTCTGTTTTGCATAAAGGAACGGATCCAACGGGTTCTTATTGGTACACGAGTATTTTTCAAATGGGATCAGGTGGGTATAACGCAGATAGACCAGCAAATTATCAAATCAATGCCTGGGAGAATGTGTTCTCAAATGAAGGTGTGAGCACTGGGTACGGTAAAGTTGATTTTAGATTATTATGGGACATAGGTAAAATTAATTTTTATGGTAGTAATTATTTAACTACGAATTGGAGAAGACCGAATCCAGGTGTTTTAGTTGAAAATAATAGTACCATTATTGAAAGTTCAACAAGCGTTCTTGATACTAACTCTATGCTTCCGCTTGCCTCTAGCTCGATTTTAAATAAAGGGACAACATACACACCGCAATTTAATGCTCATACTCAAGTTAGCGGTTTTTCAGCAAATAATTTAGTTCATGCATCTGAGTTTGCAATGGGTAATAACAATATTCCATACATTAAACCTAAAACTCTAAATGGTCTGAGAGATTTAGGTGCATTTGAGAGATAAATACAAATTAATGGGATGAGGTTTACTTAATTTAAATTAGAATTGGTATGCAAAAAAAAGACTTGCGTCTTGTTAGAATTTAGACAACATAAGACGCATGCTTTTATCTGATCTAAAATATGACTACCCTGATGAGCTTATTGCAACTTCGCCACAGCGGCCTTCGCGTGTGATGTGGGTTGATAGCAATGGCAATCCTTCTGAGATTACAATTGATGAACTGATTCAAAAAATTCCAGCAGGTGACATTCTTGTTTTAAATGATACTAAAGTTTTAAAAAGACGTGTGTTTATTAAAAGTCCATTTGAACAAAATGAAGAACTTGAAATATTATTTTTAGATCATTTGCCTGATGGCTTGCAAAAAGTTTTATTCCCCTCTAAAAAATTTAAAGTTGGTGACAAACTCACTTTGCCAAATGGCTCAGTGATGACTTTAATTGAAAAAGGTCTACCCCAAACAGTTAAAATTGAGCCTGCACTCACTGAATCAGATTTTGATCAAATGGCTGAACTACCACTTCCACCCTATATACAAAAAGCCAGACATGAAAGACACAATCAACAAGCTGATGAATCATGGTATCAAACTGCATGGGCTAAAAATCCGGGTAGTTTTGCTGCTCCAACAGCAAGTTTACACTTTACTGAGTCAGACATTACAAAACTGAAACAAAAGGGCGTAAATGTCTTAACTGTCACATTGCATGTGGGGCTTGGAACTTTTTTGCCCGTTAAAGTTGAAAACCTTGATGAACATAAAATGCATGAAGAAATTTACTCTGTGTCTGAATTAGTCTGGAATGAAATTCAAACGGCTCGTAAAAATCAGTCTAAAATATGGGCCTTAGGCACGACTGTCACTCGAACTCTCGAAACGGTTGCCAGAACCGCAGAAAAAGGTGATCTGCGATTACAAGGAGCATCCGATTTGTTGTTACAGGTCGGGAGTGAATTTAAAATTGTTGATCGTTTAATGACGAATTTTCATCAACCTGAATCAACACTTTTAGCATTAGTGTCTGCATTTTCATCACTTGATAATGTTAAACACAATTATGAATGGGCTATCGAGCGCAGGTTTAAGCTATTTAGCTATGGAGATCTTTCAGTCTGGCTGAGATAAAAATTGAAAGCTAGTGCTTGATCAGGTAAGACTGTTGTCTTATGAAATTAGGCGAATTTAAACTCCACAAAACATCCGGTAAGGCTCGAAGAGCTACATTTATGACTCAACATGGATCTTTCGAGACTCCGTGTTTTATGGCTGTGGGGACAAAGGCCACAGTTAAGGCGATGACGCCAGAAGAACTTAAAACGTGCGGAGCTCAAGTCGTTTTAGGAAACACTTATCATTTGCATCTTAGACCTGGCGAAAAGCTGATTAAAAAAATGGGTGGGCTTCATAAATTCATGAATTGGCATGGGCCAATTTTAACAGATTCTGGTGGGTTTCAAGTTTTTTCTTTATCTGGTTTGCGAAAAATGTCTGAAGAAGGTGTTGAGTTTAGATCGCACCTTGACGGCGCTAAGCACTTTATATCTCCAGAAAAAAGTATGGAAATACAAATGGATTTAGGCTCTGACATTATCATGGCCTTTGATGAATGTTTGCAATATCCCGCCACAGATGACGAGATTAAACGTTCGATGGATTTAACATACCGTTGGCTAGTCAGATCACACAAAGCGATGCAAAGACCAGAAAGCTTATTGTTTGGTATTGTGCAGGGCGGGTTGTCTCTTGAGCATCGCAAGTACTCTTTGCAACAGGTGACAAGTGTGGATTTACCAGGTTATGCATTAGGTGGTTTTTCAGTTGGTGAACCTATTCATTTGATGCATGAGTTATTGCCGCATATTGCGCCGCTAATGCCCGATCACAAACCGCGATACTTAATGGGTGTTGGAACTCCTTTGGATTTAATTATTTCAATTGATGCAGGTGTGGATATGTTTGATTGCGTTCTTCCGACACGTGTTGCCCGAAATGGTACGCTCTATACATGGCAAGGTAAAATGAGTATTAAACGTCAAGAATACCGCGAAGATGCTGGCCCATTAGATCCAGAATGTGATTGTTATACTTGCACAAACTATTCAAGAGCTTATTTGCGTCATTTATTTTTAAGTAATGAGATTCTAGGTGCTCGCTTAAATACTATTCACAATATTCACTTTTATATGTCAGTCATGACAAAAGCGCGAAAAGCTTTAGATGAAGGCAGATGGGAAGAATATCGCGATTTTTGCCTAACGCGTTTTATAAAAAGTGATAAAAATACGTAAAAATTCATAACCCCTCTTGATCACTCGCCTTATTAAGTGTTCAATTTTACATTGAGATTTTTTAAGGGAGTAATTTATATGTTCAATTTGTTAATCAAAAAGTCTTTTCAGTTATCAACAACGATCTTTTCATTAATGATAACTCAGTTAGCTTTTGCGCAAACTGAAGGAGCCGCTGCGCCAACTGCTGGCCCGCAACAACCTCCAGGATGGATGCAGTTCGTTCCATTTGCGGTTATTCTAGTCGTATTTTATTTCTTTTTGATACGTCCACAGGCCAAAAAACAACGTGAACAGCAAAATTTTTTGCAGGCTTTAAAAGTTGGAGATCTGATTGTGACCCAGTCTGGATTATTTGGCAAAATAACTGGTTTGAATGAGCAAATTGCTAATCTGGAGATTGCGCAAGGTGTTCAAATCAAAATTTTACGTCATCAAATCATTATGCTTCAGTCTGCTCTTCAAAAAGCTGGCGAAACTAAAGCTTAATCTTTATTTATTAATAAAAAAAGGAATACATCATGGAAACTCTTCGTACGAGAACATGGGTGGCAGGTATAACGGTTATCTTAGCTGCTCTCTTTATTGCTCCAAACTTTGTTGACACATCAAAATTATCTTGGTGGCCAGCTACTAAATTAAATTACGGTCTAGATATTCAAGGTGGTATTCACTTAGTCATGGGAGTAGATGTAGATGGTGTTGTCAGTACGACAATTAATCGTCAAACATCTGCACTTAAAGCTGAATTTGAAAAAGAAGGCCTAGTTGTTAAAGGTTTTAACACAGAAAAGGCCAAGCAGGCGTCATTTGATATTTTAGTTGCAAATGTTGAAGATGCAAAAAAGATCGAAACTTTACTTGGTAAGAACCACACTGGAGCACTTCAAGTTGTTTCGACAAGTTCTGAAAAGGTTGAAGTTAAATATTATGATGCTTATCTTATGGATCAAAAGCAAAATACAATTCGTCAGGCGATTGAAACGATTCGAAATCGAATTGATGAGTTCGGCGTTGCTGAACCTTCAATTACGCAGCAAGGTTCTGATCGCATTTTAATTCAGTTACCAGGCATGGCTGATGCTGAAAAAGCAAAACAACTTATTAATACAACAGCGAAATTAGACTTTATGTTAGTAAGTGATGAAAAGCCAATGGATGAGATCATCAAACTTATTCAAGAAGCAGAAACCGCAGGTCGTTATTCTGTTAAGACATTGAAGTATAATGAATATGTTTCTCGTTTGAATGAGGATATTAAGTCAAAATTACCAGCAAATACTGTACTCTATTTTGAAAAAAGGGAAAATGCTAAGAGTATTGAAACGGGTGGTACACCTTATTTATTAAAGACTGACACAAATTTAGGTGGTGATGCTCTTGACAGTGCT
>Ga0255170_1000649_pt1 | contig 12170 bp, 17 predicted proteins | sample Atl_Yuk_RepA_8d_FD_186015 | JGI IMG/M metagenome (GOLD analysis project Ga0255170, IMG submission 186015) | Freshwater microbial communities from Altamaha River, Georgia, United States - Atl_Yuk_RepA_8d | ecosystem: Environmental > Aquatic > Freshwater > River | place: USA: Georgia | collected...
CGCAGCCACGCGCCAATGCACTTTGCGAATGTGCACCACATAGCTGGCCAGCCACATGCGAGCGTGGTTGTGCAAATAGCCTGTCGCGTAAAGTGTTCGAACCGCCATATCGATGACGGGTATCCCCGTTGCGGCATGGCGGATATCTGCTGGAAATATGCGGCTGTAGCTTGCCTCTGGCAGAGGACCCGTGTGAAGCGAGCTCAAGATTCCTGTACCTCTGAAACTCCAGACGTGTCGAAAATACTCACGCCAGCCCAATTCAAATACAAACTTGTGCTGAACATCCAACGCGTGTCGGGCAACCACGCCTGACAGCACTTCTGTCAGGCTCACTATCCCGTGTGTGATGTAGGGCGACAGGCAAGTCACCGCGCCTGCTATGCAGTTGCGGCTTCGCGCATACTCGCCTGGCAGCACTGCATGGATGCGAGCCATCGCCTCTTGGCGTGTCGGCTGGAAAGAGTCAAACAAGTTCATGCATCCCCCTTGAGAGCGACAATTTTTGAAAACCGATCAATCTCACAAGCCCGGTAAAAGTCAAAACCTGAATGGCTAGAGATGGTTGGGTGAAAGCCGTGGGGTTCTGGGGTTGATCGACTGAAATTCTTTGTCTTTGAATGCCCCCAGACACTCCACACTGGGGAGTGAGCTTTGCTTTGAAAGATCGGCATGCAATCGATAACCATAGCCACGCTTGAAGCCGATGCGGACACCGTAGGGGCGAATTTTCTTGTTGATGCGATGGATGTAAAGCGAGACGAGCGCGGGAGCGCACTCTCTTCGCCCCACGGCGCACAGCGCCCGCATGATTTCATCATGCCTGACATGGCGTCCGAGATGCTGAAACAGCAAGCTGGCCACCAGTGTTTCCCGCTCTGTCAGAGGTATCCTTTCAGACTCGCAAAACAAGGTTCGGGTATCGCTCTCATACCGCAGTAGACCATGCTCTGTGTAGGTTGCCACCAGGCCCTGACGTCGGTGGAGCATGGAGCGGATCATGGCCTGAATGACTGTGGTGTCACTTTCACGGGGCAGGCACCGGTCCGCGCCTGCGTTCAGCCACGCAATCATTTGGCGCTCGTGGCCGCCAGGCAAAAGCACCAGTATCCACGGACATTGTGCAGACTGAAAGATGTTGCGCAGAAGGTATGGATCAAAACAAGCTTGCGCATCGCTCAGCTCGACAACGAGCACATCGCAAGGGGCATGAGCTGGGGAGTGCGTCGATTGGAAAAAACTCTCTGGATCGCAAAGCACGCACTCGCCTGGCATGCCTTGCCTGACCTCTGGGTAAATCGAGGGCGCCTGCATGCACAACCAATGAATGCTCATGTTCACTGCGCTGATCCCATGTGCGAAGACAGGTGAGCGGTCAACGTTGTCGGCTCAAAAGCGGATCGCCCATCAAGCCGCTGCACTGTGCAAGAAAGACGACAACTCGAACACGGAATTTGGTGCCATCGGCATCAGGCTGACCGGTTTCGGCCCAAGACCAAAGCCGAACTTGATGGTTTCCGGTCGAACACGCCATTCGTCATCTTTCTTGACGAATTCGCCAATCGTTTTGTTTGAAAGAAAACCCATGATTTCGTGGTGAAGGTTGCTTTCGAGCGAATCGGTGGGGCGAGCATGGGATGTCGCAGGCTTTTCCGATGCATCAAACCCCTCAGCTGCAATGACCACTTGCCAGACGGAGATCTGGTCAGGCTGGCGTGACATGAAGTACCCGCCCCCAGGTCCACGAACAGACCGCACAAAGCCACCTTCCCTGAGGACTCTCATGATGCTCTCGATGTGAGAAATGGAAATGGACAACCTTTCAGCCAGGGCTTGTGTGGTCACCAAAGCGCCTTTCTGGACGGAGCCGATGGACACCAATACATCGATGCATAGCTGAGTTTTTTTGCTGAACATGGGCACACTCTTGTTTGGGTTGATCGATCGCAATCTAAGCGAAATTCGACCAATGAATAGAATGAGACAAAAATATCAGGCGATATTCCATTCAATATCTACTCAATAACATGAGCAAAGTTGCCCAACACCTGCACAGAATCGGGGCTGTTTCCAGTCTCAGTGGTGTTCCTGTGCCCACACTGCGCGTTTGGGAGACCCGGTACGGGGCATTCCGCCCGTCCAAATCGGGAGGAAGTCACCGTCTCTACAACGATGAAGATGTGCTGCGTGCCAGCTTGTTGCGGCAGTTGACCTCCAATGGGCATGCCATCAGCACGGTGGCAAACCTTGGTGTGGATGCCTTGAGCGGGCTGCTCAACCAGCACAGGCACTCCAAGGCCAGGCAAGTACCCGTTGGGCATTCCTCCCGGTCAGTCGAGGTGGCTGTGATCGGGCTGGCACTTTGTGCCAGGTTCCAGTCCAATTCGCTCCTGCCAGGCATTGAAGGCGTGAATTTCCAGGTCACAGACAGCCTGGTTGATCTGGACTCGGCGCTGGAGCAGCCATGGCAAGCCCGCCCGGATATTCTGCTGGTGCGCGTCAACTCCCTTCACATGGCAGCCCACGCTGCACTTCGCCGCGTGATCGATCAATACGCCATCCCTCATGTGATCGTGCTCTACAGCTACGGGCAAGAGCGCGTGGTTGAAGCGATGAAGATGGCTGGAATGATCGTACGCAGGGAGCCAATCACGGATCGCGAGCTTGCAGAGTTGATCCATTCAGTTTTGCTGATCGATCCCAGACAGGCCAATGATCTTGCCCGACCTGGCATGATGATTCCGCCACGCAAATATTCCGATCAGATCTTGATGCATGTCGCAGGAATTTCGACGAATGTCTTGTGTGAATGCCCAAGACATGTGGCCGAGTTGATTGGGCAATTGGCCAATTTTGAACAATACAGTCAAGAGTGCCTCAACAACAGCGAGGAAGACGCCCATCTGCATGCCCAGCTAAGTGCCATTTCGGGCACAGCCCGGTCCCTCTTCGAGCGGGCACTGGAGATGGTGGCTGACCACGAAGGCATCGATCTGGTCCAGCCCTGATGCCGCCCTATCAACTGAACTCCGATCCCTAATCTGCATGAACACCAGCGCATTGAATGTCATCGGCGAGCCGCTGATCGCCTGCTCGTACGACCCTTTGACAGGTTATTTTCGTGACGGTTGCTGCAACACTCGCTCGGACGACACAGGCTCTCATGTGGTGTGCGCACGCATGACCAATGAGTTCCTGCAGTTTTCACTTTCACGCGGAAATGATCTGATCACACCCCGACCCGAATACCGCTTTAAGGGCTTACAAGCTGGCGACCGCTGGTGCTTGTGTGCGCTGCGATGGAAGGAGGCTTTTGATGCAGGCGTGGCGCCTCCGGTGTTTTTGGAATGCACGCACATCAGGGCGCTGGATTTCGTGACGCTGGAACAACTGCAGTCCTGTGCGCTCCAGAAATGAAATACCGAGCGAGCGGGGTTGTGCTTGCTGCCTTGCTGGTGGCACTGCCCTTGAGCCATTTAGAGATCGAACCAGCTGATGACAGCTGGTTGTTGCGAGTCGATGGTCGTCCTGTCGATATCGCAGGCTACGTCTCAGAGCGTTATACGCAGTTCACTCGCGACTGCAGTCATGTGCATGCGCTGCTACCAAGTGACCCTTTGAGTGCACAAGCCCTGGGTGCGATTGAGCAACACAGTCCTCCTGACTCCCTGTCAGCGCGTATGGTGCATGTCATTCGAAAAGATGACTGGTTTCTGGTCCAGGTCAAATTCCGAAGTTTGCAGGATGCAGTGGTGCTTTTGAGTGCGACAAAGGAAGGTCTTGAAATTGCTATGGGCGGAGTGTGGAGTGGTACCACGCACCCCCACCGACCCGAGCCCCTCATCAGACGTTACCTGCAAGGCAGGGTGCCAGCGGCCCCCGTCGATCTGACAGAGTGCTTCGCTTATCGGCTCTGATGTCTTTGGATATGAAGCCACGATAAACAGTTACGCATTAGCCAAGCTGTTGGATGATTCTGTGCCTCGGGTGAACTCTGGTATCGCAAGATGCGAACGCCACCATTCCTGGCAGGCCTCATCATTGTTTGGGCTTGACCAAACGCACCAAGCCAGTAGCCGTCAGAAAACCTGCATAAAAGGCCATGTGCAACAGAATGAAAAAAGCCAGCTTGCGCTGGCTCTTCTTGATCATCGGTGATGGGTTCAATAGCTCTTGCGACGGGAATCACCGTAGCCACGACCGTACCCACCGTTGCCAGGTGCGGTTCGTGCTTCCATCGGACGAGCGATGTTGACCGTCAAGTCACGGCCGCCCATGTTCTGGCCGTTCATGCCACGGATAGCGGCTTCAGCCTCCTGGCTGTTGGACATCTCGACAAAGCCGAAGCCCTTGGAACGGCCGGTGTCACGTTCCATCATGACCTTGGCCGATTGAACGTGGCCGAAGGAAGAAAACTGTTGTTGCAGATCGTCGTCGCGAACCGAGTAAGAGAGGTTGCCGACATAAAGTTTGTTGCTCATTTGGAGCCTTTCAAAAAAACGCCCTGCGAAATCGTGGGCGCAGGTTAAAAACAGGGGGGTGAAAATAATCAGCGCTTGCGTTTGAATGCAGGCGAGCCTGCAGCGCGAGGCTGGCGGTTTTCGATATGGCGGAATGTGATCCGGCCTTTGGAGAGGTCGTAGGGCGACATCTCCAGCGTGACGTTGTCACCCGCCAGAATGCGGATTCGGTGCTTGCGCATCTTTCCGCCGGTGTAGGCGATCAACTTGTGCCCGTTGTCCAGCGTCACACGATAACGCGTGTCGGGCAGCATTTCATCGACCTTGCCTTGCATCTCGATGAGTTCTTCCTTGGCCATAGGGCCTCCTTGAGTGAATGATTTAGGCCAGCGAGGCGGGATTGAGCAGCCAGTAGCGCCCTTGCGCGGCGGCGTACATCAAGGCACTGTCCTGGGTTTTGAACTCGGGCTTGAAGGTGTAGACACGGTCATGTGTCTGGCTGCCTTGCCCTCTACGGATAGAAAGCAGAGCAGTATGCTGATCGTTGCCGTGAGAACGGCTCAGCGGTGTGATCCGAAAATCGCCGACGGCGAACGGATGGGTATTGGCAAATGACATTAAAAACAGTGATGATCGGGCAGATCTGGCCCGGATTCATGCCGTCACGAAATGCAACGGGGCATGGGCAGTGGCAACCGCGTAAGGGTCGCGAGAGTGGAGCTCGCCTGGGAAAAAGTCAGACCACCGAAGAGTCCACAGTGAAGTGGTGTGCAGTGGAGGTGTGCGGTTTTGGGGTACCGCTGCCCTGATCGAACCTCGCTGCAGCTCGGGAAAGCAAAAATTGCTGCAACACGTTTAATGTACGGTGCTTAGGCCTTCTGCACAAGAGATTCCTGAATATTTTCGAAAAGGCATGTAACAACAAGACTGATCGCTTTTGGCGGCGCAAGCACCGTCCCCGAGGGGTTCCGCGTCGCCGTCATTGCAGGCGGCCGCACCGTCAGAGAAAATTCGCTGCGGTTGACAACCTCCGACTCCCGTCTGTTCAGAGATTTCCACCGCGTCATCGATCTTGATGCCCAGGTACCTCACGGTGGACTCCAGTTTCGCCTGTCCGAGCTGAAGTTGCACAGCACAGAGGTTCTTGGTGCGTCGATAGCAGTCCAAGTGATCCATCAAGCGATCACGGATCGATGGATCCGATGCTTCTGTGCTTGCAGCACCCGAGGTCAACAGCCAATTAATCTCCAGGGCTTTGTCCCTGGGTTCTGGGGGAATGGCTGGGTGAAGCCGTCATAGCGTTTACAAATTGTTTCTCAACGCACCAGAAATCCGGATGCAAGTCGATAAAGTTGTCAGACTTGCCAAGAAAATACTTTCCCTGTTGCGAAGGGCCGTGACTTGCATATCCAGAGTCAGGTTCCGATCCGCATTGGTCTTGAGGAGAAAACCATGAAACGCCTGCAACGCATTCTTGCTGTTGTGCTCAGCCTGAGCCTCATCCATGTGTCCATGATCCAGACGGCACATGCCACATTGGTGTCCACGGAACAGGTCGCTCGCCTGGCCGACGGCGAGCAGGCGGGATCGGGTCACGCACGTTTGACCACAGCACTTTCCCGAGCCGATGTGCGTGCGGCAATGGAACGCCAAGGCGTTGACCCGGCATTGGCTCTGGAGCGCGTTGCGGCCTTGACCGACGACGAGGCGGGACGTTTGGCCGAGCAGATCAACAGTGCTCCCGCCGGCGGCATCATTGGTGCACTGCTCTTGGTGTTTTTCGTCCTGTTGGTCACCGACATTCTGGGCCTGACCAAGGTTTACCCGTTCACCCGGCCGGTGCGCTGAACGCCGCATGCAGCTGGCCTACTTGCTCGCTGCAGGCTGGCGCAAAACAGTTTCGAGCATCGCCTGCCTGCTTGCCTTGTTCTTGCTGGCTGGCTGTGCAAGCCCGGGACATCAGGCCCTGTCCTCTGTGGAAGATCTGCCACCCCGAACAGAGCTCGCAGAAACCCCCTTCTTTGCGGATGACAGCCATTTCTGTGGCCCTGCGGCCTTGGCCACTGTGCTGACCGCCGCAGGCTTCCCCACTCGGCCAGAAGCCTTGGTGGGCCAGGTGTTTCTGCCAGGCCGCCAGGGTTCGCTGCAAATCGAAATGCTCGCTGGCGCCCGGCGCCAGGGGGCTGTAGCAACGGTGATCCCCGACGCCCTGCACGCGCTTATGCGAGAAATCGCAGCAGGCCATCCGGTGGTGATCCTGCAAAACCTCGGCTTGTCGTGGGCACCTTCGTGGCACTATGCCGTGGCAGTGGGCTACGACTTGCAGGCCGATACCCTCCTGCTTCGGTCCGGCCCCCTGAAGCGCCAGGCACTCAGTTTGCGCACTTTCATGCACACCTGGGACCGCAGTGGCCGTTGGGCTTTTGTCGTCTCGCCGCCTGACCAGCTGCCCGCGACGGCAACGCAAGCGGAGACGGTCAAGGCGCTCGTTGCCTTTGAGCGGAACGCGTCTGCGGTGTCTGCCGCGCAGGCTTACCGGACGGGTCTAGAACGCTGGCCCCACAACCCCACCCTGGCCATGGGGTTGGGCAACGCCTTGTATGCCAGCGGTGACAAGGAGGGCGCGCAAGCCTTGTTTCGTCAGGTGGTCGAACGCCATCAGCTCGCCGCGGCCTACAACAATCTGGCGCGCCTGTTGCTAGAAAGTGGCAATACCAACGAGGCGCGCCTGTTGGCTCAGCAAGGTCTGGCGGTGGCCGGGCCACTGCGCGAGACCCTGATGGAAACTCTGAAAGCCATAGACGACGCGGCCCAGACGCCCAAGCAGTCGATTCCAGCCGCAGCTGAGCACAGGGGCCAGTGAACTGCAGCCTGCAGGGCGTTGATCAGCGGTCGTCACTCACGCTTTCCCAGCCCCTGCAAACCCTGAGCGCGCAGCTGCATTGCTCAGGCTTGCCTTGGGCGATCGCCCGCAGTGCTTGGGCATCCAGCATCAATGTCCGTGTGCTTTCATGGCTTTGCCGACTTCCAGCGTGCCTTGCTCGGAGCCAGCCATCGGGACCATTTCCCCGGTGCGCTCGCGCACCTGGGCCAAGGCATCCAGCAAGCGTTCAGGCACATCGGCACCGGTGCCCAGATGAATGCCCTGCGTGAGCGTGATGTGGGCGACCTCGAAGCTACCCGCGCCTGCGCAGATGATGGTGCGGTTGGGCGCATCCTCGCTGGCCATCACCAGCATGGCCGGCGACACGGCCTGTGGCTCCAGGGCATCCAGCACCGCCTGCGGCATCAGGCCTTCGGTCATGCGGGTGGCTGCTGTGGGGGCCAGGCAATTGACACGGATGCCGTACTTCTCGCCTTCGATCGACAGTGTCTGCATCAGGCCGGCCAGCGCCATCTTGGCTGCGCCGTAGTTGGCCTGGCCAAAGTTGCCGTAAAGGCCGCTGGACGAGGTGGTCATGACGATGCGGCCATAGTTTTGTGCCTGCATGATCGGCCAGACCGCCTTGGTGCAATGGACAGCGCCCATGACGTGCACATCCATCACCAGCTTGAAGTCGTCCAGCGTCATCTTGGCAAAGCTTTTGTCGCGCAGGATGCCGGCGTTGTTGACCAGAACGTCCACGCGGCCCCAGGTGTCCATGGCTTGCTGAACCATTTTTTGTACCGCCTCGAAGTCGGTCACCGAAGCGCCGTTGGCGATGGCCTCGCCACCTGCGGCGCGTATTTCATCCACCACCTTCTGTGCCGCCGAGGCAGACCCCCCCACGCCATGCACATCACCGCCCAGGTCGTTGACCACGACCTTGGCGCCGCGCGATGCCAGCAGCAAAGCATGCTGCTTGCCCAGACCGCCGCCAGCGCCGGTGACGATGGCCACTCGGCCTTTGAAATCGATACCCATGTTCACTCCTTGATGCAAAACCGGATGCCCCTGCACGCGCTTGTCGAGTAGACGACACATGAAGGTGCTCTTGTCAGTTTGCTACTCTAGCGAAGCGCGATACTGGCCGCTGTTGCACGCATGACAGGGGCGCCCCCAGATCCCCAAGACACACGCCATGGAACTGAATTTCGAAACCGTCACCACCCCACCCGTCGACGCGGCCTCGGTGCTGCTGCTGCGCGACAGCGACGAGGGCCTGCAGGTCTTGCTGATGCGTCGCGCGCAAGCCTCGCAGGTACTGGGCGGGGCCTATGTGTTCCCTGGCGGCAAGGTCGATGTCGAAGACCATTCGGCGCAGGCCCTGCAGCACCTGAGTGAAACGCCTGCGCGCCTGCGCGAGCGCCTGCACGAATCAGCACTCGAACCGGCCCGCGCCGCTGGCCTGTTCATGGCCGCCCTGCGCGAGGCCTTTGAAGAATGCGGCGTGCTGGCCGGGCAGGACACAGAAGGTCCGACCCTGGCCAGGCGACTGCGCCAGCAGGTCGACCAGCTGGGCTGGCACCAGAGCCTGCGTCAGACCGGTCAGGCCCTGCGCACCGATGCCCTGCTGCCCTGGTCACGCTGGATCACGCCACGCCAGCCGGCCGTGACCAACAAGCGCTTTGACACCCGTTTCTTTGTGGCCCGCGTTTGCGACGACCAGGTCGCCAGCCACGACAATTTCGAGACCACCGACAGCGTGTGGCTCACGCCTTTGCAGGCCCTCACGCGCTATGCAAGCGGTGAAATCGATCTGGTGGCGCCGCAGATCATGAGCCTGTACGAACTCAAGGCCCATCGAACAGTGGACGAAGCTCTGACCGAAGCCCGCGCGCGTGCGCCAGCGCTGATCGAGCCCCACCCCTTTGACCAGGACGGTCAGCGCATCCTGTGCTACCCCGGCGATGCCCAGCACCCGGTACCGACGCGTGCCATGCGCGGCCCGACACGACTGCTGTTTGTCAAAGGCCGCTTCGTGCCGCTGGGTGGCATGTCGGAGCTGCTTGACTAAAATTGAAACCATTCGAATTCACCCACAGCACGCCATGACCACCGCCTCCCACACCTGCCTGAGCATCGACCGCGCCATGGAATACGTGGGCGACATGCAGGGCGTGATGGCGCTGCTGGGCACCTTGCAGCAATCCCTGCAGGACGATCTGCCCCAGCTGCAGGCGCGGCTCGATGCGGGTGATCTGCCCGGCGCCAACCGGTTGCTGCACCAATTGAAGGGATTCGCGCCGGTGTTCTGTGTGGACCCTCTGGTGGCCGAGGTGGTTCGAGTGGAGGGTCTGAGCAAGGGCACCGATGTGCAGGCCGTGCGCACCGCTTATGAACACCTGGGGCCGCAGCTGCACCAGCTGCTGACCGAGGTGCAGGGCCAGCTGGCTGCGCCCCGCTGAACCCTCAGACCGGCTGCGCCATCCAGGCCTGGATGCGCAGTGGATCGTGCACCAGACGCAATTCATCAAATGCCGCCTGCGCCTCAGGGTAGGTGCGGCGCAAATAGTTCAGCCATTGCTTGAGGCGCCCCGCCCGGTGCCTTGACGCCACTCGGCTGCACACGTTCTGCCAGAAGCCGGGCATCAGGCTTCGGATGACGGACCAGGGCACCACCCGTACACCCGGGGCCGATTGCGCAATCGCCAGTGCCAGCCCGGGGTCGCTCACCAAGCCGCGGCCGATCATCAGGCGATCGCAGCCTGTCACCTCGCGGCAGCGCTGCGCGTCTTCCACACGCCAGATCTCGCCATTGGCCACCATGGGCAGCTTGACCCGCTGCCGGATGTCGGCAATGCGGTCCCAATAGGCGGGCGGCCGGTAGCCATGCACCTTGGTGCGCGCATGCACCACCAGATCACTGGCGCCGCCCGCTTCGATGGCCTGCGCGCAGTCCTCGGCCAGCGCATCGTCTTCGTAGCCCAGGCGCATCTTGGCCGACACCGGAATGTGCGCTGGCACCGCACGGCGCACTGCGGCCACGATGCGGCCGATCAGCTCGGGCTCCTGCAGCAGCACCGCACCGCCGCGGTGGCGGTTGACGGTCTTGGCCGGGCAGCCAAAGTTCAGGTCGATGCCCGCCGGCGCCAGCGCGGCCAATGCCTGCGCGTTCTCGGCCAGGCACACCGGATCCGAGCCGAGCAGCTGCACCCGCACCGGCACACCTGCGGCTGTTCGGCTGCCATTGCGCAATTCGGGCACCACGCGGGTGAAGGCACGCGCAGGCAACACCGTGTCGGTCACACGGATGAATTCGGACACGCACAGGTCAATGCCGCCCACGCGCGTGAGCGTGTCACGCAGGCCGTGGTCCAGCAGGCCTTCCATGGGGGCGAGCCAGATGGTCATGGGACAGATATGTGTTTCAAGCCAAATTTCGGCCGCAGGGGCGGCCTCCTGCAGCGGGCGTTTTGCAGGAGCGGCCCCCGCGCGGAACTCTGGTGGATCAATCCAGCGAACGCTTTACACGGATTTCTTCCACCCGCACGCCGCCCATCGGCACAGTGCGTGCGGTGTTCATCTCGCGCTTGAAACCGGCGGCATCAAAAAAGCTCAGGGCCTTGGCACTGGCCAGCGGCACCCAGATCGTCACATCGGTGCAGTCCTCATCCTGCAGGCCTTCGCGGGCGGCGTCCCACAGGGCCAGGCCGACGCCCTGACCGATGTGGTCCGGGTCCACATAGATCGCCCACAGCTCGCCAGTGGTGTTCTTGGACTTGGGATCGCGCGAGCGGTCAAAACCGACAAAGCCGACGATCTCGCCACCCTGCTCGGCCACCATGACCTGAGGCTCGCCGTATTCGATGGCTTCCTTCCAGAAGGCCACGCGCTTGGCGGGCGGCGTGGATTGCCAGTGGGCATCGGGCACCACACCTTCGTACAAGGCACGGCTGGCAATCAGGTGCAGGTTGGCCACAGCAGGCGCATCGGCCAGGGTGGCGTAACGGACGTCGACGGAACTCATGGGTGCGTATCTCTTTTTTGCGAAACCCGGTATTGTCGCCGCAAGTGCACCGGCAGGGCATGCCACATGGGGTATCTTCAGGGCATGACACGCATTCTGCAAAAAGCCCGCGCCCTGACGCTGGCCGCCCTGCTCGCCAGCCTGGTGTGGCCGGCGCTGGCGCAAAGCCCCCGCAAGATCGAGGACAGCATGGCCGAGCGCACCCGCGCCTGCACCGCCTGCCACGGCGACAACGGCCGCGCCGGCCCCGATGGCTACTACCCCCGGCTGGCCGGCAAGCCCGCCGGCTACCTGCACCACCAGCTGCGCAACTTTGCCGAAGGCCGCCGCCATTACGGCCTGATGACGCGCCTGGTGGACCCGATGACCGACGCCTACATGGCCGAGATCGCCGCCCACTTCGCCAGCCTGCACCTGCCCTACCCGGCGCCCACCGCTTCCAAGCTGCCGCCAGAGCGGCTGGCGCGCGGCCAGATGCTGGTGCAGCAGGGTGACGCCAGCCGCGGCCTGCCGGCCTGCGTGCAATGCCACGGTGAACGCCTGACCGGCGTGCAGCCCAACGTGCCCGGCCTGCTGGGCCTGCCGCTGGACTACCTCAACGCCCAGCTGGGCGCCTGGCAGACCGGCCAGCGCAAGGCCCACGCGCCCGACTGCATGGCCGAAGTCGTCAAACGCATCCCGCACGAAGACATCATCGCGGTCTCCAGCTGGCTGGCCAGCCAGAGCCTGCCTGCCGACACCCGCCCGGCGACCGCCGTGGCACGCCCACTGGCCGATCCGGCCTGGCGCTGCGGCAGCGCCCCCGAACTGTCCGGAGGCC
>Ga0255170_1000667_pt1 | contig 12001 bp, 11 predicted proteins | sample Atl_Yuk_RepA_8d_FD_186015 | JGI IMG/M metagenome (GOLD analysis project Ga0255170, IMG submission 186015) | Freshwater microbial communities from Altamaha River, Georgia, United States - Atl_Yuk_RepA_8d | ecosystem: Environmental > Aquatic > Freshwater > River | place: USA: Georgia | collected...
GCTACAGGCTCAAGGAAGCCGCCAGCCGACTGGCCATCAGCACCGACCCGTCATAATTCCACTGTCCTTGCCTGGGGGAGTTTGGGGTGGCCACAGACGGGGGAATTTGCACTGGCCATCGGGGGGGCGGTAATGGTCTGGCGCACGGAGGGCAGCCTCTCGCCGGGCTGAATGGTCCCTGAAGCGATCAGGGCCTCAATGTCCTCGGCCAGTAATTCGTATTTTTTCATATGAAGGGTAGGTCAGAGATTTAATCAAACTGATACGGTATTTTAAAGATTAACTGAGTCTGGTGGTATCAGATGTTGTTCGCGACACTGCTCTAAACCGTTCACTAGTCCACCAAACATGAGTCCAACTGCATCGTCATCTGTATCGCGCCGTCTTGCATGGTGGCTGCTTTTTTGTGGCCTTTACCAAGGCACAGTCTTGGCTGCTGAACCACCTGAGTCCATGGGGCAACGGATGCAGGCATGCGCCACTTGCCATGATCCAGAAGGGCGCGCGACGAACAGCGCGTGATCAGTCAAGGCAGCAAAGCACCGACCATCAGCCAGAAACGCGACAGCGCCTGACCCTCAAAGAAAGCCACAATGGACATCGACGCACTCATCCTCTCTCGCATCCAGTTTGCCGCGAACATCAGCTTTCACATCCTGTTCCCCACCATCACCATCGCGCTGTGCTGGTTCTTGCTGTTCTTCCGTTTGCGCTTTGCCCGCAGCCGGGATGTGGCCTGGGAAGAGGCCTACTATTTTTGGACCAAGGTGTTTGCGCTCACCTTTGCGTTGGGCGTGGTTTCGGGCATTGTGATGAGTTTCCAGTTCGGCACCAATTGGCCGGGTTTCATGGAGCGCACGGGCAATATTTCAGGGCCGCTGCTGGGCTATGAGGTGCTGACGGCGTTTTTCCTGGAGGCCAGCTTTCTGGGCATCATGCTCTTTGGTCGCGGCAGGGTAAGCGAGCGGGTGCACTTGATTGCCACTTTTTTGGTCGCGTTTGGCACCACCATGTCGGCCTTCTGGATTTTGAGCCTGAACTCCTGGATGCACACCCCGGCAGGTTTCGAAATCGTCAACGGCCAATTCATCCCCACCGATTGGCTGGCGGTGGTTTTTAACCCCTCCTTTCCTTACCGGTTTGCCCACAAGTTGCTCGCCTCGGCACTGACCGCTTCGTTCTTGATCGCTGGTCTGTGCGCTTGGCAATTGCTCAAAGGCAGCGCCACAAGCGGCACCCACAAAGCCATGCGTGCGGCCATCTTCACTGCTGCTTGCGTGATTCCGTTGCAGTTCCTGGTGGGCGACATGCACGGCCTTAACACCCTGGAGCACCAACCGGCCAAAGTTGCTGCCATGGAGGGCATTTGGGAGACCGAGCGCGGTGCTCCACTGACGCTTTTTGGTATTCCCGACCAAGAAGCACGCACCACCCACTTCGCGGTGAAGATCCCAAAAATGGCCAGCCTGATCCTGACCCACGAGCTGGACGGCGAAGTCAAGGGCATCAACGAATTTGAAGGTGTGCATCCTCCCGTGGCACCGGTGTTTTATGCCTTTCGGGTGATGGTGGGTATGGGTTCGCTGATGTTGTTAGTCGCCGGTTTCACCGCCTGGCGCTTGTGGCGTCAGCGCAGGCAGCCAGAAGTGACACTGCCCAAGCCCCTGCTGTGGGTGCTCTCGGGCATGGCGTTCTCCGGCTGGGTCGCCACGCTGGCGGGCTGGTACGTGACCGAGATCGGTCGCCAGCCCTTCCTGGTGTATGGCTTGATGCGCACCAGCGAAGCCGCCACCACCTTGCCGCCGCCCTACATTGCGCTCACCTTGACGGCTTACCTGGTGGTTTATGGCTTGCTGTTGGTGACTTATGTTGGCGTGTTGAAGTACATGGCCGAGCACCCCAAGGAACACAGACAGGATGCGCCGACGGGTGCCCTGTTGGGCAAAGCGGGGGTTTGATGAAGCTTGTCTTTGTGAATCTGATACTGAAAGGCGACCATGACCTGGGCTGAATTCATACCACTGTTTTTCTTGGTCGTGATGGGGCTGTCCCTGCTGGCTTATGTGATTTTGGATGGTTACGACCTGGGCGTTGGCTTGCTGCTCTTGCAAGCGACCGACGCCGAGAAGGACACCATGATCGCGAGCATCGGACCGTTTTGGGACGCAAACGAAACCTGGCTGGTGTTGGGCGTGGGGGTGTTGTTGATCGCCTTTCCGATGGCCCATGGCGTGGTGCTCCAAGCGTTGTACCTGCCCGTGGCGGTGATGCTGATCGGGTTGATTCTGCGCGGTGTGGCGTTCGACTTCCGGGTCAAAGCACCGCTGCGCTACAAGCTATTCTGGAACCGCGCGTTTTTTGCCGGTTCGCTCATGGCCAGTGCGTCGCAAGGTTGGATGCTGGGCAGCTACATCACCGGTTTTGCCAATGGGCCCTTGGGCTGGGCATTTAGCCTGGGCATCGCCATCACCTTGCCCGCCGCTTATGTGTTGCTGGGTTCGGGCTGGTTGATCATGAAAACCGAAGGCGATCTGCAGCAAAAAACGGTGCGCTGGGCGCGGCTTGTGCTGTGGCCCATGGCGGCTGCCTTGCTGGCCATCTCGGCGGCCACGCCCTTGGTGAAAACGGGCGTGTTGGAGAAATGGTTCGGTATGCCCCAGGTGTTTGCCTTGCTGCCAGTGCCCCTCATGTGCGCCTTGGCTCTTTTTACCATGCGTTGGGTACTCACACGGCCAAATCTGGTCAATGCGGGCTACGGCTGGCTGGTGTTTGCCAATACCGTGCTGATTTTTGTGCTGGCCTTCTTCGGCTTGGCCTACAGCATCTTCCCCGACATCGTGATTGGACGCATGACAGTGTGGGAAGCTGCCATAAGCACCGCGTCGCTGAATGTGATTTTTTTCGGCGTTGCGATCACGCTGCCGGTGATCATCGGTTACACGGTATTCATGTACCGCGTGTTTTGGGGCAAAGCGACCGCGCTGAAGTACGGCTGAACAGAATATGCAGAGAACGCCAAATCGGTAAAGACCCTCAAACACCGTTGACGGGCTCAAGTGCCGGGCGGTAATGGTCTGGCGCACGGAGGGCAGCCTCTCGCCGGGCTGAATGGTCCCTGAAGCGATCAGGGCCTCAATGTCCTCGGCAAGTAATTCGTACTTTTTCATAGGACAGGGTGGGGTCAGTAGTCCGGAAAAACTGATACGGTGTTTTAAATATTAACTGAGTCTGGCGGTATCAGATGTTGTTCGCGACACTGCTCCCAACCGTTCACGAGTCCCCAAAACATGAGTCCAACTGCATCGTTATCTGTATCGCGCCGTCTAGCATGGTGGCTGCTTTTTTTTGGCCTTTACCAAGGCACAGTCTTGGCGGCTGAACCACCTGATTCCATGGGGCAGCGGATGCAGGCATGCGCCACATGCCATGGCAAGGATGGGCGAGCAACAAATATCGGCTATTTCCCGAGGATTGCGGGCAAGCCCGCTGGTTATTTGTACAACCAGCTCATCAACTTTCGAGACGGTAGACGTCAGAACGCGGCCATGGCTTATCTGCTGGACCACATGTCTGACCAGTACCTGATGGAAATCGCGACCCATTTCGCATCGTTGGACCTTCCCTACCCGCCAGCGCAGACCACCAAAGCGCCCGCAGCGACGCTGGCCCGTGGAGAGCAACTAGTCCGTCACGGTGACGAATCCCGAGGCATACCCGCCTGCGCGAGCTGCCATGGGGCAGCCATTACGGGGGTGGCTCCCGCCATGCCGGGTCTGCTCGGTCTACCGCACGATTACCTGCTTGGGCAGTTGGGTGCTTGGCGCACCGGCATGCGGCGTGCAAGCTCGCCAGACTGCATGGGGGAAATCGCGCGCCGACTGTCGCCGCAAGACGTTGTGGCGGTTGCGACCTGGCTGTCTTCGCAGCCAGTTAAGCGGGGCTTACCTGTCGGAAGCCTGCCTGTTCAACCGACCATGGAATGTGGGAGTGGATTCCGATGAAAGTCTTGCGTTTGAGAGTGGCCAAGACTTTGGCCGTGATCATGGTTGTATGTTTGGGGGGATTTGTTTGCCTTGGGTGGATAAAAGACCGGGATGGGCCTTCCATCGAAGACCGCCCATTTAACGAGGCTCTGGCACCGCAGGTGGCTCAGCGTGGTGCCTATTTGGTCCAGGTTGGAAACTGTGCTGCTTGCCATACCGCGCGAGGAGGCTTTCCGTTTGCCGGTGGAAAAGGTATTGACACATCCTTTGGCACAGTTTTCACCTCCAACATCACCTCAGACAAACTGACAGGAATAGGCGCTTGGTCCGCAGCCGACTTCTGGCAAGCGATGCACCATGGCCGCTCAAAAGATGGCAGGCTTCTCTATCCCGCCTTTCCTTACACGGAGTACACCCGAATCACCAGAGACGACACGGACGCGATGTTTGCTTATTTGCTCAGTGTGCAGCCAGTCCAACAGGCCAACCGGCCTCATGCTTTGAAATTTCCATACAACACCCAGGCGGCTTTGGCGGTATGGCGAGCACTGTTCTTTTCGCCAGAGCCATTCGAGCCGCTGAAGCAGCAGAGCGATGAATGGAATCGGGGTGCGTATTTGGTGAAAGGTCTAGGGCACTGCCAAGCCTGTCACGCGCCACGCAACGTGTTCGGTGCCACCCAATCCAACCGCGGGTTGACTGGCGGTTTGATCCCGATGCAGAACTGGTATGCCCCGTCTCTTTCCTCGCCTGCCGAGGCGGGCCTTCAAGACTGGCCCATTGAAGAAATCATGCAATTACTCAAATCAGGCAAGACTGCCCACAGTTCAACTTTAGGACCGATGGCAGAGGTTGTTTTCAGCAGCACACAGCACCTGAATCAAAAGGACTTGAGAGCCATAGCTCATTTTTTGAAAGAGCTACCGCGACAGGAAAATGCAAAACAAGACCGGAAGCTCTCCACCACGGAGGGCCAGCAAATCGGTCAAAGTCTCTATCTCAACCAATGCGCTCAATGCCATGGGGACCATGGCGAGGGGCGTGGTGACTATCCGGCCTTGGCGGGAAACCGCACGGTCATCATGAATTCAAGCGTTAACCTGGTCCGGATCATTCTCAGCGGTGGTTTCGCACCCACCACTGAAGGTAACCCGCGCCCCTATGGAATGCCGCCCTTTGGTCATACCCTCTCGGACTCAGAGGTCGCTGCCGTTGCGACTTATGTTCGAAATGCTTGGGGTCATAAGGCCGGAGCCGTCATGCAGCTTGACGTGCAGAAAACCCGATGAAAAGGAGCCGTATGCAAATTTTGTACACGCTAAAGACAGTGCTTTGGAGCTTCATTGGCATCGGAGGTGGACGAAAACAAGGGGACGACTTCAAGACCAACCCACTGGTATTGATTGCAATCGGTTTTACTTTTCTTCTAATCTTTGTAGGAATACTCGTCATCATTGCAAAAGCCATGGTGATAGCCAACTGATCATGTAATCGTGACATTGCACGCAACTAATTGCTGTCCCAACATTTAGAAAGATGAACTGGACCCCAAGTGCTTGATTTGCTTACCCATTAAAAACTTAGGTGGTTTGTGATGACGTATGTTCTTGGCCGCCAAGACTCATTCGAACTGATTCCAAGTCATTCGAACAATTTCCAATCCGTTCGGGGCCTTCCAAAGCCCTCCTAGAACACCTTCCGGACCAGGCTGGCTTCCTCGTAGGCCTCAATGTCCTTGAGTCGGTACAGGACCTTCCCAACGATCTTCAGGTACGGCGGCCCTTCGCCGACAGTGCGCCAGCGCTGAAGGCGCGCGACTGAGCAGACCCAGCGATCGGCCAGCATCTTTTCGGTCAAGAGTTCTCTCGCAGGCTCGGCCGGGACCCCTGGAGCCGGGATTCGGAATGCGGGCCTGCTGACCTCCAGTTTGGCAATGCTGCTGGCCAGAACATCCAGAACATCGCGGGTGCCTTCCGGCCGTGGCGTCGCAGAAGAGGTGTGGCCATGTGCCTCGGTGCCTGTATGGGGTGATTTCATACAAGTTCATACCAGTTGGCCGGGCGCTTTTTCTCAGCGTGGTTAGGCGGCTTTCGGCCAAAACCAGCTTCTCGACCGCCGGTGCATGCATGGCAGCTTTAGGTCTACCAACTGCCTCTACAAGCTCGTTGCTCGTGGATGAATAACGAATTGCCGTCAAACTTTTCCCTTGGCTCCCGCGAGGCCTTCCAAAATCGGACAATCCGGCCGTTCATCCCCATGGCAACAGCTGATCAAGTGCGCCAATGCCGTTTTCATTGACAAAATTTCCTCAAGCTTCTTATCCAGAAAATCCAAATGCTGCTGAGCAAGCGATTTCACCTCGCGGCTTGGACGAGTCCGGTCTTGCCATAGCCCAAGTAGGTTTTTGATTTCCTCTAACGAAAACCCGAGGTCACGAGCATGTCGGATGAATTGGAGGTTACCGACGTCTTTCTCGCCATACCGACGATAGCCTGAATCGCTCCGGCTAGCCGGCGATAGCAGCCCGATGCTTTCGTAATGCCGAATCATCTTGGCCGACACACCAGCCGCTTTCGCCATTTCACCGATATTCATTGAGTCGTTCTCCATGTGCTTATGAAGTCGTTGCGCCGTGCCAATTACGCAGCAGCAGCGCATTGGTTACCACACTAACGCTGCTGAACGCCATGGCGGCTCCGGCAACGACCGGATTCAGCATCCCCAAAGCTGCCAGAGGAATACCTAGCACATTGTAGGCAAAGGCCCAGAACAAGCCCTGCTTGATTTTGCTGTAGGTACGACGCGAGACATCGAACGAGTCAGCCACCAATCGAGGGTCGCCACGCATCAGCGTGATACCTGCTGCTTCCATGGCAACATCCGTCCCGGTCGACATGCTTAGTCCGACATCGGCTGCCACCAGGCTTGGCGCATCGTTCAGTCCGTCACCGACCATCGCAACAATGTGCCCCTTGCCACGAAGTCCCTGGATGATGTTGGCCTTGTCACCCGGAAGAAGCTGGGCACACACCTCATCGATGCCTAATTCCCTTGCTACTGCCTCGGCACTTCCCTGGTTGTCCCCCGTGAGCATGACCGTCTTGATACCGAGCTGACGTAACCTGGCGATCGCCTGGTAAGAGGCCGGTTTTATGGTGTCGCCAAAGGCAAAGAGTCCTAGCAGTTCAGAGGTCGTGCCCTTTTGATGCATCAACCACGAGATGGTTTTACCTTCGCTTTCCAGTTGTATCGCAACAGGACCAAGCTCACCGGCAGAGACGCCATGTTCATGCAGGAGCCGCGAACTGCCGAGGAGCATCAATCCCGTTCCCAACTTGGCTTGGATACCGCGTCCTGGTAACGCCTTGGCATCACTGACACGTGGCAGGGTAACGCCCAATTCACGCACTTTCTCCATTACTGCATGTGCCAAAGGATGGTCACTGGTTTGTTGGAGGGCTCCAGCGATACCCAACAGCGTATCTTTCGAAATGACGCCAACCGGTTCAAATGCAGCAAGTGACGGCTTGCCCTCAGTTAGCGTGCCGGTCTTGTCGAATGCCACTGTCGTGACTGAATGCGCTACTTCTAGGGCTTCGGCATCCTTGATCAGAATGCCTTGGCGAGCGGCCACACCGGTGCCGGCCATGATGGCGGTGGGAGTGGCCAAGCCCAGCGCACATGGACAGGCGATGACCAGGACGGCAACCGCATTGATTAAGGCCTGTTCCCAGTTTCCTGAGTAAAACATCCAGCCAGCGAAGGTGGCCACGGCAATCACCAACACTACCGGCACAAAGATAGCACTGACACGGTCCACGATGCGTTGAATTGGCGCCTTGGCAGCCTGGGCAGATTCGACCATGCGAATGATACGGGCCAGGGTCGTCTCCGCGCCGATGGCCGCGGTGCGGACGTGCAGTAGCCCCTCGCCATTTACCGAACCACCCGTCACCTTGTTGCCCACGCTCTTCGAGACAGGCAGGCTTTCACCGGTGATGAGCGCTTCATCCGCGTGGCTTTGCCCACTGACCACTTCACCATCGACGGTAATCCGCTCACCTGGGCGGATAACGACGAGGTCGCCGATGGCCAAGCTTTCGACCGGCGTCGCCACCTCTTCGTCACCGACCAGAACCCTGGCAACACTGGGGCGAAGCGCATTCAAGGCACGAATGGCATCCGCAGTTTGTCGTTTGGCACGAGTCTCCAGCCATTTGCCCAAAAGGACAAGGGTGATGACCGCTGCCGAGGCCTCAAAGTAGAGATGGACAGCACCTTCATCGCCGCTCTGAATCAGCTGATAGACCGAGAGGCCGTAGGCAGCGCTGGTGCCCAGTGCGACCAGCAAATCCATGTTGCCTGCCCGCGCCTTGACGGCCTTCCATCCAGCCAGGTAGAAACGCCAACCTAGCCAAAACTGAACCGGGCTAGCCAATACCATTTGTACCCAGCCGTCTAGCATCCACTCAATTCCGAAGAGTTCGAGCAGCATGGGCGCCATCAATGGCAGCGTCAGCAAGGTGCTAAGGAAAATTGGCCACCAATCGGGGAGATGACTGCGTGGCGACTCCTGTGCTTGCTCGGTGAGCGGATTGGCGGTGTAACCCGCTTTGCTTATCGCTGCGGCCAACATGGTAAAAGTCACCCCGGATAAGGTCTCGACCGTTACCTTTTCGGTGGCCAGGTTGACGGACGCTTTCAACACCCCGGGCACCTTGAGTAAAGCTTTCTCGACGCGGCCGACGCAGGAGGCGCACGTCATGCCTTCGACCTGAAGTTCGACTGACTCAGTTTTAGCCTGGTATCCCGCCTTGTAGACTGCTTCGGCCAAAGCAGGAATCGCAACATCCGGCGTGGTTTTTATCGACGCCTCCTCGGTGGCCAGATTGACACTGACGTCAGTTACACCGGGGGTCTTCTGTAGTGCCTTTTCGACACGAGAAACGCAGGAAGCACAGGTCATCCCGACGATGCCGAGCCTTATTTCGATTGCTGAAGCGGATTGTGAGGTGGCGGACATTGGAATTTCCCAAAGGTTACGATGAACCGATGGTGAGGGTTCCAATAATGGGAAGGTCAAGCGCCTTGGTGCTATTTTTTTGCGTCTGTAGTTTTACTTGACATTGCCACAATGGGAAGGCTCAGAGTGGTGTTTCTTGTTCAAACACCCACAAGGAGAAACACCATGATTACCTTTGAAGTAAAAGACATGACCTGCGGCCATTGCGCGGGCCTCATCAGCAAGGCATTGAAAGACCTGGATAGCGCGGCAAAGGTCACTATCGACATTCAGCAGCACCTGGTCTCCGTGGTGCCGGTTGGAGCGACTTTTCAAGAGATTCGTGAGGTAATCGTCGAGGCAGGATATACGCCGACGCCGGTGGTTTAAGCGTCGATTTGACTCTCTGCACTGCTCATACCGGTGGCGAGCGCTACATCAACCATTCGTTCCCGGTTGATGACAGGCACAAGTTTCCCATGGGCTGCTGCCACCAAGTCATGCAGGATGCCTCATTCGGCCTGCTATGCGGCGCCGAGCACTGATAGCTTAGCGCCATCAGTTGCAGCTCCAAAGCTTTCATGCTGGCTAAACGGGCTTGAGGGCCATGCTTGCCAGTCGTATTCAACGGGTTGCGCTTGCTTAAAGGCCAGTGTTAAGAGCATTTATTTAGGCAAGAAATTTTTTCTGACCTTTAGCGACTGCTTTGGATCGGATAGCTGATGTTGTTGCTGCCTCATGCGAGAGTCGGCGAAGGGTCGAAAGCTGCCCCATCCGGAGGGGGTAGTTCGAATCCCCGACCCCATCAAAAAACGATGCATCCGGACCTGAGCAGGTTGGTGGGGCCATCTTCACTGCTCCGCCAAGATTCATTCGAACTGATTCCAAATCGTTCGAACAATTTCCAATCCGTTCGGGGCCTACCAAGGCGCTCTTAGAACACCTTCCGGACCAGGCTGGCTTCCTCGTAGGCCTCAATGTCCTTGAGCCGGTACAGGACCTTCCCAACGATCTTCAAGTACGGCGGCCCCTCGCCGACGGTGCGCCAGCGCTGAAGGCGCGCGACTGAACACACCCAGCGATCGGCGAGCATTTTTTCGGTCAGGAGTTCTCGGCTGGGTTCGGCCGGGCCGTCTGGAACCGGGATTCGGAATGCGGGCCTGCTGACTTCCAGTTTGGCAATGCCATTGGACAGCACGTCCAAGACGTCGCGTGTGCTGTCTGCTTGAGAGGTGATGGGGGATGTGTGCTCAGTGGCCATGAAGATTCCCGTTTTTCGATTCTGTTTCAATACAAGTTCATACCGATGGCCTGGCAGTTCTTCTCAGCAGGGTACGCCGCCGGACGCTGCGCGCAAGCGGACATGGCCGGCCATGTCCGGTGCCAGTGAGTTACGGCAGACAGTCGGTGGGGACGCGATCCACGTGCTCCCTTGATCAGGCGTCGCAGTCAATGTCTTCCGGAATTCACGGTTTCTTTTCACAATCAAGCGGTGCCGGCCAGTTCGCTGCGCTATCTGTCGGATAGGGATTGGCAATTGGGATGAATCAAACAATCGAAATAAACTATCAATCATTGCAGATCAATAGACCCCCTCTGTAAGCGAATTGCCCAGATCCCGAACAGCCACCGAAGAAAGAAATCAACCATGTCGGACCTCTCCAAGTGCCCCTTCCATGCCGCCAAGGCAGCCGCTCTGCCTGTGCCCGTGATGCGTAACAACCGCGACTGGTGGCCCAACGCCCTGAACCTCGCCATCCTCCATCAGCATGCGCCGGCATCGAATCCGTTGGGTGAGGAGTTCGACTACCGGCATGAATTCGGCACGCTGGACTATGAGGGTCTGAAAAAAGACTTGGCCGCCCTCATGACCGACTCGCAGGAGTGGTGGCCTGCCGACTGGGGGCACTACGGCGGTCTGTTCATCCGCATGGCCTGGCACTCTGCGGGTACCTACCGCACGGCCGACGGTCGCGGTGGCGCTGCCAGCGGCAGCCAGCGCTTTGCACCGCTCAACAGTTGGCCCGACAACGGCAACCTGGACAAGGCCCGCCGCCTGCTCTGGCCGATCAAGAAGAAGTACGGCAACAAGATCTCCTGGGCCGACCTGATGATCCTGGCCGGCAACGTGGCCATGGAGACCATGGGCTTCAAGACCTTCGGTTTTTCCGGTGGCCGCGAAGATGTGTGGGCGCCGGAAGAGGACATTTACTGGGGCTCGGAAGGCGAGTGGCTCGCCACGAGCGATAAGGAGCACAGCCGCTACACGGGTGAGCGTGAACTCGAAAATCCGCTGGCCGCCGTGCAGATGGGCTTGATCTACGTGAACCCGGAAGGTCCGGACGGCCGGCCCGATCCTGTAGCCTCGGGCCGCGATGTGCGCGAGACCTTCGCTCGCATGGGCATGAATGACGAAGAAACCGTGGCCCTGGTAGCCGGCGGCCACACCTTCGGCAAGGCCCACGGCGCAGGTGATCCGAAGCTGGTCGGCCCCGAGCCAGAAGCCGCACCGATCGAAGCCATGGGCTTTGGTTGGATCAACCAGCACGGCTCCGGCCGTGGCGGCGACACGACCACCAGCGGTATCGAAGGCGCCTGGAAACCCAACCCCACGACCTGGGACATGGGCTATTTCACGGTGCTGTTCAAGTACGACTGGGAACTGGTGAAAAGTCCGGCAGGCGCCCATCAGTGGCGCGCCAAGGATGTGGCTCCCGAAGACATGATAGTGGACGCCCACGACGCTTCCAAAAAGCACGCGCCCATGATGACCACCGCGGACCTCTCGCTGCGCCACGACCCCGTGTACGAGAAGATCTCCCGCCGCTTCCTGGCCAACCCCGATGAGTTTGCCGATGCCTATGCCCGCGCCTGGTTCAAGCTCACGCACCGGGACATGGGACCGAAGTCGCGTTACATCGGCCCTGAGGTTCCTGCGCAAGACCTGATCTGGCAGGACCCGCTGCCGGCGCGCACGCATGCGCTGATCGACGCGCAGGACATTGCCACGCTCAAG
>Ga0255170_1000671_pt1 | contig 11966 bp, 14 predicted proteins | sample Atl_Yuk_RepA_8d_FD_186015 | JGI IMG/M metagenome (GOLD analysis project Ga0255170, IMG submission 186015) | Freshwater microbial communities from Altamaha River, Georgia, United States - Atl_Yuk_RepA_8d | ecosystem: Environmental > Aquatic > Freshwater > River | place: USA: Georgia | collected...
GCATTACATGGTTCATCGGGAACTCCAGGATGAATTCGCCTGCCACGACGATGAAATCTCTACGGGTGAACGTAGCAAACGGGACATCGAAGCCGAGGCAGATCAGTTCGCCTCGACACTGCTAATGCCCTACGATGACTTCCGTCGGCAGGTCAACGGCCAGGCCATCAGCTTTGATCTGATAGGGCATTGCGCAGATCGATACGGCGTCTCGCTCACTGCAGCGGCTCTGCGGTGGATCGACATCGCGCCAGAGCGCGCGATCCTGATAGCAAGCCGTGACGACCACATGCTTTGGGCCAAGTCGAACGAGGAGGCGTTCAAGTCAAGGGCATATTTCGCCACCCGAAAGAACGTCATCGAGCTTCCGAGAACGGCGTTGGCCCACAGCGCCAATGCTGAAACGACCGTTAGTCAGCAGGACGTTCGCGCCAACACTTGACGGGCATGGATGACGGGGTGAACGAAGCCAAGGTCTGCATCGCCATGCTGCAGATCGACAAGGTCTGGGATCAGTTGTTCCCGGCCGAGCAGGAACGCATCGTTCGCCTGCTCATCAAGAAGGTGGTGGTCACGCCGCACACCGTCGAGTTGCAATTCCGACCAAACGGCCTGGAGCGGCTGGCAGCGGAACTCAAACTTCCGACAGTGCAGGCGTCAGTTGATGAGGTAACGGCATGAATGAGATCAAGATCAATGCGACTGGCAGCGCCGACCTGGTGGCGGCCAGTAATGGGAGTTTCAACGTCACCATCCCGATCAAGATCACCCGCCGGGGTCGCCGTAAGGCGGTAACGCTGCCAGACGGCACGGCCTTGCAGCCAAGGAAGTGGGACAGTGAGCCCACACCAATCCAACTGGCCCTGGCTCGGGGCTACCGTTGGCTGGCGCTGCTCCAATCCGGTAAGGCCCGGAATCTGGCCGAGGTTGCTGAGATGGAGGGAATGGACCGGGCCTACGTCAGCCGGATGGTCAACCTAACCACGCTGGCGCCGGACATCGTGGCGTCCATCCTGGACGAGTCATTGCCAGACCACGTCACCTTGTTTGACCTGGCATCTGGGACACCGCTGCTGTGGGATGAGCAGCGCGAGTTGTGCCGGTGACGTTCAGAATAACTCTACGCAATGCTCTCAATGTGCATGCTGATGATGCACGTCAGGATAGTGCGGATGTTTGTGTGTCAGTTGCACATGCCGATGTTTGTGTTCATGCGGCTCTTTGCCATCCCATTCGACTTCGTGTTCGTGCTGGTGGTGCTCATCATGAATATGGCCGTGGCTATGTTCAATAGGATCGTGGGTGTGCTCATGCACATGGCTCTCGGTGAGATGCAGCCACACGCCGAGCCCCATCAAGGCACTGGCAATCCAAAATGTCGGGCCAGCCGATTCTTGCAAGAGGAGCAACGAAACCGCTGAACCAAGAAACGGTGCTGTTGAAAAATAGGCCCCGGTTCTTGCTGTTCCAAGTCCGCGCAGGGCCAATACAAACAATACAAGACTAAGGCCGTAACCCAGAAGCCCAATTACCATCGTCGCCAAGACTACGGTATCCCCAGGCATCGAGGCACCCAAGAACAAAGCCAGACTGCAGTTGACCAAACCGGAAATCAACCCCTTGGTACTGGCGATGAACACTGAATCAGAAGCCGATACTTTGCGTGTCAGATTGTTGTCAATGGCCCAGCACAGGCACGCAAGTGCAATACTGCCTAGTCCCAGAACTGACGATGGGCTATTGCTCACAGGTTGCCACGAAAGCACTAGGCCACCACCGACAATGGCGACCATGCCAAGGACAATGCGCCGATCAGCGTTCTCCTTGAAAACGACCCATGCCAGCAAGGCCGTTAGCACGGACTCCAGATTAAGCATGAGAGAGGCCGTAGAACCTGACACGGATGTCAGACCATACATCAATGCAACGGGCCCGAGGACTCCCCCAAAGAATATGGCGCCCAAGAGCCATGGCCATTCCGAAGGGTGCAATCCAGACATCCTCCATGCACGGTCTCGCGTCAGACGCATCAAGCCCAAGCCTACGCCACTGCCAAGATAGAGCAGTCCACCAAGTAGCAATGGAGACATCTCTCCGACTAATAGTTTGGCCAAGGGTGTGCTTGCTCCAAAAAGAGCAGCAGCAGCCAAAGCGAAGAAGACGGACGTGTTCATAAGCATTCAGTTGGATGGAGGCCAGTTATGCGTCTCACCTTGGCAATGACAACACCACGCATACAGCGCATCGTACATAACCAAGCCGTGCTTGAGCATTTCGTGGTCGTCCTTGAAAACTTCAGACAGCCCCAATGAAATGGCATATAGGCCCGATGATTGGGATGTTAAATCCAGCCGTGAGGTGTCAGCACCACGCACAATTTCAGCCAACTGCCTGAGTGCTGGTTGCTTGAATTCGTACGCCGACAAAAAGGCATCGAAGCTGCAAAGTTCACCCACATGAGAAAACGCCACACCCGGAATGTCATAGGGCGTCGCCTCCAGTTCGCTGGCCAGCCGCAACACATCCTTGGCAGGGACATAGAGAAACTCAGCGTCCTTATCTATGAACCTGGTGATCAGCCATGGACAGGCAATCCGGTCAATCTTTGGGCGCTCGCGTGTGATCCATTTCATGATCTAACCTCCTGATAAGACCGACACAGGGTTAATGAGTTGTATGACTTGGAACAAGGTCAACCAGCTTCCCTCGGAACACCAAGCTGCCACGGTCCAGCATGTTGACCTCGCGCCCATCGGTATGGACCTCAAAGCACTCCGTGAACTTCCGAGGTTTCTCCCGATGGAGACAGAGCAGCTTATTTTCGACAGCCCAGGTGCCGCGCACATCCTTGGCCATTTCGACACCACTGAGCGAACCATCGGACAGAAATCGGTAGCTGTAATGGAACCCATCGCCAAGGGCTTTATCTCTGAACAAGACCTCTATGTCAGATGGCTCCAGGGCTTTCCAGCCCGGTAATGGCTTGGTCGCCCAAGACAACGCACTGGCCAGTAGCAGAAGCACTGCGATCAAGCTTTGGCGGGTCACGATCAGTCCTTGCGAAAGGCCTTGTGACAGGTGTTGCAGGCATCTCGCATCTGACCCACAGCAGACTTGAAGCGCTGGAGATCACCCGACTCCGCTGCCGTGGTCACCGCAATCGTCTTGACTTGCAAGTCATTGGCATACCGCTTGAACTTATCGTCCTCAAACCAGATGTCATCCTTGGCGCGGGTGTCGCCCCGTTCACTGCCCTCGACAAACCCTTCCCACGGTAACTTGCTGAGGAACTCCACTGTTTTGGCATCTTGGGTCATCTGCTTGGCATCAAACGGCCTGTGACCATCCACGGTCTGCACCATCCGGTTGACATAGGTCGCCATCAAGGTAAACGCCGCTTTGCGGTGCTTGATGGCTTGCTCAATCTTGCGGTCTTGAGCGTGAGTGACGCTGGACAGCAACAAGCTCGCACTGAGGACCAACAGGTTGAATCTGACTTTCATTAATGGCTCACAAGAGGGTAGATCGCCAATCCGATCAGTGCTGCGCCAATGACTAGGACCGGTTCGGGAATCTTCTTGAACTTCCACAACAATGCCGTGGCCCCAACTGCAAGCAATGCGGTGGGGATGTCGCTGATGGAGCGTTGCGCAATCACTACCACCGAGCCCGCAATTGCACCAATGGCCGCTGCCGTGATGCCATCCACGAACGCGATCACCGAGGGGTTCTTGCCCCACTTCTTGAAATGCGGCGCTGAAACGATAGTGATCAAGTAGCACGGCAAGAAGGTTGCCGCTGCTGCCATGGCTGCGCCTGGCAATCCTGCAACCAGGTAGCCGATGAAGCCCGTTGTGATGACCACCGGACCCGGTGTGATCATGGCCACGGCCACGGCATCCACGAACTGGCGGTCGGTGAGCCAGTGGTGCTCGGTCACGGTACCGGCGTAGAGAAAGGGAACAATGGCCAAACCCGAACCAAAGACAAAGGTTCCGGCTTTGGCAAAGAACAGACCAATTTGCGTCAGCAAGGCTGGGTCAAGCACCACTGGCGCAAGTTGGGCTGCATCGACCGGTGGCACCAAACCCAGCCCCATGGCTTTGTTGCCAAAGGTGGGCTTGCAACGAATCACCCAAACCAGAAGCCCTGCTGCAATGAACAACCATGCGATTTCGGACTGCGTGATGATGGTCACTGCGGCCAGGACACCAAAGATGACCCACAGCAGCTTGTCCTTGCCGATGCTCTTGGTGGAGAGCTTGTGGGCACCAATGGCCATGATGCCCAGCACCGCAGCGCCCACGCCATAAAACACCGCCTGCATCCACGGCAGCCCGCCATAGGACACATAGGCCATGCCCAAGGCAACCACCATCAGGAAAGATGGCAGCACAAAAGCCAGGCCCGCCACCGTTGCACCCAGGATGCGGTAGTGCACATAGCCCAGGTAGATGGCCAACTGTGCCGCCAGCGGTCCCGGTGCGATCTGAGCCAAGGCCAGACCTTCCTTGTAGTCGGCTTCGGTGATCCAGTTGCGTTCTTCCACCAGGTCGCGGTGCATGAAGCCCACCAGCGCGACCGGTCCGCCAAATCCAAGGGTCCCAAGCCTCAGGAAGTAACGCGTCAGTTGCCAGAGGGAGTAAGGGGACAGGTTTTTGGTGTCGGTCATGGCTTTGCTCCCTTCTCGGTGGGTTTCTGGAATGTGGTCAGCAAGCCATCAAAGATGGCGCTGGCCAGAGCAAGTAATTGGTCATCGTCGGTGATCGTGCTGCTTAGGCCTTCCAGCGCAGCTTCCACGCCCACGGCTTCAGGGGGCTGCACGCCACCTACGTCCAAATAATGAATCAGCAGGCCTAGACGTTGGATTGCAGGCTCCATCAATCCAAAGCTGGCTGCCACCACCTCAAAGGTGACTTTGGCACCCACATGAGAAAAACGGGCCCCGTCGAAATCAAACCCCAAAGCATCTTTGGGACAGTCTTTGGGGCTCTTGAGCCAGTGGATGCGGGCTTTGGGGTCAATGAATCGACGGATCAACCAGGCAGTAGCCAACCTGTCCACCCAAGGTTTGGCACGAGTCGCCCAAGTACGGCCTTGAAAGTCAGCAATGCTCAGAGAGGAAATGGCACCGACGGCGGCGTGCGGTTCATCGGGTGAAATCAAGCGGACACAGTCCCCTTCCAATTCAAGCAGTGCGGTTTCGGTCTGCTCCCTCTCCTGCCCGGGGAAGAAGTCAATCTGGCTGAGTTGATCGAATGTCTTGCGCAGCTTTCTGACCTGTTTGAGAACGTCTTGCACCGAAACGGGTGTCAGATCGCCTGCGGCTTTGGCAAGCTCCGTCAACAAGGTTGCGTACTCTTCAGATCGATTGAACAGGCCTTTGAAATCTGCCCCAGCCGGCTCTGCGGTGACCAGCACCATGGCTGTCCCGCCACCCGACAGCACATCCTGAGCGATGCCATCCAAAAGCGATTGATTGCCAAGCAGATCGGGCAGCAAATAGACGCCGTCACGAAGCACCGAGGCGCCGGATGACTTGAGAGCCCGCCAGGCCCGCTGACGCAGGGTGGCGTTTTCTGTGGGCAGGCTGGTGATGAAGCAGAGCCAATTCATGATGTAGATTATTCTACTCTATGAATGTTTCCCTACATATGTTTTTTAGCCATATCAGCTTGGAAGAGCTATCCAACTGCTGGATAGGTCTGACATGCCCAGGATTAAAGGCATAACTTCCAAAACGAAAACCGCCGGGTTGCGCCATCCGCGCCCCAGCCAATGCTGAAATCAAACTACTCGATTCGTCCACTCGTAAGTTGTTGATTCTTTTGACCCCGAACCCCTGGTCTTGTGGACTTCGGGCCGTTACCGTGCGCAAGACACGCTGAGAGAAATGGCCCGTAGAGAGAGAACCGGGCGCAGAACAGGCCAGGAGGTGCGGTGGGCGAGGTCCACATCTTTCCGCAGGAACCCGCAACAACACGGGGCAACACGCACGATCGCCCAAGAAAAAACCCCAACTCAGACGAGTTGGGGTTTTGTTATTGGTGGACCAATTGGTCAATTGAACCCGAAACCACCGCTCCCTCATGTCCAGAGAACTGCTCCTATGTCTACGGACATTGCCCAATGAGGAGGCCTCTTACACTCGCGGTCGCCAATCTAACCCAGACTTCATCGCTCAACCAAGTCAGTGAACTATACCCTGAGCCATGACTTCCCTCACGGCCAAGTCCGGACAAATGGCGCCCTTGTACAAGGGGCTACATGGTGTACCGGCAAGTTTCACCGACAAGGCCAAGGGGTCAACCAAGCCAAAATGGTCCCTGTAGCCCTCAGCCTGGTATGTGAACTGGTTCATGATTCCCAGGACACTTCTGTTTGAGGTCTTGGAGTAAGTCACTTGGCCCATCTTTTCCAATTCAGATTTCACCCTGTCTTGCCTAATATCCAGCGCCAGCAACACCCGCGCCAGTGCATCAGGAAAACGCTGCGCAAGATTTGTAGCAGGAGCTAGCGGCATGACCACTGGAAGCAGAGTTCGTTCGTTGACAAGCAACGCCAGTTGAGGTTTCCAGAACAGTGCTGTGGCATACCAGTCACCCAAGACCGTCGTACTGTCAATCATCGGCCGGACGTCAGGTTTGATCCTGTCCAGTAATTTCTTGGTGCAGTGCAGATTGAACATGGCCTCTATTTCTTGAACTTGCTCACCAACATTTGTAGTTTTTCATTGTTAGCAACTCCAGAAGTAGGCGGCTGAGGACTTCCTAGTGACATTGCGCTTGGTGAAATTGATGAAGAAACGGAACCCGAATCGTTCAATGCCATGCCCGATGAGTGAGTCATCTGTTTCGCCTGACTAACCCTTACGAATTTACTAGGCAACACAGGCTTTTCAGGCAAATCAGCATTCGAAGTAGCCAGAGATCCAATCCGAGGGGCATCTATAGCCTTTGGAACAGCCCCCAGGGAGGAAAAGGGGTCCCGGCAGTACTTAGATAACTTGAGGATGTCCAGGATTGAGTCGGGTATGACCAGCGATTTCTCTGCCCGAGTCAATGCAACATAAAGTAGCGTTATTTCTTCAACCGAAGGATCGCTGAACGAGTACGAATTCTGCTGTAAGTATGACAAACGAATGCTTGTAGCGAAGTCATCACAAACCTCAACATGCGCCCATTCTTTACCCTTGGACTTGTGGGCGGTGGTCAAGATCACATCAGCATCACTTGCGGTCGCGCTGACGCGATTGATCATTTCTTTAAGAACCCGCGCCCCATAGGTCTCAATTATCTGAACCACTGTTTGATAAGAACCCCCTTCTGATGTCTTCGAGAATGCAACGAGATCATGCCAATTTTTGAACCCAAAGAAGTCGGAATTTGAGATGGCTGGCTGACCAGATTGCATCAATTCAACGTCGTAGATCAGAGCAGAAAGATCACCAATTCCTCCAGCGAGATATGGCTTCTTCCCACTTTTCAGTGCGTCTGCCAACCCTGAAAGTAGGCCCATGTTAGTTCGGTAAATCTTTGTCAATGCAGCAGTCGTGTTGATAGTGGTGTTTTTACTTCTGTCACCGACTATCTTGCGCGTTTCACCAAATTTCCCGATCAGTGCATTCGCGACTTCAGCCAAGGACTCCCCAAAACGGAATGATGTAGTCAAAGCGCATTCAGATGGGACATGGATCTTGTCCATCGCATTGAAGGCGCCCCTGAATCCGTAGATTTGCTGATACTTGTCCCCGACATAGACTGTTTGAACATTCTGAGAAGTCAGTGCCTGAATGACTGCCGCATTCGTGTCTTGCGCTTCATCCAACATGATGAAGTCATGCTCAAACCTTGGATGACTGATGCTCCATAGCTTCAGATATCCGTCGTGTCCCAATGGAATAGGTGAATTCGGATTTCTGGCATTCACCCAAATGTAATCGGCACATTTGAGCAAGAAGTCAGAAAGAGCGTCTTGATCGGATTGAGACTTCAGATCAGTCAATCTTCCACAAGATACGTGCTGAGGGCCGAAACTGATATCTTCACTACGGCAAAAGTTAGCCACTGTGTCGACTACCCATTTGCCAACTTGTCTAGCCGAGTAGTCCCTATGCTCACCCAGATTGACAGGCTGAAGATTCAAGAAATCTGCTACCGTAGTTGGACTGAGACTGCCACTCAATTTCTCTGCTGTGTAATCTCTTGACGAGAATTCATAGGCAAAGGAGTGAGTGGTTCTGCACTCGACGTTGCTCGGGAATTTTTTTCGGGCTTCTTCAGCAATTTCTTTGTTGAAGGCCAAGTACAAGCCTTTTTTCTTTGGAACAGCATTAGCAATTCCAAGCAAGGTTGTTGTCTTGCCTGTCCCTGCGAATGCAGAAATCTTTAGATGGCTTTCTGATTGAAATTTTTCGATGCAGCTCAACTGCTCGTCGGTATACCTCGGCTCATTTCCCCTTGAAGGTGCTTCAATTTCTTTAGAACCATCACCATGCGCATCAACATCGATCCACCAATCTTCTGGTGGATTTTTCCTTGGGTTGGACGTTTGAGTCGTTACAAAATGACCCTCGAGTTGTTTGGCCTTACGGTATACACGGTCATGACCACTGAACGAGACAAACCGCTTTGGTCGATACAAGACATTGCCATCCGCATCCGCAAGTTCAAGGATGAAGCAACTGCCGGAAATGTATGAGTTTTTTAGTTTGTAGGGTCCAAACGTCATAGCCTTACTTTCGTAATCTTTCAAGCCGCCACGCAAGTGACTCCTCTTTGGGGCTGAATCTCAATTCTGTGGGGAGAAAAAGCGGCATCCCTTCTAGACTTGTGAGCATCTGAAAATCGGGAATTCTCTTGTCCAATACCTTGCTGACATGCCATACCCTGTCCGGCCCTGGTGCGATCAAATTCCGATCCATCGCCCAGTGAATGTTGGGCGTCAATGCCAAACCATTTCTTGGATCATCATCACCAGCCTCACTAAATGGATGGATGTGAGCGGCCTCTACCATCGCCTCGCCAGAGGGCAAAAGGATACGGACACCTGTTGCAGCACACCGGTAGTCGTAAATTTGGGTAACTACCCTACGAAACGCTGGACTTCTAACTGATTCGGCTTCACCGCTACGAAGTGCGCCCAATTCACCCTTTCTGATGTGTCTCTCATAGGCACTAATTGCACCGCTGGCTTTAACTACGGAACGTAAGTCGGCATGCCCTCGATCGAACCAATATCTTGTCAATGACTCTTCAAGGAGCTCAATATTTCCTTGATCTTGGAGCAAGTCGTACAACTCAGAATCCAATGACGCATATTCGATGTTGTTTGAGACATCTGATGCTTTTCTGACCTCCAATGACTCGATCAGTGACTCCCTCCCTTGGATAGGGTGGAGATGCCAAAAGCTTGGCTCATTGTTGGCCAACTTTCCTCGAAGATAGAAGAATGGATAGTGTGGATTTGGCCTCTCATCACTCATCGAGGCAACCTGAAAAAATCCGATATACCGCTCGACGAGTTCTGGATTCAAATAGATCTTGTTTGCTTCAAGTCCACCTGCTTTAGCCAGATCAAGTACAGCAAGAAGCATGCAGATCTTGTGCGGACGCTCTCTACCTCCAGACTTATTTCGTCGAAGATTTTCGAACCGAGTGATGTACGCTTCGATTGTCACGACCAATACTTCGCTTTGTCAGGGAAAATCCATCGGACACCGCCACGTGGGTCTTCAGAGTCGCCTTGATACCTGGGGATCAAATGAACATGAAGATGAAAAACCGTCTGCCCAGCTGCGACCCCATCATTGATGCCTATGTTGAAACCATCGGGTTTCATTTCTGATTCGAGCAACCCCTTGGCTCGAGAAAGTGCCTGGAAGAGATCTTCACGCTCATCTCCGTCTAGCTCGAACAGCGACTTCACGTGCCTCTTCGTAATAACTAATGTATGTCCAGGAGATATTGGATACGCATCTCTGAATACGAGTACGCTCCCTTGATCAAACCATACCCTGCTTGCGGGCAGGAAGCAGAACTGACATTCCATCACCTTACTCACACTCTGATTCATCGTTATTCATCTTAATACCAAACCATTCGTTGATCGATCCTGCAGGGATCGAATTTATTGCCGCCTCCCTGGCAATCCCAATCAGTAATGATGTTCCGCACAAGGCTCACTTAGTGAGCCCTCGGACAGTCATCATGACTCCCTACTAAAGAAGGAGTCATCATGCCCCATTACCGCTATATTGATTCCCATTCAGCAGATTCTGATAATTTAAGAATTCCTCCCCACTCGATTGAAGCCGAATCCAGTCTATTGGGCGCCCTACTCCTAGATAACGAGGCTTGGGATCAGGTTGCCGAAATGGTCACCGAGTCTGACTTCTACAGACATGAGCATCGGTTGATCTTCCGAAGCCTGGCCGCCCTCATCGGCGCCGACAAACCCGCTGACATCATCACTGTCTTTGAAGAGATCAAGTTACAGGGCAAAGACCAGGAGTTTAGTGGGCTGCCCTACCTCAATCAGCTGGCCCAATACGTCCCTAGCGCTGGGAACATCAAACGGTACGCCGAACTGGTCCGCGAGCGGGCCATATTGCGCAAGCTCATCGCTGTCGGAGATCAGATCTCAGGCAGCGGATTCAGACCAGAAGGCAAATCAGTCGCCGCCCTTCTCGACGACGCCGAAAAGCTGGTTTTCAAGATCGGGGAGGAAGGCTCACGGTTGAAGCAAGGCTTTCACAAACTGGACCAACTCGTTGCCAGCCTGATCGACAAAATCCAAGAACGCGCCGACAATCCGGTAGATGTAACGGGACTTCGATCTGGCTTCTATGAGCTCGACCGGATGACCTCCGGACTGCAGGCAGGCGATTTGATCATCCTGGCGGCTCGGCCGAGTATGGGCAAGACCAGTTTTGCCATCAACATTGCCGAACACGTGGCCATCTATGAACACAAGCCTGTCGCAGTGTTTTCCATGGAAATGGGCGCAGAACAGTTGGCCGTCCGGATTGTGGGATCGATTGGACGGATCAATCAGACCAACCTGCGCACGGGCAGATTGTCAGATGACGAATGGCCCAGACTGACCGAGGCCATTGAGCGCATGCGGGATGTGAAACTTCACATCGATGAGACCCCAGGCCTAACAGTCAGTGAACTCAGGGCCAATTCCCGCAGACTTGCCAGGTTGAACGGTGGTAAGTTGGGCTTGATCGTTGTGGACTACCTCCAACTCATGACCACCAGTGCCGGATCCAGTGAAGAAAACCGAGCCACCGCCCTGGGTGAGATATCCCGTGGCCTGAAGATGCTGGCCAAGGAACTGCAGTGCCCGGTGATCGCCTTGTCTCAGCTGAATCGTGGAGTCGAGCAACGAACTGACAAGCGTCCCATGATGAGTGACTTGCGGGAGTCAGGTGCCATCGAGCAAGACGCGGACATCATCATGTTCATCTACCGCGACGAGTACTACACCAAAGAGGCGTGTAAGGAGCCCGGTGTAGCCGAGATCATCATTGCCAAGCAACGAAACGGCCCCACCGGAACAGCCAAGCTAGGCTTCGTTCACGCTCAGACCAAGTTCCAGAACCTTGCGGTCACCTACACCGATTGAACGGGCCTGCTCCAAAGCCTCCGCTATAGCGTCTTCACCTGCCTCTGGCCGAAGCGGGAGGAGCCATGCATCTGGGTGCTCTAGTTGCCTGGTCCAGGTGACATATGCCGTGTAGTGCTCTCCACTGCGCCTCACACAGTGCCACAACTGCCGATTAATTGGCTTGATAAGCCAACACATCAACTTGAGCCGAGAGTTTCGCTGGACAGGTCCTCGTACTTCTACGACCTTGCCTATGTTTTCAGAGCAACATGGCTCGTCATAAAGGACCAGAGCCAGATCACCTGATTTGCACCGAAAGTTCATTTTCATTTCCACCGCCCCGAATTCACAGG
>Ga0255170_1000682_pt1 | contig 11844 bp, 10 predicted proteins | sample Atl_Yuk_RepA_8d_FD_186015 | JGI IMG/M metagenome (GOLD analysis project Ga0255170, IMG submission 186015) | Freshwater microbial communities from Altamaha River, Georgia, United States - Atl_Yuk_RepA_8d | ecosystem: Environmental > Aquatic > Freshwater > River | place: USA: Georgia | collected...
GCGTCTGGTTGAGCACAAGAAGGATGTGGTCATCCTGCTCGATTCCATCACCCGTCTGGGCCGTGCTTACAATACCGTGGTGCCGTCATCCGGTAAGGTGCTGACCGGCGGTGTGGACGCCAACGCCCTGCAGCGCCCCAAGCGCTTCTTTGGTGCGGCCCGCAATGTGGAAGAAGGCGGCAGCCTGACCATCATCGCCACCGCCCTGGTCGACACCGGCAGCCGCATGGACGAGGTGATCTTTGAAGAATTCAAGGGCACCGGCAACAGCGAAATCCACCTGGAGCGCCGCCTCTATGAAAAGCGCGTGTTCCCGGCCATCAACCTCAACCGCAGCGGCACCCGCCGCGAAGAGCTGCTGCTGCAACCCGAAGTCCTGCAAAAAACCCGCATCCTGCGCCAGTTCATGTACAACATGGACGAAATCGAGGCGATGGAGATGGTTTTGAAGAGCATGAAGGCCACCAAGAACAACTCCGAGTTCTTCGACATGATGCGCCGCGGGGGCTGATCCCCTATAATCTCAGGTTTTGCGGAAAGTGCGTTCGGGATGGTCCGGGGCGTGGCTACCGTGGTTTGCTGAAAAGGAAAAACCCATGAAAGAGGGCATTCACCCCAACTACCGCGAAGTGTGCTTCCAGGACATGTCCAACGGCTTCAAGTTCGTGACCCGTTCCTGCGTGAACACCAAGGAAACCATCAAGATGGAAGACGGCCGCGAGCTGCCGCTCTTCAAGCTGGACACCACCAGCGAGTCGCACCCCTTCTATACCGGCACCCAGAAGTCGGTGGACAACATGGGCGGTCGCGTGGAGAAGTTCCGCAACCGCTTCGGCAAGACCGCCCTGTCCAAGTAATTCGGCAGGTCAGTCACCAAGGGCAGCCCGGGCAACCGGCCTGCCCTTTTGTTTTGCCCACGCCAGGCCATTGGCGTTCCTGTTATCTTTCTGCCTCGTGAACCAGCCCTCCCCCGCCATCGTCGCACAGTCTGCTGTCCGCCCCTTCCCGCGCTGGGCACTGTGGCTGCTGTGCGTCGCCTATGTGGTGCCAGGATTTTTCGGCCGGGACCCCTGGAAAAAATACGACATGGAAGCCTTCGGCTTCATGCTGCAGCTGGCACAAACCGGCGCAGGACAAGGCAGCAGCTGGCTCAAGCCCACTCTGCTGGGCCAGCTGGAGCCCAATCTGGCCCTGCTGCCCACTTGGTTGGGCGCATGGTGCATCCGCCTGGCCCCAACAGGGTGGGAAGCCACCGCAGCGCGCATGCCCTTCGTCCTGATGCTGCTGACCACATTGCTAGCCACCTGGTATGCGGTCTATGCACTGGCACGCACCTCGGCGGCCCAGCCTGTGGCCTTTGCCTTTGGGGGCGAAGCGCGGCCCACCGACTATGCCCGCACACTGGCCGATGGCGGGCTGCTGGCCCTTCTGGGCTGCCTGGGCCTGGCCCAGCTTTCGCACGAAATCACACCGGCGCTGAGCCAGCTGTGTTTTGCGTCATTGCTGTTCATGGGACTGGCCACACTGCCGCGCAAAAGGATCAAAAGCGGTCTGGCCATCAGCGCCGGCATGCTCGGTCTGACCTTGTCGGGAGCCCCGGTGCTGGCCATGCTGCTGGGCATCGGCGGCGCCACCATTCGTGTGTTGACCCCTGCAGGCGCAGACCACCGCCGGCTCAACATGCTGGAGATCGGCCTGCTGGCACTGCTGGGCTTGCTGGCCGTCACGCTGGCCGGTGCCCTTGACCTCTGGCGCTGGCGTCTGATCCCACATGCCATGAGCGATCTGCAAGGTTTTGGCCGACTGTTGCTGTGGTTCACCTGGCCAGCCGGCCCCTTGGCCTTGTGGTCGCTGTGGCGTTGGCGCAGGCAGTTGGTCCGCGCCTGGCGCTTCCCCCACATCGGCCTGCCTTTCTGGTTCGCTTTGATGACCGTCGGCACCACCTGGTTCACTGGCATGTCCGATCGCGCCCTGATGTCGGCACTGCCCGCGATTGCCGCACTGGCCGCATTTGCCTTGCCGACCTTGCGCCGCAGCGTCGGGGCCTTCATCGACTGGTTCACGCTGCTTTTCTTCAGTGCAGGCGCCCTGGTCATCTGGGTGGTCTGGATTTCGATGGAGACCGGCGTGCCGGCCCGCCCGGCCTTCAACGTGGCCAGGGCGGCGCCCGAATTCGTGCACAGCCTGTCGCCCGGACTGTTGGTGGCAGCCCTTCTGTCCACCGTGGGCTGGCTGGCTCTGGTGCGGTGGAGAACCGGCAGGCACCGCTCAGCGCTCTGGAAAACGCTCGTCCTGCCTGCTGCAGGCACCACGCTGTGCTGGTCCCTGTTGATGACCCTGTGGCTGCCGCTGCTCAACTACGGCCGCAGCTACGCGCCGCTGGTCGCCAAGATCGAGTCGGTCATCGGCACGGCACAGTGTGTGCAGGTGATCGATCTGACGCACGCCCAGGCCACGGCCCTGATCTTCCACGGCAAGATGACATTGCGCCCCGCTGCAGCGGCTGCGCCAGACTGCCCCTGGCTGATCATCGACAGCCATCAACTGCCTAACCGCGTCGATCGCCTGCGTGGCTGGGGCTGGCATGAAGTCACCCGCATCCTCAGACCCACGGACAACAACGAAACCCTGGTGATCTTCGAAGCCAGAAAGCCCTGAAGTGTCGGAACTGCGCATCATCCTGCGTCACGCGGGCACAGTCCTCATCGGACAGCTGGCGGTGATGGCGTTCGGGGTGGCCGACACCATGATCGCGGGACGCCACAGCCCGCAAGCCCTGGCCACCCTGTCGCTGGCCTCCTCCATCTACATCAGCATTTACGTCGCGCTCAACGGTCTGGTGCAGGCCCTGCTGCCGGTCTGGGCCGAGCTGCATGGCGCAGGCCGGCACACAGCGCTTGGGCGTTCGGTGCGACAGGCCCTGTACGTCTGCGCGATGGCCAGCGTGCTGGGCATGGCCGCACTGTGCTGGCCCGACCCCTGGCTGGCCTGGACCGGGGTGCCGCCCGAACTCTGGCCACAAGTGCGGCAATACCTGCAAGTGCTGGCACTGGCCGTGGCCCCCTCTTTGCTGTTTCGGCTGTATGGCACGCTCAACCAAAGCCTGGGCCTGCCCCGACTGGTGACCTGGCTGCAGGCCGGGGCGCTGCTGCTCAAGGTGCCACTGTCTGTAGTGCTGACGTTTGGCATGGGTTCCTGGGCGGGTCTGGGCGTGGTGGGCTGTGCATGGGCCACGCTGGCCGTCAACACCCTCATGCTGCTGACCGGTCTCTGGCTGCTGCGCACGCAGGACATTTACCGCGCCTACCGGCTGTGGCAATCCATGGAAGCGCCCGATACCGCGCAGCTGCGCCGTTTTCTGGCCCTGGGCATTCCAGCCGGGCTGACGATCATGGTCGAGGTCACCTCTTTCACCCTGATGGCGCTGTTCATCGCGCGCCTGGGTGAAGTGGCACTGGCCAGCCACCAGATCGCCGCCAGCATGGCGGCCGTGCTGTACATGGTGCCGCTGTCACTGGGCATTGCCACCAGCGCCCGTGCCGGCTACTGGATGGGCGCGGGTCATCCCATGCGTGCACGGCAGGCCGCCCACACCGGCCTGGCGATAGCGGCCGGCATGGCCGTGCTGTGCGCCGGGGCTTTGGCCCTGTCGCGCCACGCGATTGCAGGCGCCTATGCCAAAGACGCGGCCGTGGCAGCCGCCGCCACCGCCTGGCTGGGCCTGGTGGCCTGGTACCACCTGGCCGACGCGCTCCAGGCAGTGTGCGTGTTCGCCTTGCGCTGCTGGCGAGTCACTCTCTCGCCGCTGCTGGTCTATACGGCGCTGCTCTGGGGGGTGGGCCTGTATGGCGGCTATCTGCTGGCGTACCAGGGACTGGGCGCCTGGCCAGCCACCCCATCGGTCAGGAGCTTCTGGCTGACCAGCAGTGTGGCGCTGGCGGTGGTGACAGTGCTTTTGCTGGCCCGGCTGGAATGGGCCATGCGCCGGCCGCTTCAGTCTTTGCGCTGAACGCAGCGACTGATGGGCAAGACCAGCATGAAGGTCGAGCCCACACCCAGCTGGCTTTCGATGCGCAGGGCGCCGCCATGGCGCTGCGCCACATGCTTGGTGATGGCCAGACCGAGACCGGTGCCGCCGGTTTCGCGTGAACGGCTGCGGTCCACCCGGTAAAAGCGCTCGGACAGGCGCGGCAAATGCTCCGGCGCAATGCCCGGCCCGGTGTCACGCACGGCCATGACCAGCTCGTCACCCTGCACGGACCAGCCCACTTCGATGCGGCCGCCCGCCGGGGTATAGCGCACCGCATTGCTGACCAGGTTGGACACGGCGCTTTGCAGCTCGGTCTGCGACCCCAGCAAAGTCCATGCGGGTGAGGGCGCAAACAGCAACACATGCACAGGCGATCCTGTGCCCCCCTGAAGTGCAGACAAGGCCCGCGCATCGGCTTCGATCTGTGCCATGAACGGCGCCAGCACCACCTGCTCGGAAGGGTTGGGCGGGGGACTGCCTTCGAGCTGCGAGAGCGTCAACAAATCGTTGACCAGGGTCTGCATGCGGCTGGCCTGCACGGCCATGAGCTGCAGGTATTGCTGTTGCTGCTCTGGCGCCAGTGGCAGGCTTTGCAGGGTTTCCACAAAGCCGGCCAGCACGGTCAAAGGCGTCCGTATTTCATGAGACACATTGGCCACAAAGTCACGGCGCATGTGGTCAGCCTGGGTGAGTGCGGTGATGTCACGCGTGAGCAAGAGCTGTTGACCATCGCCGTAGGGGTACAGCTGCACCGACAGCCGAAGCAGCTGGCGGACCGATGCAGCGCGTCCATCCATCTGCACTTCATGGTCATAGTTCGATTGCTGGAAGTAGCGTGAAAACACCGGATCGCGCACCAGATGCACCACATGCTGGCCCAGGTCTCGCTGCGCATCGATGCCCAGGTGCTGGCTCGCGGCGCTGTTGCACCATTCGATACGACCTTCGCTGTCGAGCAACGTGACGCCGTTTGGCGAAGCCTGTATCGCCCCCAGAAACTGCTGCAGGCGATCGGCATGAACCTGCACCTCACGCTCACGCTGGCGCAGTACGCGTCGGATGCGGTCGGACACCTCACGCCAGAGACCTGCCAGCCTTGGCGGATCGCCGTCGGGGCCACTGCGAAACCACGCCTCCAGCCGATGGGCACGCCACAGCTGCAGCAGCGCCCAGAGCACGCTGCCCAGCCAGGCCCCCAGGCCAGCGGCGCTCTGGCCATCGGCCAACCAGCCGACTACGGCGCCCAGCACACTCCAGAACAGGAAAGCCGCCAAGTAAATAAACATCGCTCAAGCCGCAGGTGAGGCCGTCAGGCGGTAACCCGCTCCGCGCACGGTTTCGATCATCTTGCCGGCGTCGCCCAGCGCCTCGCGCAGGCGTTTGACGTGCACATCCACCGTCCGCTCCTCGATGTAGACGTGGTCGCCCCAGACCTTGTCCAGCAGAGAGCCACGGCTGTGCACCCGCTCGGGATGGCGCATGAAAAACTGCAGCAGCTTGAATTCGGTCGGACCGACTTTCAGGGGTTGTTCCTGCCAGCTCACCCGGTAAGTGTCGGCGTCAAGGCTGAGCTGACCGATCGATACCGCACCGCCAGCCTGTTCGGGTGCCCGACGGCGCAGCACAGCGCGGATGCGGGCCAGCAACTCGCGCGGTGAAAACGGTTTCACGATGTAGTCGTCGGCCCCCGCATCCAGCCCTGCCACACGATCCGGCTCGTCACCGCGTGCGGTGATCATCAGGATCGGCACCTGCTTGGTTCTCGGATTGCCACGCCAGCGCCGGGCCAGACTCAGACCACTCTCGCCGGGCAGCATCCAGTCGAGCAAGATGACATCGGGCAGCACTTCATCGAGCTCCTTCTGCGCGGTCACCGCATCCGACGCCCACACCGGCTGAAAGCCGTTGTGGCGCAGGTTCACCGCCATCAGCTCGGCAATCGCCGGCTCGTCCTCAACAATCAGAATCCTCGGCTGGTTTCTCATTTCACGGCAGATTCGATGTCGGCCATGGCCGTGTGGCGCACATCGGCGCCCTTGACCACATAGATGATGAATTCGGCAATGTTCTTGGCATGGTCGCCAATGCGCTCAATGGCCTTGGCCACGAACAGCAGGTCCAGACTCGCGGAAATCGTGCGCGGGTCTTCCATCATGTAGGTCACCAGCTTGCGCAGGAAGCCGTCGAATTCAGCGTCGATCAGGTCATCTTCTTTCAGGATCACCAGTGCCGTCTGCACGTCCAGACGCGCGAACGCGTCGAGAGCCTTGCGCAGCAGGCCAGACGCCATGTCGGCCGCGATGCGCAGCTCGGAAGCTGGCAATGAGCGGGTGATGCCCTGGTCCACGATCAGCTTGACCATGCGCGCGATCCGCTCGGACTCGTCGCCCGCACGCTCCAGGTTGCCCGTGATCTTGGAGATCGCCATCAACAGGCGCAGGTCTCGCGCCGTGGGTTGGCGGCGGGCGATGATCGACGACAGTTCTCGGTCGATGTCCACCTCCATGGCATTGACCTGTTTTTCGGTGGCAATGACCTGATCGGCCACCTCCACGCTGAACTGGGACAGCGCGTAAACCGCATGTCGGATCTGCGACTCGACCAGACCGCCAAGTTCAAGCACGCGTGAGGAAACGCCGGCAAGCTCGGCATCGAACTGGCTGGAAATGTGTTTGTCCATGGTTGTACTCCTGGTGTGCTCAGCCGAAACGGCCCGTGATGTAGTCTTCGGTTTCCTGACGGGCGGGCTTCATGAAGATCTGTTCGGTCTGGCCGAATTCGATCAGCTCCCCCAGGTACATGTAGGCGGTGTAGTCCGACACACGGGCTGCCTGCTGCATGTTGTGCGTGACGATGGCCACGGTGTAGTCATTCTTGAGTTCGTGTACCAGCTCTTCCACCTTGGCGGTGGAGATCGGGTCCAGCGCCGAGGTCGGTTCGTCCAGCAAAATGACCTTGGGCTTGACCGCCACGGTGCGTGCAATGCACAGGCGTTGCTGCTGGCCGCCCGAGAGCGACAGGCCGCTCTGGCCCAACTTGTCTTTCACCTCGTTCCAGATCGCCGCCTTGGACAAGGCCCACTCCACCCGGTCGTCCATTTCGGAGCGGCTCAGGTTTTCGTACAACTTCACTCCGAAAGCGATGTTGTCGTAGATCGACATCGGAAACGGCGTAGGCTTCTGGAACACCATGCCCACACGCGCGCGCAGCAGGTTCAAGTCTTGCTTGGGGTCAAGAACGTTCTCGCCATACAGATTGATCTGGCCCTCGGCGCGCTGACCAGGATACAGGCTGTACATGCGGTTGAGTGTGCGCAGCAAGGTGGACTTGCCACAGCCCGAAGGACCGATGAAAGCCGTCACTTTGTGCTCGGCAATGTCGAGGTTGATGCCCTTGAGGCCTTTGAAGGTGCCGTAAAAAAAATCCAGTCCGCGGATTTCAATCGCGTTCTTCACGCCACTGGGGGTCAGTTGGTTTGCAGGGTTCATGATGTTCTCGTTCAGGACGTGGTCAACGTGCGTTTTGTTCACGGAAGAACACACGGGCAATGATGTTGAGGATCAGCACTGTCAAGGTGATCAGCAGTGCACCGCCCCAGGCCAGCCGGATCCAGTTGTCATAGGGGCTCATGGCGAACTGGAAAATCACCACTGGCAAGTTGGCCATTGGCGCGTTCATGTTGGTCGAGAAGAACTGGTTGTTGAGCGCCGTGAACAGCAGTGGCGCGGTCTCGCCGCTGATGCGGGCCAGCGCCAGCAGCAAGCCAGTCATCACACCGGCCTTGGCCGCACGCAGGGTCACAAAAGTGGCCACCTTCCAGCGCGGAGCACCCAATGCGAAAGCCGCCTCGCGCAGGCTGCCGGGCACCAGTCGCAGCATGTTCTCGGTGGTGCGCACCACCACGGGAATGGCGATCAGCGACAGCGCCATCGTGCCGGCCCATCCCGAGAAATGCTTCACCTGCGCCACCAGGATGGCGTAGACGAACAAGCCCAGAACAATCGAAGGCGCCGACAGCATGATGTCGGTCACAAAGCGTGTCAGGCTTGCGGTCTTGCTCTGGTCGCCGTATTCGGCCAGGTACACACCAGCGAAGATACCGATCGGTGTGCTGACCAGGGCGGTCAGAACCACCATCAGCAAGCTGCCAACAATGGCATTGGCCAGGCCACCGCCTTCGGAGCCGGGGGCCGGCGTGGACTGCGTGAACATGGCCCAGTCGAGCGCTGAAAAGCCGTTCTTGAACAGCACGATCAGGATCCACAGCAGCACGATCAGGCCCAGGGCCATGGCCCCCATGGAAAGCGTCAAGCCAATGCGGTTGGCCAGTTTGCGACGGCGGTAAATGGCGAGGTCCATCCGGGTATTCCTCTCAGGTCTTGCTGCCCTTGGCTTTTTCGCCACGGGCTATCAGGAGTTTGGCCAGCGCCAACACCACAAAAGTGATGACGAACAGCAACAGGCCCAGCGAGAACAGAGCCGACATGTGCAGATCTGCGGCTTCACCGAACTCGTTGGCCAGCGTGGAAGCAATCGACGATCCGGGGGAGAACAGCGAACCCGTGATGCGCTGCGAATTGCCGATGACGAAGGTCACCGCCATGGTCTCGCCCAGGGCTCGGCCCAGACCCAGCATCACGCCACCAATCACACCTTTTTGGGTGTAAGGCAGCACAATATTGCGCACCACTTCCCAGGTGGTGCAACCCAGTCCGTAAGCCGATTCGCGCAGCACGGGCGGGACGATCTCGAACACATCGCGCATCACGGCCGCGATGAAGGGCAGGATCATGAAGGCCAGGATGATGCCCGCGGCCAGAATACCGATGCCGTTCATGGCACCGCCAAACAGGGGGGCGATGATGGGCATCTGACCAAGCGTGGATTGCAGCGCCGGCTGACCGTACTCGGCAAACAGCGGCGCAAAGATGAACAAGCCAAACATGCCGTAGATGATGGACGGCACCGCCGCCAGCAGCTCGATGGCAGTACCCAGCGGGCGACGCAAGGTCACTGGGCAGTTTTCGGTGAGGAACAGGGCAATGCCAAACGACAGCGGCACAGCGATCAGCAGGGCAATCGCGGCGCTGACGACCGTGCCGAAAATGGCGATCGCTGCACCAAACTCCTCATTGACGATGTCCCATTCGACACGCCAGACAAAGTCCAGACCAAATCTGGAAAGTGCCGGCCAGGCAGAGATGACCAGCGAGACAATGATGCCCATCAAGGCCACCAGCACCAGCATGGAAAACAGCCAGGTGATCTTGTGGAAGAAAAAATCCTGCAGACGCTGACGCCTGACCACAGCCATGATCTGCGCTTCGGCAGAGACATTGGCTGGCTTAGGGGTGGTCGTGCTCATGTCAATTCCTTGGGTGTATGACATCCCGAGTGGTCTTTCAATTCAGACGATCCCGCAGCCGCAGGGCCACGGGATCACCGGTTCGAGAAGGATGCGGTCAGTGCTTGATTTGCGACCAGACCTTCTGACGGATCTGGTTGGTCAGGGCATCCGGCAGCGGCACGTAGTCCAGCTCGGCAGCCATCTGCTTGCCGTTCTTGAAAGCCCAGTCGAAGAACTTGATCACTTCCTGTGAAGCCGCCTTGTCGCCCGGCTCCTTGTACATCAGGATGAAGGAGGCGGTGCTGATGGGCCAGCTGGTGGCACCCTTGGCGTTCACCATGGAGATGCCCATGCCCGGCACGCTGAACCAGTCAGCGCCCGCAGCGGCAGCGGCGAAGGTCAGGTCGTCGGGACTGACGTACTTGCCATCGGCGTTTTGCAGCTGCAGGAAATTCATGTTGTTCTTCTTGACGTAGGCGTACTCGACGTAGCCGATGGCGCCCTTGACACGGTTGACGTTGGCGGCCACGCCTTCATTGCCTTTGCCACCCACTGAAGAGGGGGCCGGCCACTTGACGGCAGCACCCTTGCCCACCTTCTCGGCCCAGTCCTTGCTGATGGCGCTCAGGTAGTCGGTGAAATTGAAGGTGGTGCCCGAGCCGTCAGCACGGTGCACCACCGTGATGGCCTGGTCAGGCAGCGACTTGCCGGGGTTGAGGGCAGCCAGTTTGGCATCGTTCCACTTGGCGATCGTGCCCATGTAGACCTCGGCCAGCACCGGACCGGAGATGCGCAGCTCACCCGGCTTGAAGCCGTCCAGGTTCACCACCGGCACCGTGCCGCCGATGATGGCGGGGAACTGCACCATGCCATCCTTGTCCAGCTCTTCGCCCTTGACCGGGGCATCAGAAGCGCCAAAGGTCACGGTCTTGGCACGGATCTGCTTGAGCCCGCCAGACGAACCGATGGACTGGTAGTTCAGGCCCACATTGGTCTGCTTTTTGTAGGCTTCTGCCCACTTGGCGTAAATGGGATAGGGGAAAGTGGCGCCAGCACCGGTGATGTCAGCCGCAAAAGCCGTCAGGGCAGCTGCACCAAAGCCAACGGCCACCAGCAGGGATTTGAGTTTCATGAGAGCTCCTGTTTGAAACACAAGGAAATGAATCCAGGCCTGCCCTTGCCCTCTGACAAGGTCGCAGGGTCTGTTGCCAGACAACTGCACTTTATGGCGCGATTGTGACAGCCATGTGTCAAAAACCCTCGTTTTACAGCTTTCCTGCAGGATGACGGCGTCACAGGAATTTCATGAAAACGTCACATGGCCAGGGCACTCTTCTGGATCAAGGGATTTCAAGACCACACTGCTTACAGGAGTACACAAACCCATGGACACCGAAGACTTGTCCGTCAACCTTTCTGAAAACGCGCTTTTTGCGTCCGTGGTGAATCGCGCGATCAATCGGCGCGGCTTTCTCAAGATGGGCTCCGGCTTGGCTGCGACCGGCTTCCTGGCTGGCCCGCTGGCCGGTTGCACCAGCCTCGGACAAGGGTCTCCTTCGCTCTTGGGCTTCAAGGCGGTGGCAGCCTCCAGTGCCGACACTGTGACGGTGGCCGAAGGCTACACGGCAAGGCCTTTCGTGCCCTGGGGCACTCCCTTGTTCTCCACAGGTCCAGGTTCGCGCTGGAAGGGCGATGGCAGCGAAACGGCGGCCGATCAGGCACGCCAAGTGGGCGAAAACCACGACGGCATGCATTTCTTTCCGATCGATGGCCGCTCGAGCAACGAGGGCCTGCTGGTCATCAACCACGAATACACCAGCGTGGTCAAGGGCCAGTACATTACCCTGTTTGGCTCGCCTGCGGCTCCTGCCAACAGCCTGGATCGGGTCAACAAGGCGATGAACGCCTGGGGCTGCTCGGTCATCCACATCCGCAAGGACACGGGTGGTCAATGGGCCGTGGTGCTTGACTCCACCTACAACCGCCGCCTGACCAGCGCCAGCCCGATGGAGCTGACCGGCCCTGCCGCTGGCGATGCCCTGCTCCGGACGAGCGCCGACCCCACGGGCCGTCGCGTGCTGGGCACCATCAACAACTGCGGCAACGGCTTCACCCCCTGGGGCACCTACCTCACCTGCGAAGAAAACTTCAACAACAATTTCGGCACCACCGTCGAGCCCCAGGTGGACGGACGCAGCCCGGCGCAAAAGCGTTACGGCATCACCGCGGGCGCCACCGAATACGGATGGGAAACCCAGCACGCACGCTTTGACTACAAAAAAGAGCCCAACGAATCCAACCGCTTTGGCTGGGTCGTCGAGATCGACCCCTTCAACCCGCTGTCCCTGCCCAAAAAACGCACCGCGCTTGGCCGCTTCAAGCATGAGAGTGCCGCCTGGCACTTCACCCCCGACAAACGCGTGGTGGTGTACATGGGCGACGACCAGGCCAACGACTACGTCTACAA
>Ga0255170_1000693_pt1 | contig 11713 bp, 12 predicted proteins | sample Atl_Yuk_RepA_8d_FD_186015 | JGI IMG/M metagenome (GOLD analysis project Ga0255170, IMG submission 186015) | Freshwater microbial communities from Altamaha River, Georgia, United States - Atl_Yuk_RepA_8d | ecosystem: Environmental > Aquatic > Freshwater > River | place: USA: Georgia | collected...
GAAGGGCTGGGCATTCGGGTCATGGTGGACGTGCCCGAGAGCGTTGCCACCCACTTGAACGAACCCGCGACCACCAGGGATAAGCCATGAGTGGCCGCTCCTTGCGCGCATCGATCAACCAGATGGAGGTCGGCACCTTGCAGGAAGTGGCTGGCCTGTGGAGTTTTCAATATGGAGCAGGCTGGCTTGGCAACCCGAGGGGCTTCGCGCTCAGCCCGCATCTGCCACTGACCGCAGAGACCTTGCTGGACGGCGCAAGCAAGCGGCCCGTGCAATGGTATTTCGACAACCTGCTGCCAGAGGAAGGCCAGCGTGTGCTGCTGGCCGGCGACGCCAAGCTTGATGCGGCAGATGCCTTTGGCCTTTTGGCTTGGTACGGTGCGGAATCTGCCGGGTCTGTGACCTTGCTGCCGCCCGATGCCGCGCCTCAAAAGGCAAAGCCATTGCGCCCGTTGCCCGACGATGCACTGGAGGCCCGAATCCGGCAGCTGCCCAAGGCACCGCTCACGCATGCGGCCATCAAACGCATGTCGCTGGCGGGCGCCCAGCACAAGCTGGCAGTTGTTCTGCAGGATGACGCGCTGTTTGAACCCGCTGGCGCCACACCCTCTACCCATATTCTGAAGCCGGATCACCCGGACGAGGACTACCCCCATTCCGTGATCAATGAATGGTTCGTGATGCGGCTGGCCAAACGACTGGGGCTGGATGTGCCTGAAGTGCACCGCCGCTATGTGCCATCACCGGTCTACCTGATTGATCGCTTTGACCGGATCCCAGACGGCCAAAGCTGGCAGCGCCGACACGTGATTGATGCCTGCCAGTTGCTTGGTCTGGACCGCAGCTTCAAATACAGCCAGGGCAGCATGGAAAATCTCGCGGCACTGGCCAATGCCTGTCGCAGCCCGGCGGTAGCGCGCTCCCGGCTTTTTGGCTGGTTGGTGTTCAATGTGCTTGTCGGTAACAGTGACGCCCACCTGAAGAACCTGAGCTTCCTGGTCTCGCATGAGGGCGTCCAGCTGGCACCGTTCTACGATCTGCTCAGCGTCGCCACATACGACTCCACCGCCTTCGACAAAAAAGGATGGCCCGCACAAACCCAGTTCGCGTGGCCGATTCTGGGTGTGCGGCACTTCTCGGACATCAACCGGGGTCTGTTGTTGGAGGCGGGGGCTTCGCTGAATCTGGCCAAAGGCACAGCCCTGCGCCTGCTGGAAAACCTGCGCAGTCGCGCTGTGCAGGCGGCGCAAGCGCTGTATGCCGAGATCGAAGCCGAGAACGCCAATATCGCCAGCGCCCGCCCCGAGTTGTCTGCCACGGTGGCAGGTGAATCCCGTTGCCTCAGGGCTATTTTGCACACCGTCCTCAAGGAAATGACCAAACAGATCGCCTGAGTGCCACGGACACGGGTCCGGGATTGGCGGCCCGGAAAGTCGATCAGAACGTCCAGCTTTTGCTCACCCATTCGGGCATGGATGCGCGAACTTGCATGGATTGCCCGGTCAAGCCGGGCAATGACAAACCTGTGCCAGGGGAATGACCGTTTGCTCCGAGCCATCACACCGTTCGCCCTGAGCTTGTCGAAGGGTGTGCCCCAGTGCCCTTGGCCCTTCGACAAGCTCACGGCGAACGGGGGTGAATTCAGGGCGAACGGGGGTGGAGGCTCAGGGCTCGATATCCACACCTCAAAAATAAGGCCAGAACACCAGCACCCCGACCACCGCCGCCCCGATGCTGCACACCAGCACCGCGGCGGCTGCCACGTCCTTGGCGTCACGTGCCAGGTTGTGCCACTCGGGGCTGGCCAGGTCCACCACGTATTCGAGCGCCGTGTTCATTGCCTCGGCGCCCATCACCAAGGCGATGGCCAGCACCAGAGCCACCCACTGCATGGCCGTCACCTGCAGCCACCACCCCAGCGCCACCACCACCAGCGCGGCCGCGCAGTGGATGCGTGCATTGGGCTGCGACACGAACACGCGCAAGCCCCGCAAAGCATGGCCAAAAGAAGCCAGCCGCGAAGCGGCGCGGGCAGGGCGGTCAGAATCCATCAAAATGCCCGCGCCCACCCCACGGCCACACCGTGTGGCGCCGGGATCACGCTCACGCGGCCGCCTTGTACGGGTTCGCTCCAGAAGCGGGCGGCGCCGTAGCCTATGGCGGCGCCAGCCAGCACGTCGCCCCAGTGGTGTTTGTCAGCCTCTACCCGGGCCACGCCGGTCAAGGCGGCCACGCCGTACAGGGCGGGCACGGCCCAGGTGCCGTAGTCACGGCTCAGCTGCTCGCCATAGCGACGGTCCATGAAGGTGGCGGCAGAAAACGCCACCGCCGTGTGTGCAGACGGAAAGCTCTTGTTGTCCGAACCGTCAGGGCGGGTCGAGTGCACGGTGTTCTTCAACACCTCGGCCGCGGCCAGCGCCGAGCCAGCGGACAGCACCAGCTGACGCGTGCCTTCGGTGTCGTTGTTGGCCAGTGTGGCCACGCCCGCCAGCAAAGGCAGGCCAGCGGCCATCGCGTCAGAGGCGGTGCCCCAGCTCTTGGCTTTGTCGGCCCAGGCGGTGCTGCAAGCGAGCAAACCCAGCAAAGCCAAAGATTTCAAAACGGTGCGCATGGTCAATTCCCTTCAATGGTTTGGGGCATTGTAGGGGGAGGTGGTGGGCTCTCGGGTCAAGCCCGAGGGTGACCAGCCAGCTAACCACAGTCAAAATCAATGAAAACGAATAAATTGCCAGAAAATCTTGCCAATTGATTGAAAACAATCAAATATATTTATGACACCCGTATTTGGGTACTAAAAAAATCATTTGCAACGACCTGTCACAGAACACTCATAAAAACTACATAGAATGTCGGGTTTCCTTCACCGTCACGCAGAGCGGTCAGCTGCAGGTCGGATTGGAGGGGTTAAATGTTTCTTGAACGTGCCAAACCCCGTTTGGCACCGCGGTAGCCTGCCCGGCTGTTTAGACAGCCCGGATTTGGCTTCAAAATCGGCCCAGTCCCCACGCCATTCCTCCCAAGTACCCCATGCCGCACCAGCCCCCGTTGCACCAGCCCACCCCCCGTTTCGTGTTTCGTCCCCTGTCGTTGCTGGTGCTTGGCCTTGGGGCCTGGCTGGGCAGCGCGCAGGCCCAGGTGTCGGCCAATACGGCCAACATCATTCCCGGCGCTTCGGCCATCGGCCTGATCAACGGCCAGGGCACTGGCAGCGCCACAGGCCTGGGCGCTGCTGTGCCCGGCATGGGCACCACCGGCTTGCCCATGACCACCCCTCCGGTGCTGCCCCAGCGCCCGGACATCGGCGCGCAAGACGCCTCGCGCACCCTGCCCACGGCCCTGCGCGCCCCCAAGCCCGAGGCCCCCAGCCAGTTCCAGCGCTTTGTGCAGGAAAGCACCGGCAAGCTGCTGCCCGTGTTTGGTGCCAACCTGTTTGACAACCCCCTGGCCTACGCCGCCGACAGCGCCACCGCCGCCCCGGGTGAATACCTGCTGGGCACGGGCGACGAAGTGCGCATCAACATCTCCGGCGCCATCGATTACGCCGGCAGCCAGACGGTGGACCGCAACGGCCAGATCAGCCTGCCCAAAATCGGCACGCTCAACCTGGCCGGCGTGCAGGTCAAAGACCTGGAGGCCACGGTGCGCAAGCAAGTGGCCACCGTGTTCACCAACGTCACCGTCAACGCCAGCCTGGGCAAGCTGCGCGGCGTGACGGTGTATGTGGTCGGCCAGGCCCGCCAGCCCGGCACCTACAGCCTGACCAGCCTGTCCACCCTGGTGAACGCCGTGTTTGCCAGTGGCGGCCCCGGCGCCAACGGCAGCCTGCGCAACATCACCCTCAAGCGCGGCGGCAAAACCGTCACCACGCTTGATTTGTACGACTTCATTGCCAAAGGCGACAAAGGCCGCGACGCGCTGCTGCAGCCCGGTGACGTGATCACCATCCCCCCCGCCGGCCCGCGCGTGGCCCTGACCGGCGCGACCGACATGGGCGCCATCTACGAACTGCCGAGCTCCGGTTCGGGCACCACCGTGCAAGACCTGCTGGCCATCGGCGGCGGCGTGCCGGCCCTGGCCAGCGCCCAGAAGGCCCTGGTCGAACGCATCGACCCGCAGCAACCCAGCGCCCCGCGCCAGGTGCAAAACCTGGTGCTCAACGCCGAAGGCCTGGCCCAGAAACTGCGCGACGGCGACGTCATCACCCTGCTGCCCATCAGCCCCGCCTTTGGCAACGCCGTCACGCTGCAAGGCGCGGTGGCCCAACCCCTGCGCCACGGCTGGTTTGCCGGCATGCGCGTGGCCGACCTGATTCCGGACCGCGAAGCCCTGATCAGCCCCGACTTTTACAAACGCCGCAACCAGCTGGTGCAAAACCGCATCGCCACGCTGCGCGCCCAGGGCTTCACGGCCGAGCAGATCCAGGCCCTGCAGCGTGCCGAGCAGCTGCCCGAAGATGTGGCGCTCAGCACTGAACTCATCAGCCGCAACCCCTTCTTTGGCCAGAACAGCCAGGGCATGCCCCTGCAGCCAGGCCAAGCCGGGCAGGCGGGGCAGGGTGCCAACGCACCTTTGCCGCAAGTTACCGCCCCTGTTGCCGGTGCGGCTGGCCAAAACCCCAACAACCAACCCCTGAGCGAGCAGGAGCTGCAAAACCTGCGCGAGCAGCGCATCAAAGAAGCCCGCAACCCCGTTGACCGCGTACGCGGCTTTGCCGAGCAAATCAACTGGGAATACGCCGTCATCCAGCGCCTGAACAAGGCCGAGCTGAAAACCGAGCTGATCCCCTTCAACCTGGCCAAGGCCGTCATCGACAAAGACCCCGCCCACAACCTGCAACTGCAGCCCGACGACGTGGTCACCATCATGAACAGCGCCGACCTGCGCCTGCCCGTGGCCAAGCAGACCCGCCTGGTGCGCATCGAAGGCGAAGTCGCCTCCCCTGGCGTCTACCAGGCCCAGCCCGGCGAAACACTGCCGCAGCTCATCGCCCGCGCCGGTGGCCTCACGCCGCAGGCCTACCTGTATGGCACCGAATTCACCCGCGAAAGCGTGCGCAAACAGCAGCAGCAAAACCTGGACCAGCTGATCCGCCGCCTGGAAGCCCAGTTGCAAAGCGCCGGCGCCACACTGGCCGCCAACCTGACCGGCGAGCGCGCCTTGCAATCGCAAACCCTGCAGCAGCAACAGCAGCAGCAAATGCAGTCGCAGATCAACCGCCTCAAAACCCTGCGCAGCAAAGGCCGCGTGGCGCTCGAGCTGGACGCCGACGTCAAAAAAGCCGACGCACTGCCCCCCCTGCCGCTGGAAGACGGTGACGCCCTGCTCATCCCCAGCCAGCCCGCCTTTGTGTCGGCCGCAGGCAGCGTCAACAACGAAAACGTCATGATCTACCGCCCCGGCCGCACTGTGGGCGACGTGCTCAAGGCTGCCGGCCTGGCCGAAGACGCCGAGCCCACCCAGGCGTTTGTGCTGCGCGCCGACGGCAGCGTGCTCAGCCGCAACAGCACCGGCTGGTTCAGCAGCTTTGAAGGCGCCAAGGTCATGCCCGGCGACACCCTGGTCGTGCCGCCCAAGGTTGACCGCGAAACCAGCTACAACTTCCTCGTGCGCGCCCTGCGCGACTGGACCCAGATCTTCAGCAACCTGGGCATCGGCGCCGCCGCCATCAAGACCCTGCGCAACTGACGTCAAACAAATCCATGCGTTTGACCCCCACCGAGCACCAAGCCATCACCCACATCTTGCGGTCTGTTGATCCTCAAGGTGAGGTTTTGCTGTTTGGATCCAGGGCCGATGACCAGCGTAAAGGGGGCGACATTGACCTGTTTTGGCGCACCAGCCGCCCGATCGATCTCAAGACCCAGCTCAGCACCCAATGGCGGCTTGAAGTGTCGTGTGACACCCATGTGGATCTGCTGGTCCAATCCCCTGGCGAACCTGAGCGAGAAATTTTCCAGATCGCCCGCCAGACGGGGGTACCGTTGTGAAACCTGAAACCCGTTTGCTTGTCCAGAGTTTGCAAGCCTGTCAGCAGAGGGTAGACAAGCTTGTCTATTCACTTGGCAAGAATGCCGAACAGTTTCCCGCAACAATTGAGACCGTTGCCCAGTGGACTGAAGGGCAAGAAGAATCTGTCGACGCCTTCATCCTGCGCTACTCGCAATGCGTCACGATGATCCAGGAGCAGCTGTTCAAAGGCATTGCCTATCTGGAGCAGGAAGACATCAGTGACAAATCCAACCGGGATAAAACCCTGCTGATGGAAAAACTCGGTGCCATCCGATCCGCAGAAGAGTTTGGTACCGCGGCCATGCTGCGCAATAAATTTGCGCATCACTATCCTGAAGTGACGCAAGCCCGAATTGACCGATTGAACATGCTTCCGGCCGAAGCCGAACACGTCATTGAGACCTTCAAGTCCATTCAGAAATACCTGGAGCTCAAGCAACTGCTCTGAACACCTGGATTCCCCGGTCAAGCCGGGGAATGACAAATAGTGAAGTGTCATCCTCGGGCTCGACCCGAGGATCCACATCAAATCCATGCGCCTGACTCCCGCTCAAATCAACACCATCAAAAGCACCGCGCAAGCCGTGCTGGGTGACGACGTGCAAGTCACCTTGTTTGGCTCGCGCGTGCATGACGAGCAAAAAGGTGGTGATGTGGATTTGTTGCTGGAAGTGCCGCAAGCTGTAGCCGAACCCGCGCTCATGTCTGCCCGTGTGGCCGCCAGGGTGTCGCGCTCCATGCACGGGCGCAAAGTGGATGTCTTGCTCAAAGCCCCCAATTTGCAGGAACAAGCCATTCACCGCATCGCCCAACAAGAGGGGATCAGGCTATGAAGCTCAGCCCATCGCAGCAAGAGCGGCTGGCTTTTCTTTGCCGCATCACCCAAAAAGAGATCAAGCATCTGCAAGATACGGATTGCCGCCTGTTTGCAGACCTGTTCACGGTCGAGGTGGCCCAGCAAATTGAAACCGACCCCATATTGGCTGAACGCCTTGACGCTTTTGTGAGCCGCTTTGGCCGGCTGCAAGACAACCTGGGTGACAAATTCTTGCCTCAGCTGCTGCTCGCCGTGGCCGAGAAACCCAGCACTGCCATCGACAACCTTGACCGCGCAGAACGCCTGGGCTGGATTGAGTCTGCCGAAACCTGGCTCGAAGTGCGCAAACTGCGCAATCAGATGGTGCATGAATACATTGAAGACTTGGCCATCCTGACCAGCGCCTTGCAAACCGGCCACAACCATGTGGCTACCCTGGTGACTGCAGGCCAAAACATGATCGCCCAAGCCACCCGCTTGCTCTCTTGAAACGACACCCGCGACACCACCCCCTGTCATCCTCGGCTCCCCTCTAAACGTCATCCTCGGACTTGATCCGAGGATCCACAAAATGACCGACCAAGTCCAAATCCCCGAAGACGACGAAATCAGCATCCTCGACCTGCTGCAAACCATCGTCGACAACCTGCGCCTGCTCGTCCTCGGCCCCTTGGCTGTGGGCATTGCCGCGCTCGGCATCAGCTTCGCCATCCCCCCCACCTACACCGCCAAAACCCAGTTTCTGCCCCCGCAGCAACAGCAAAGCGCCGCCGCCAGCATGCTCGCCAGTCTGGGCAGCCTGGGTGGCCTTGCCGGCGCCGCAGCCGGCCTGAAGAACCCGGCCGACCAGTACATCGCCTACATGAAGAGTAATGCCGTCAAAGACGCGTTGATCGACCGCTTCAAGCTGATGGAGCGCTACGAAGCGAAACTGCGCGAAGACGCCCGAAAAGCCCTGGACGGCGCAGCCCGCATCGCCAGCGGCAAAGACGGCCTGATCAGCGTCGAGTTTGACGACAAAGACCCCAAGTTTGCCGCCGAGGTGGCCAACGCCTATGTGGAAGAGCTGCGCACCGTGCTCGGCCGCCTGGCCGTCACCGAAGCCCAGCAACGCCGTCTGTTTTTTGAAAAGCAGCTCGTCAAAGCCAAAGAAAACCTGACGGCATCGGAGCAAGCCCTCAAAGCCACGGGCATCTCCGACAGCGTGCTCAAGAGCAACCCCGCCACCGCTGTGGCAGGCATTGCCGCACTCAAGGCGCAGATCACTGCGCAAGAAGTCAAGGTGGGCGCCATGCGCGGCTACCTGGCCGAGACCGCGCCCGACTTCAGGCAGGCCATGACCGAACTGGCCAACTTGCGCGCCCAACTGGCCAAACAAGACAAAGACGAAGCCAGCAGCGGCAGCGCAGGGCAGGGCGACTACATCAGCCGTTACCGCGACTTCAAATACCACGAAACCCTGTTCGAACTATTTGCCAAGCAATACGAACTGGCCAAAGTGGACGAAGCCCGCGAGGGTGCAGTGATCCAGGTGCTCGACGTTGCCCAACCGCCCGAGCGCAAGAGCAAACCCAAGAAAGCCCTGATCGCCATCATCGCCACGCTCGCCGCAGGCTTTGCGCTACTGCTCTTCGTCTTCATCCGCCAAGCTCTGCGCAATGCGGGCAGCGACGAAGAAACCGCCACCAAACTGGCAACCCTCAAAGCCAGCTGGCGCAAAGCGTTGGGCAAGGCATAACGATTGTCATCCTCGCACCGCCGTTGTCATCCTCGGGCTTGACCCGAGGATCCACCCTCCCCACATGACCCTCTTCCAAGCCATCGCCGGAGTCTTCTCATCCCCAGCCCTGCAAGCCGCAGCCTGGGGCATGGTCGCCAGCTTTGCGTTGTGCGTGCTGCTGGTGCTGACCAAGCGCTGGCATGGCGCCCTGACCATGGACCACCTCGAGGGGATCCAGAAATTCCACACCGCCCCCACGCCCCGCATTGGTGGCGTGCCCATCGTGCTGGGGCTGGTGATGGCCTGGGGCAAGGCACCCGCAGACATCAAAGCCCTGATCACCCCCATCCTGTTTGCCGGCCTGCCCGCCTTCATCTTTGGTGTACTCGAAGACATCACCAAACGCATCGGCGTCATGCAACGCTTGCTGGCCACCATGGCCTCGGGCTTACTGGCCTGGTGGATCACCGACTACTCGCTCACCCGTGTGGACATCTGGGGGGTGGACTGGCTGCTGAGCTTCACACTGGTGTCCGCCCTGTTCACCGCGTTTGCCGTGGGCGGCGTGGCCAACAGCATCAACATCATTGACGGCTTCAACGGCCTGGCCAGCACGGCCTCCACACTGGCCTTTGCTGGCTACGCTCTGATGGCCTGGCAGGTGGGGGACCAGCAGCTTGCTGCAGTCGCGCTGGTGTTGGGTGCCTGCGTCTGGGGTTTCTTCTGGGTCAACTGGCCGCTGGGCAAGATCTTTTTGGGTGACGGTGGCTCTTACTTTATTGGCTTTGCACTGGCCTGGGTCGCCGTCATGCTGATCGAGCGCAACCCCGGTGTGTCTGCCTTTGCCGCATTGCTGGTCTGCGTGCACCCGGTCACAGAAGTGCTGTTCAGCATCTACCGTCGCAAGATCAAGAAAATGAACCCCGGCCACCCGGACCGGCTGCATTTTCACAGTCTGGTCAAGCAGCGTTATGTGCGCCGCTGGTTGCCCAAGCAGCCCACCCACATCCGCAACTCCATCACCGGCTTGCTGGTGGGTGGCATGACCGTGATCGCCACGGTTCTGGCCAATCTGTGCATGCACAGCGTGCTGTTGTCTGCAGTCGCCTTTTTGGCTTTATCGCTGGGTTATGTGGCCATCTATGCCCGCATGGTGCGCCACCACTGGTGCTCACCCATCGAGTTTTTGCTGGTCAAGCCTGTGCGATTGGGTAGCAGGGCGGCAGCCTGATTTTTTTGAACGCACTGTTCAATGCCTGAACAAATCAACAAAACCGAAGAAGTCGCGCTGCGGCTGCTGCGCGTGCTGGAGGCCACCCCCGCAGCCAACCAGCGTGAACTGGCTGAACGCTCTGGCATGAGCTTGGGTAGCCTGAACTATTGTTTCAAGGCGCTCATGGCCAAAGGCCTTGTGAAAATGCAGAACTTTGCGCAGTCCCAAAACAAGCTGGGCTACGTCTATGTGCTGACACCCAGTGGCATGGCTGAAAAAGCAGACATCACACGCCGATTCCTTGGGCGTAAACAGCAAGAGTACGAAGCACTGAAGGCGGAAATTGAAGCGCTGCAGTTTGAAGTTGAAAAGTCCGTTAGACGAGGAACTCGAAAAGCATGATCAACGTCACCCCCGTCATCCTATGCGGTGGTTCTGGCACACGTTTGTGGCCACTGTCCCGCACTGGGTTTCCGAAGCAGTTTCTGTGCTTGACTGGCAAAGAGAGCCTGTTCCAGCAAGCGGCCTTGCGCCTGGCCAACCTTGGCAATGCAGACATCCAGGTTGCGTCCCCGACCATCGTCACAGGCGAAGAGCACCGCTTTTTAGCCACCGAACAATTGCGCGAAATTGGTCTGGAACTGAGCTGCGCCTTGCTAGAGCCCGTGGGCCGCAACACCGCCCCAGCCCTGACCCTGGCCGCTCTGGCCGCCACACAAAACGGGCAAGACCCCGTGCTGGTCGTCACCCCTGCCGACCAAACCGTGGTCAACGCAGCCGCCTTCACCACCGCCATGCAACAGGCAGTGGCCGAGGCTGCCGACGGCACCATCGTCATCTTGGGCGTGACACCAGACAAGCCCGAAACAGGCTACGGCTACATCAAGACATCCTTGGTCATTCCCGCGAAGGCGGGAATCCATCCCTTGCAAGTCACCGCATTTGTAGAAAAACCCAACCTGGAAACCGCCCAAACCTACGTCAACGAAGGCGGCTACTACTGGAACGCCGGCATGTTCGTGCTCAAAGCCTCTGTTTGGCTCAAGGCGCTCGAGGAATTTCGCCCAGACATCCTGCAGGCCACCCAGGCCGCGTGGGACAAGCGTAGCGAAGACAACACGTTTGTGCGCCCCAGCAAAGCTGAATTTGTCGCCATTCCCTCCGAGTCAGTTGACTACGCAGCCATGGAGCACTGCCCAGGCAGCAACTTCCCCATCAAGATGGTGCCGCTGGATGCAGGTTGGAATGACCTAGGGGCTTGGGATGCCGTCTGGAATGTCTTGCCAAAAGACGAAGCTGGCAATGCGCACTTAGGTGACGTACTGACCACTGACAGCAGCAACACCCTGGTGCATGCCACCAGCCGGCTCGTTAGCCTGGTAGGCGTAGAAAACCTGATCGTGGTGGAAACGCCCGATGCTGTGCTGGTAGCAGACAAAACCCGCAGCCAAGACGTCAAACACATCGTCACCCAGCTGCAAAGCACCAAACGTGAAGAGCATACCCTGCACCGCAAAGTGCACCGCCCCTGGGGCTGGTATGACAGCATTGACGAAGGTGGCCGCTTCAAGGTCAAACGCATTCAGGTCAAACCTAAGGCTAGCCTTAGCCTGCAGAAACACCATCACCGCGCCGAGCATTGGATCGTCGTGACAGGCACCGCCGAGATCACCAATGGCGACAAGGTGCTGACCCTGACCGAAAACCAGTCCACCTACATCCCGCTGGGCGAAGTTCATCGACTCGCTAACCCCGGCACGATTCCCCTCGAAATCATCGAAGTGCAGTCGGGCAGCTATTTAGGCGAAGACGATATCGTCCGCTTTGAAGACACCTACGGCAGAACAACAAGCTAGTTGTCATCCCGGTCTTGATCCGGGATCCATCCCCATGACCTCTCCCTCATCAAAAATCTACGTCGCTGGCCACCGTGGCATGGTAGGTTCGGCCATCG
>Ga0255170_1000694_pt1 | contig 11685 bp, 9 predicted proteins | sample Atl_Yuk_RepA_8d_FD_186015 | JGI IMG/M metagenome (GOLD analysis project Ga0255170, IMG submission 186015) | Freshwater microbial communities from Altamaha River, Georgia, United States - Atl_Yuk_RepA_8d | ecosystem: Environmental > Aquatic > Freshwater > River | place: USA: Georgia | collected...
TGCACCGACAAGACCGGCACCCTGACCGAAGCGCACATCCGCATGGAGCGGCATGTGGACCCGCTGGGCCGGGTGAGCGAACGTTCGCTGGAGCTGGCCTGGCTCAACAGCCATTTCGAAAGTGGCCTGCGCAGCCCGCTCGACGAGGCGATCCTGCAGCACTGCACTTTCGATGCGAGCGCCTGGGCCAAGATCGACGAGGTGCCGTTTGACTTCGAGCGCCGGCGTGTGTCGGTGCTGCTCGAACGCTCAGGCGAGCGCGAGTTGGTGGTCAAAGGTGCACCCGACGACATCCTCAAGCTGTGCACCGCGTATGAGGCCGGCGAAGTGCAGCAGCCGCTCGATGACGCCGCGCTGGCGCAGGTGCGCGCCACCTGCCATGCGCTCGAAGACGAAGGCTTTCGGGTGCTGGCGATCGCATGGCGGACGGTGCCGCCCGCACACGACCATGCAGTGGTCAATGACGAGTCCGAGCTGGTGCTGGTCGGCTTTGCGGCCTTTCTGGACCCGCCCAAGGAGAGCGCCGCCGGTGCCCTGCAGGCGATGCAGCAGGCGGGCGTGGCGATCAAGGTGGTCACCGGAGATAGCGACCGCGTGACCCGGCATGTGTGCCGCACGCTGGGCTTGCCGGTGCAGGGTGTGCTGACCGGCGCCGAGATCGCGCAGCTGAGCGATGAAGCCCTGCGCGCGCAGGTGGAAACCGTGAACCTGTTTTGCCGGGTGAACCCGGCGCAGAAAAACCGCGTGATCCAGGCCATCCGTGCTCGAGGGCATGTGGTGGGTTACATGGGCGACGGGGTGAACGACGCCCCTTCACTGCATTCGGCCGATGTGGGCCTCTCGGTGGATTCGGCGGTGGACGTGGCCAAGGCGGCGGCAGACATGATCCTGTTGCGACCGGACCTGCGCATCCTGCAGGGCGCGGTGCTGGAAGGGCGGCGCACCTTCGGCAACATCCTCAAGTACATCCTGATGGGCACCAGCTCGAACTTCGGCAACATGTTCAGCATGGCCGGGGGGGTGCTGTTTCTGCCCTTCCTGCCGATGCTGCCCACGCAGATCCTGCTCAACAACATCCTGTATGACCTGTCGGAGCTGCCGATCCCGCTGGACGCGGTGGACGAGGCCGAAACCGCGGCCCCCCGCGTGCTGGACATGGCCGCGATCCAGCGCTTCATGTTCACCATTGGGCCGGTCAGTTCGTTGTTCGACTTCATCACCTTTGCGGTGCTGCTCAAGGTGTTTGACGCCAGCGAGGCGCTGTTTCAGACGGGCTGGTTTGTCGAGTCGCTGTGCACGCAGGTGCTGGTGATCTTCGTCATTCGCACGCGGGGCAATCCTTTGCGCAGCCGGCCGCACCCGGTGCTCACGGCCACATCGCTGGGTATCGTGGCGCTGGCCATGGCCTTGCCTTTCACGCCGATGGCCGGGGTGTTCGGTTTCACGCCGCTGCCCGCCGGGTTTTATGCGGCGCTGGCGGTCATGGTGCTGGTGTATTTGCTGCTGGTGATGGTGGTCAGGCGGCAGCTCGAGCGCCGGGCTGTGTAGGAGGCCGCCCCTGCGGCCGAAAGACAATTCGCGCGCAGGGGCGCGCTCCTACAGGGGCATCTCGGTGTGCCGGCTCAGCCGGCCAGACCCACGAACACGTTCTGCACGTCGTCGCATTCGTCCACTGTGGCCAGAAACTCTTCGACCTCGGCCATGGCCTCGGCACCCAGGCTGGCGGGATCGATCGGATTTTTGGGCTTGTAGCCCAGCTTGGCCGAGAGCACATTGAAGCCCTGCGCGGGCAGGGCGCGGCTGACCATATCCAGATCCGACGGGTCGGTGATGAACAGGGTGGTGCCTTCGTCACCCGGCTCCAGATCCTGCGCGCCGGCTTCGATGGCGGCCATGTCGGGGTCGGCGTCGTTTGAAGTGGGTTCGGCTTCGATCATGCCCACATGGTCAAAGTCCCACGACACCGAGCCCGAGGTGCCTTGCTGGCCCTTGCGGAAGATGACCCGCATGTCCGAGGCGGTGCGGTTCACGTTGTCGGTCAGGCACTCGATCATCACCGGCACACGGTGCGGGCCAAAGCCTTCGTACATCACGCGGTCGAAGTTGACCGCTTCACCCGTCAGGCCCGCGCCTTTCTTGATCGCGCGGTCCACCGTGTCCTTGGGCATGGAGACCTTGCGGGCCTGCTCCAGCACCATGCGCAGGCGCGCATTGGCCGCCGGGTCGGCGCCATTGCGCGCAGCCATCATCAGGTCCTTGGCCAAGCGGCCAAACAATTTGCCGCGTGCGTCGGCGGCTTGTGCTTTGCCTTTGGCTTTCCACTGTGCACCCATGCTGCTGGTCCTTGTGGTTTAAGCCAGACGGCTGCGGTGGCGGGCGATCTGCGCCTTGACCTGGTCCGGGGCGGTGCCACCCAGCGTGTTGCGCGCTTCGAGGGAGCCGCGCAGGCTCAGGCAGTGGTACACGTCGTTGTCGATGGCCGGGTGAAAGCCCTGCAGCACGGCCAGCGGCAATTCCGACAGGTCACAGTTGTGGCTGGTGGCGGCCTTGACGGCGTGGGCCACGGTCTCGTGGGCGTCGCGAAACGGCAAGCCCTTCTTGACCAGGTAGTCGGCGAGATCCGTGGCGGTGGCGTAACCCTTCTTGGCGGCGTCTTCCATGGCCTGCGCCTTGACGGTGATGCCGCCTTCCTTGGCGCCGGTGACCGGGTTCAGCTGGCCGCCCACCATCTCACAGAAAATGCGCAGTGTGTCCTTGAGCGTGTCCACCGTGTCGAACAGCGGCTCTTTGTCTTCCTGGTTGTCCTTGTTGTAGGCCAGCGGCTGGCCCTTCATCAGGGTGATCAGGCCCATCAGGTGGCCGACCACGCGGCCGGTCTTGCCGCGCGCGAGTTCAGGCACGTCGGGGTTTTTCTTCTGCGGCATGATCGACGAGCCGGTGGTGAAGCGGTCGGCGATCTTCACGAAACCGAAGTTCTGGCTCATCCACAAAATCAGTTCTTCCGACATGCGGCTGATGTGCACCATGGTCAGGCTGGCCGCTGCTGTGAACTCGATCGCAAAATCTCGGTCGCTCACGCCGTCCAGGCTGTTCTGGCTGACTTGTGGGTTGCCTTGCGCATCGACCATGCCCAGCGTGCGGGCCACGCGCTCGCGGTCCAGTGGGTAGGTGGTGCCGGCCAAAGCGGCGCTGCCCAGCGGCAGGCGGTTGGTGCGGCGGCGCACGTCGGCAAAGCGCTCGGCATCGCGGGCAAACATTTCCACATACGCAAGCAAGTGGTGAGCAAAACTCACCGGTTGCGCCACCTGCAGGTGGGTGAAGCCGGGCAGGATCACGTCGACGTTCTGCTCGGCCACATCGACCAGCGACTTTTGCAGATCGTTCAGCAGCTCGATGATCAGGTCGGTCTCAGAGCGCAGCCACAGGCGCACATCGGTGGCCACCTGGTCGTTGCGGCTGCGGCCGGTGTGCAGGCGTTTCCCGGCGTCGCCCACCAGCTGGGTCAGGCGCGCCTCGATGTTCAGGTGCACGTCTTCGAGGTCCAGCTTCCATTCAAAGGCGCCGGACTCGATTTCCTGGGTGATCTGCGCCATGCCGCGCTGGATGTCGGCCAGGTCGGCGGCAGAGATGATGCCCTGCGCAGCCAGCATGTCGGCATGGGCCAGCGAGCCCTGGATGTCGGCCTGCCAGAGGCGCTTGTCGAAGAACACGCTGGCGGTGTAACGCTTGACCAACTCGCTCATCGGTTCAGAAAAGAGCGCAGACCAGGCTTGGGATTTTTTGTCGAGTTGGTTTGTCATGGTCCCGCGATTTTATCGGGCGGTATGCCTTGCCCGATGCGGCTGCATGCCTGTCAACGCAACTGCGCGGCGCGGTAGACCGCGTTGCGGTCGCGTTTGCCCACCACGATCACGATCACCAACACTTGTTGATCCCGCACTTCGTAAACCAGCCTGTAGCCCACGGTGCGCAGCTTGATCTTGTAACGATCTGGATGGCCGCTGAGTTTGGCTGAGGGCACGCGAGGGGATTGGAGCCGCTCGATCAGCTTCTTTTTCAGCTGGGTGCGGATGCTGCCATCCAGCCTGTGCCATTCGGCCAAGGCCTCTTCCAGAAAGGCCAGTTCAAAGCTCATCGATCGAAACTGGAATGATTTTCTGACCTTGGCGGGTGTTGGCGATCTGGTTGAGTTCGATGTCTTCCAGCTGCGCCATCATGGTTTCAAACCAGGCGGCAGGCACACAGTAGAACGCGGGTTCGTTTCGGTTGAGGATAGCCACCGGAAAACCCTCGCCAGCCGCCACGGTGCCCATGGGGTTGCGCTTGAGCTCGGAAATGCTGGCCGCTGTTTCAGACAGGATTTGATGAGTCATGTGCTTTTAAGGGTGCTTTCAAAAGCACCAATAGTAGCACTTTAAGGTGGTTCGGAAAACTTCGAATTCGCCCAAAGCCTGGGCTGGTGTGAGCATTGCATTCACTCCGGATTCAACCCGTGTTCCGCAGCCCCGCCGCAATACCGTTGATGCTGATGTGAATCCCGCGCTGTACCCGCTCGTCGGCCTTGCCTTCGCGGTAGCGGCGGATCAGTTCGACCTGCAGGTGGTGCAGCGGGTCGATGTAGGGGAAGCGGTGGCGGATGGAGCGGGCCAGCGCAGGATTGCTTTCCAGGCGGTTTTTTTCGCCAGTGATCTGGGCCAACGCATCGGCCGTGCGGTGCCATTCGGCCTCGATGGCGGCAAAGATGCGGTGGCGCATGCGCTTGTCGGTCACCAGTTCGGCGTACAGCGAAGCCAGGGCCAGATCGCTCTTGGCCAGCACCATGTCCATGTTGGACAGCAGGGTGCGGAAGAACGGCCACTGGCGGTACATCTTTTGCAAGAGGGCCAGTTGTGCCTTCTTGCCCGGGCCATCGGCCTTGTTCAGGAAGCTCTCCACAGCCGAGCCGAAACCGAACCAGCCCGGCAGCGTCAGGCGACACTGGCCCCAGCTGAAGGACCACGGAATCGCGCGCAGGTCTTCGATTTTGTGCAGGGCCTTGCGCGAGGCCGGGCGCGAGCCGATGTTGAGTTGCGTCAGTTCCCGAATCGGCGTGGCGCCAAAAAAGTAATCGGTGAAATCGGGGGTGCCGTAGACCAGTGTGCGGTAGGCGTCCATGCTGGCTTCGGACAGCTCGGCGGCTGCGTCCAGAAAGGCGCGGGTGGCCGGCTTGGTGGGCTGCAGCAGCGTCGCTTCGAGCGTGGCGGCGACCAGCGTTTCGAGGTTGCGGCGGCCGATTTCGGGGTTGGCGTATTTGGAGCCGATCACCTCGCCCTGTTCGGTCAGTCGGATCTGGCCGCGCACGGTGCCCGGCGGCTGGGCCAGGATGGCCTGGTAGCTGGGGCCGCCGCCGCGACCCACGGTGCCGCCACGGCCATGGAACATGCGCAGCTGGATGTTGTGCGAGTTGGCCAGCTGGTCGAACAGGCTCACCAGCGCGATCTCGGCACGGTACAGCTCCCAGTTGCTGGTGAAGATGCCGCCGTCCTTGTTGCTGTCGCTGTAGCCGAGCATGATGTCCTGCTCGGCCCCCGATCGCTGCACCAGCCTGGCCACGCCGGGCAGGGCGTAGAACTCGCGCATGATGGGCGCGGCGTTGCGCAGGTCTTCAATCGTTTCGAACAGCGGCACCACGATCAGGTCGACCACGGGATCCATGTCCAGTGTGCCCCGCATCAGGCCGACTTCCTTTTGCAGCAGCAGCACTTCGAGCAAATCGCTCACGGTCTCGGTGTGGCTGATGATGTAGTGGCGAATCGCCTGCGCGCCGTAGAGCGCGCGCATGCGCCGGGCGGTTTCAAAGATGGCCAGTTCGCTGCTGGCGTGCGCGCTGTAGTCGGTGCCGGGCACGCGCAGCGGGCGGGCGTCGTTCAGCAGGCCCAGCAGCAGGGCGCGCTTGGCATGCTCGTCCAGCTGGGCGTAGTGCTTTTCGATGCGGGCGGTGGCCAGCAGCTCGGCCACCACTTCTTCGTGCTTGTCCGAGCTTTGGCGCAGGTCCACCGTGGCCAGGTGAAAGCCAAACACCTCCACCGCACGCATCAGCGGCTGCAGGCGCATGGCGGCGAGCGCCTCGCAGTGGTGACTGCACAAGGAGGCGTTGATCACGCGCAGGTCGGTCAGGAATTCTTCGGCATGGGCGTAGGGGTTTTGCGGTGCGATGGCGTGGCGGGCGGCGTCACCGCCGGTCAGCTCCTTGAGCGTGGCGGCCAGGCGGGCGTACATGCCGGTCAGGGCGCGGCGGTAGGGCTCGTCCTGGCGGTGTTCGTTGTGGTCAGGTGAACGTTTGGCCAAGGCCTGCATCTCGGGGCCGACGGGCACCAGCATGGCCGACAGCGAGAGCTCGCTGCCCAGGTAATGCACCTCGGTCAGGTAGTGCCGCAGGGCCACTTCGCACTGGCGGCGCAGGGCGTAATCCAGCGTCTCGGCCGTCACATTGGGGTTGCCGTCGCGGTCGCCGCCGATCCACTGGCCCATGCGGAAAAAGCTGGCCACCGGCTGGCCATCAAGCGAGGCTTCCAGCTCGGCGTAGAGCTTGGGGATCTCGCGCAGGAAAGTGGCCTCGTAATACGACAGCGCGTTTTCAATCTCATCGGCCACCGTGAGCTTGGTGAAGCGAAGCAGCCGGGTCTGCCACAGCTGCATCACGCGGGCGCGGATCTGCAGTTCGTTGGCGGCCAGCTCCTTGGGGCTCAAAGCGTCCTTGTTGGCGTTGACCGCGGCGGCGCGGGCCTTGATGGCGTCGCGCTCGGCCAGCAGGTGGGCAATGTCGCGCTCGGCATCCAGAATGCTCTTGCGCTGCACCTCGGTCGGGTGGGCGGTGAGCACCGGCGAGACATAACTGTGCGCCAGCGTCTGGCTGATGGTGCGTGGCGTGATGCCGGCCCAGCGCAGGCGCTGCAGCGCCACGTCGATGCTGCCTTCTTGCGTGTGGCCAGCGCGCTCGTGGATGGCGCGGCGGCGGATGTGGTGCCGGTCCTCGGCCAGATTGGCCAGGTGCGAGAAATACGTGAAGGCGCGGATCACGCTGACGGCGCGGTCACCGGGCAGGCCCTTGAGCAATTTTTTCAGCGCCTTGTCGGCCTCGTGGTCGGCGTCGCGCCTGAAGGCCACCGACAGCTTGCGGATCTGCTCGACCAGTTCGTAGGCCTGCGGGCCTTCCTGTGCGCGGATCACATCGCCCAAGATGCGGCCCAGCAGGCGGATGTCCTCGACCAGCGGTTTTTCGTTGTCGCGGCTTTGACGCTTGTTGGGGGCCTGGGGGACAGGGGCTGCGGCAGAAAGCAATGACGGGGCCGGTTTCATGGCGGTCTCGGTGGGGAATGGGCAAGGGCGAGGGCATGCTGCAAGCCTTGTGTCGTCAGGGTTTGCACCATGAGGCCATGCTAGCATCGGCCAGCCCTGCGGAATTACAAACCGGTTCCCAAATGGGTTTGATATTTTTTGAAAGCCACCCTCCGTGTCCGTCAACGCTCCCGCCCGCATCGTCATCGCCACCCGTGAAAGCCGCCTGGCCCTCTGGCAGGCAGAACATGTGAAGGCCTTGTTGCAATCGCGCGGCGCGCAGGTTGAGCTCTTGGGCATGACCACGCAGGGTGATCAGATCCTGGATCGCAGCTTGTCCAAAGTCGGTGGCAAGGGCCTGTTCGTCAAGGAACTCGAAGTCGCCCTCGAAGAAGGCCGCGCCGACATCGCGGTGCACTCGCTCAAGGATGTGCCGATGGAGCTGCCCGCGGGCTTCGAGCTGGCCTGCGTGATGGAACGCGAAGACCCGCGCGATGCCTGGGTGTCCGCGCAATACGCGCGCCTCGAAGACCTGCCTCAAGGCGCCGTGGTCGGCACTTCGAGCCTGCGCCGCACGGTGCTGCTGCGCGCGCTGCGCCCCGACCTGAAGATCGAGCCGCTGCGCGGCAACCTCGACACGCGCCTGCGCAAGCTCGACGAAGGCCAGTACGCTGGTATCGTGCTGGCCGCAGCCGGTCTCAAGCGGCTGGCGTTGACGGAGCGCATCCGCCACATCTTCGAGCTCGAACAGATGCTGCCCGCCGCTGGGCAAGGCGCACTCGGCATCGAAATCCGCGCCGGCCGCGAAGACCTCAAGGCCCTGCTCACGCCGCTGGCCGACACGGCCACCTGGCTGCGCGTGGCGGCCGAACGTGCCGTGAGCCGCGCCATGGGCGGCAGCTGTTCCATGCCGCTGGCCGCACATGCGGTGCTCGAAGGGGGTGTGCTGAGCCTGCGTGCCGCCTGGGGTGACCCTGAGGGCAGCGCAACGCTGGTGCGTGCCAGCGCGCAGACCTCGTCCCTGGACCAGGCTTCGGCCGAGCAACTGGGCCTGGAGGTGGCGGCCCAGTTGCGCGCAGGCGGCGCCCACTGAGCCGCAGGAGTCCAGGCGATGACGCCGAGCGCCGTCCGAGTCCTGGTCACCCGCCCGGCGGCCGAGGCCCAGCGCTGGACCCAGGCCCTGCGCGAGCGCGGCATCGAAGCCGACAGTCTGCCGCTGATCGAGATCGCGCCACTGGACGACATGACCGCTTTGCATAACGCATGGCAGGCCATGCCCCGCCATGCCGCGGTCATGTTCGTGAGTGCCAATGCCGTGCAGCATTTCATGGCGGCACGACCGGCCGGACAGCTTTTGCAGGCCCAGGCCTGGGGCACCGGGCCGGGCACGCAGGCCGCCCTCATCGCAGCGGGCTGGCCTCCTGAACAGATCCGATGTCCGGCCGCCGACGCCGACAAATTCGATTCCGAAGCCCTGTGGGCGCAAGTCCAGGCCGATGTGCGGGCGTGGGCTGGCCGCAGCGTGCTGATCGTGCGCGGCGCCGATGCCAGCGGTCAACTGGCCGGCCGCGACTGGCTGGCGCAGCAGTTGCAGGCCGCAGGCCTGCGGGTGCAGCAATGTGTGGCCTACGTGCGTCGTGCCCCGGTCCTGGAAGAGGCGCAGCAGGCTTTGGCCCGCAGCGCCCTTCGCGATGGCTGCTGGTGGCTGTTCAGCAGCTCTGAAGCCGCACAGAACCTGGCGCAGCAGTTGCCCGGCGCCATTGGCCCGGCCTCGCGAGCCCTGGCCACCCATCCGCGCATCGCCGCACGCCTGCAGCAGCAGGGCTGGGGGCGGGTGGAGGTGGTGCCGGCCACGCTGGCGGCGCAGGTCGCCTCGATAGAATGCCTGACATGAGCGCCACACCCGACTCCGCAGCGCCCGAGCAGGGCCAGCCTTCCACCACTGCACAGCCCTTGGCACGGTCATGGGTGGTCTGGGCGGCAGCTGCCATGGCCGTGCTGGCGCTGGCCTTCTCGGCCCTGCTCTGGCAAAAAATCACCCGCATGCAGGAGCAGCTGGCGCGCCAAAGTGCCGACGCCGGCCAGCAGTCCCTTGAGGCCAAGGCCTGGGCCAAACAGGCGCAGGACACGGTCAAGGACAACGCCGCACGTCTGGGCCTGATTGAAGGCCGGTTGGGGGAGGTGGCCCTGCAGCGTGGCCAGCTCGAGGAGCTGATCCAGAGCCTGTCGCGCTCGCGTGATGAGAATCTGGTCGTTGACATCGAGGCAGGGCTGCGCATGGCCCAGCAACAAGCCCAACTCACCGGCAGCACCGAACCCCTGATGGCCACCCTCAAGTCGGCCCAGCAACGCCTGCAGCGCGCTGCGCAGCCCAGGCTGGCACCGGTGCTGCGCGCCCTTGAAAAAGACATGGAGCGCCTGCGCGGCCTGCAAACCCCCGACCTGCCCGGCTTGCTGGTGCGTCTCGACGAAGCGGTGGCCCAGGTGGACGCTCTGGTGCTGGCCAATCAGGCGCCGGCGCCTGTGGCGGCAGCAGCCAGCGATGCCATGCCAGCCCGGTCTGCATGGCCGGCCTGGTGGTCCCAGGGGGTGCAGCAGATTCTGGAGCCGATGCGCGATCTGGTGCGCATCAGCCGCGTCAATGCGCCGGAGGCTTTGCTGCTCTCGCCCGAACAATCCTTCTTCCTGCGCGAAAACCTCAAGCTCAAGCTGTTGAACGCCCGCCTGGGTCTGCTGTCGCGTCAGTACGACACGGTGCGCACGGACCTGAACCAGACAGCCGCGGCCGTGCGGCGGTATGCCGATCCTCAGTCCCGCAAAACCCAGCAGCTGCTGCAGCTGCTCGATCAGGCGCAGCAGCAACTGCAAAAGGGCGAATTGCCTCGCCTGGACGCTTCGCTGGCGGCGCTGGCCACTGCGGCGGCAGGGAGGTAAGCCATGCGTGCTGCCCTGTGGCTGATCGGACTTTTCGCACTGGCGGTGGCGGGGGCATGGCTGGCTGACCACAACCAGGGCATGGTCGCCATTTTTCTGCATCCTTACCGGATTGACCTGTCGCTGAACCTGTTCGCACTCGGTCTGGTGTTGCTGGTTGCCGTGCTCTTGCTGGCGCAGAAGGCGGTGTCTGCCTTGTTGTCGCTGCCGCGCGAAGCGCGCCGCTGGCGCCTGCAGCAAAAAGAGCGCGCCGCCCATGCGGCCTTGCTCGATGCTTATGCCCAGTTCATGGCGGGTCGTTACCTGCGTGCCCGCAAATCGGCCGAGCTGGTGCTGGTCCGTGAAGACGCTTTGCGCAACGCGGCGGACCATCCCCTGGCCCATGCAGCGGCCCTGCGCGCGGTGGCCCATGTGGTGGCCGCTGAATCAGCCCATGCCTTGCAGGACAAGGCCCTGCGTGACCAGCATCTGCAGCAGGCCGAACAAGAGTCGCAGCAGGCCGATGCCACCGAACGCCAGGCCCTGATCGAGGGCCTGCACCTGCGCGCTTCACGCTGGCTGCTCGATGACCGCGATGCACAAGGCAGTCTGGAGCGGCTGGCGCAACTGCCCGGTGCGGTGGCGCGGCGCACGGTGGCCATGCGCATCCAGCTCAAGGCGGCGCGTCTGGCAGGGCAGACGGCGCGTGCGCTCGACACGGCCCTGTTGCTGGCCAAGCACCGGGCTTTCAGTCCGGTGGCTGCCCAGAGTCTGGTGCGCAGCCTGGTGATGGAACTGATTGCCCGCACACACGATGAGCGGGCGTTTGAAAAGCTCTGGCAAGGCCTGCCGGCCGCTCAGCGCGCACTGCCCGAGGTGGTGGCCCAGGCCGCCACACGCTGGTTGCAGCTGGGAGGCGATCCGGTGCGTGCACGTGCCTGGTTGCTGCCGGTCTGGGAGGCGATGCTGGCCGGCACGACCGGCCGCAGCCTCATGGATCAGCAAAAACTGGTGCAGGCCCTGGAGCTGTCCATGAAGGATGCGCCCTCCCCGGACGCCCGCAGCTGGCTGGCCCGCATCGAGGCAGCGCAGCAGGCTCGACCCAACGATGTCCACCTGCAATACCTGGCTGGCATGGTCTACCTGCGTCACCAGCTCTGGGGCAAGGCGCAGCATCTGCTGAGCCAGGCCGCCAAAGGATTGCCCGATGCCGCCTTGCAGCGGCGCGCCTGGTCTGCTTTGGCCGAATTGGCCGAACAGCGACAGGACGAGGTGGCAGCCCTGCAGGCCTGGAAGCAGGCAGCGCGTCTGGGCTGACGCGATGGCTCGGCAACAGGCCTGCATGGCACCATGAAAAAAACCGGGCAAGCCCGGTTTTTTCGTTCAAGCTGCAAGCCTTCAGAACGGCAGCTTCATGTCGGCAAGGTCCTTGCGGGTCTCGACCAGAACCAGCGG